>ENA-OQAY01000086-OQAY01000086.1-human-gut-metagenome-genome-assembly--contig:-NODE-86-length-22647-cov-1.162345_pt1 | contig 22647 bp, 19 predicted proteins | sample MGYA00242740_ERZ504537 | MGnify/ENA primary metagenome ERZ504537 (study PRJEB26092, sample SAMD00036272) | human gut metagenome | host: Homo sapiens | study: EMG produced TPA metagenomics assembly of... | reverse complement strand
CCCAGGTGAGACGCCCGGTCCCTTTCCGAACCCGGAAGCTAAGGCCTGGTCGCGGCGATGGTACTGCACTCGAGAGGGTGTGGGAGAGTAGCACGCCGCCGCATTCAACGTCGGGGTTCCCGTCGAGCGTGACGCTCCGGGAACCCCCTTTTCTTGTCTTTTGGTTCGTGTTTCCCGCGGCGCGCGGGAGGCTCCCAATCCACAACATTCAACTTAATAATATGAAGATCCTTGGTAGAGCGCTCCGCTCCCAAGGATCTTTTTGTATTTCTGGGCAAATAATCGCCATTCCGGCAAACTGCCCGGCATAACGGAATGGTGGCTCAGCAAAGCCGGGCCAAGAAAGGGAAGGCCGGGAACGGCCGCAAATCCATGTCACAGTCCATTGCGCGAAACAATAACACGGCAACGCAAGATGACGAGAACATCTCCATCAATCTTATTCTTGCCATTCTGTCAACTGGAATCATGGCCTTCATTGGCATCCTTACGGAAACCCTCACCAACGTGCTTTTCCCTGGATTAATGGCGGAATTCCACGTCGACACGTCCACTGTTCAATGGCTGACGACCGGCTATCTGCTTACGGTAGCGCTTGTCACGCCGCTCTCAAGCTATTTCAAGCGCAAACTGAAGTTGCGTACCATCTTCCTTACCGCAATCGTGCTCTGCATCACCGGCTGCCTGATGGCAGCTTGCACGTTGAACTTTCCTATGCTGATGACCGCGCGAATACTACAGGGAGCGGGCACGGGAATCGCGCTTCCGCTGATGGTCAATATCATTCTTGAACAGTCTCCGAAAAAGCAAAATCGGCATGCTGATGGGCGTTGGAGGCATGGTGGTGGCCGTGGCGCCGGCACTCGGACCGACTTGTGGGCGGTCTTGTCGGCACGTTCATGCCGTGGCGTTGGATTTTCGTGATTCTGCTGCCGTTCCTGTTTGTTTCGCTGGTGTGCGGCCTTAAAACGATTCATCAGGTCACCCCTACCGAAGAGGCGCATATCAATCCGCTGCATGTGCTTTGCCTAGCAGTCGGATTCGTCTGTTTCGTGTTTGCGCTCGACCGTGGCGGATCCGCCGTTACCGCAGTGAGTAATGGGGGATACTTCCGCGACTACGCAATGTGTGATTGCAGTGGTTCTGCTGCTGATTGCCATGGCCGCTTTGCTAGTGTTCGCTTGGGTGTCGCATCGTGCGTTCTCGCCGCTGGTTCGTCTGACCGTGTTGCGGAGCGTGAAATTCCGTTGGCATTTGCTTGCGTATGTGCTGCTGCAGTTTGTGACGATCGGTTACGGCTATATGATTCCGAACGCTTCGCAACTGGGATTCGGCGCGTCTGTGCTTGCTGCAGGCGTGGTGTTGCTGCCTGGCGCGTTGCTGGGAGCGGCTAGTGCTCCGGTTTCGGGATCGCTGCTTGATAAGTTCGGTCCGGTCCGCCCGATGTTCACTGCCATGCTCGCCGACCTGCGTGCCTTCGCGTCCAAACGATAGCTGCTGTGCTCACGGTACGTGAGCTCGTGTCCGGATCCCTCCACTCGCTGGAAGAATCTGGACAATTCGGGGGTGTATGTGCGGGCAGATTCCTCCAGTGGGTGGGAGAATCCGGATGCTGGGAAGCATACCAACGTACCAATTCCTCCAGTGGATGGAGGTTTCAGGACGTTTAAAGGCCGGTGCGCGGGTGTTTTCCTCCAGTGGGTGGAGGTTTTCGGACTGTAGAAGGCCTATGGGCGTACTGATTGTTCCAGCCACTGGAGGAATTCGGACTGTGAGAGTCTTGGCAGCGGCTGATTCCTCCAGTGAGTGGGCGATCTGGGACGCTGAGAGGTGCGTTGGCGGGTGAATTGTCCCAGAGGGTGGAAAATTCGGTGCGCGGGGAAGTCCTCACGTGTACGGATTCCTCCAGTGAGTGGGCGATCTGGGACGTTGCGACACGCCGATTTGGGGTTTGAAAGAAACTGTTGTATTCTAATCAAGTTGCGTTTCGCGGATAGACACTGTGAGACGTTGCATAATTGGAGAATTCGCCTAGTGGTCTATGGCGCACGCTTGGAAAGCGTGTTGGTGTAACAGCCTCACGAGTTCGAATCTCGTATTCTCCGCCAGTAGGGCTTCCGGATCATTTCGGGAGCCCTTTTTTATGCCAAAACGGCGGGTTTTCAATAGCTCGCTGGCGTGGCTCGCTGCAGCACGTACAACGGAAAAGTTGCGAAACAGTGGGGGAGTTGCGCATATCGCTGATTTCGTTCGTAACGGTATGCTACCTTGCGTTACGCTCGGAACGATGACCGTTGCCAGTGGAGAGATTACCGGCAGAGATTGCTTGAAGAGAGGGAGGGCAGCGATGGCTGAGTTCGACGATGAGCTAGATATGCAGCGTGAACTCGATACCCGCGATTCCCTGGCTTCGATGGCCCACTACCATGTGTCATCGCCAGGTGCCGTTACCACGCAGGTGTTGCCGCCAAGCTCATTCCCACTGCGACCGGCCGCATTCGCCCTGTGACGGGCACGATTCCCGCAATACAGTCGGATGCTCAGGAAAAACAGGCGCAGATTGGCCGTTCCGTTCGATCCATACGTTCGCTGGCTGCCGGCTCGCTTCGTAAATCGCAAGATTTCGATGCAGACGGTAGTACCGACGGCAACGGCAATAGCGGCTCCATAACGCCCCGCATAGCGTCCAGCGCCCCGCACTACGTCGATTGATCGTCGATTTTGACCGTCGACATTGCTTTCGGCTTAAGTTCGATGAAACAGGCCTGATTCTAACCTAATTACAGTCCGCTTTATCGATTAGTCGTCGCAGCCGGATAATGCCCGATTATCAATCTGCCGTATTACTCAACAACAGCAATAAATGGACTTGCAGGCAATCCGAGATCGTTATACAGCAGACTGGAAATAACCGGATTTCCACTCCACCAGTAACGCACTTGAGTTACCGCGTTGCAATTCGAGCTTCCATCGGCGGCACTCAGCACAATCTGATCACCCTTAATCGTTGCCGTTGCCGTTGCCGTTGCCGAAACCCACTTTCCGGAATCGTCGGCAATTTCAAAACCTTGCAATGGCGTGGAAGTCGGCGTTGCAACGTTGGAAATACCATTCAAAGGAGTCGCGTCCGGATTCGCATCATAATCGGGTACGGTCGCGCTCGCAGTCTTCGAATAATTGGGCTTTTCCGCCTGCAAACCGGTTGCGGTGCCGTTCTGGAACGACAATACGATCGTGCCATCGGAAGCATGCTTCGCATGCGCGATAAGCGGCCCGTTGGGAATGGTCCTGCCTTCCGACATCGCCAGATATTGCGCTGCCATGCGCGCGCCGAGAATATCTTTGCCAAGCGGATGTATCAACGTTGAAGTGCCCTTGTCCGTATCAAGCGACACCGTCATTGCAACGTTGGAAGCATTGCGTAATCCGGCATTGCTCAACGTGTTCAACTGCGCGAATCGCACGTTTTGCGTGTACTGGTAGCCAGGCCAGCGTGCCAATTGCACATACAGGAACGGCAGATCATCCTGATCGAACACTTCACGATATTGGTTGATCAGCAGCGTCATCTGCGACTCGTACGCCAGCGCGGTCGCCTCGTTCGTAGAATCATTGCATCCCTGATACCACAGCACGCCCGCCACATGAAACCCTTCCAAAGGCGCAATATGGTTCGCATAAATATCACCGCCTTGCACGTGACGTCGAATCGGCGTGCCACCCCATGCGGTTTGAATAATGCCGATCGGCACGTTCGGATGCGCGGCACGAAGCTGCATGACAAACTGCTGCGCCAGATAACTGAAATGCTGCGAATTATCGGCGGTCGCCTCAAGCCAGGTGCCAGCCTGCTCATTCACGTCGCGTAACGGAAAATCCGTACCTTTCGAGGAATTGGCGCTCGCAACGAAGTGTACGTTGTTGTCGGAAAGCTGTTTCGGCAGATCGTCGGTCGTTATCAGACCTCCGCCGAAATTGTAGGAGTTGCCTGAACCCTCATAATATTGCGAATAATTCAATTCCATATTCGACTGTCCGGCAGCAATAAATACGTCGCCAACATACACGTTTTTCAGAGTCAACAAAGTGGTTTCGTTGTATAAAATCGTTAATGAATATGGTTTAAGACTTGCTTTTTGTTTAGGTAAGGTGCAGGTGAAATCGCCATTTTTGGAAATTTTAGCTTGTGCTGATGCTGATTTCTTTCCTTGGGAAATCGTTGTAATCAGTTGCGTTGGGTCAACAACTTTTCCGCGTTGTGAAGTGGTGGCCGTTCCTTTGACTATCAGCGTTTTCCCACGTTGGAAAACCATGTTCTCCAAATAGTAGGAGGGGAGTTTCACGGTGATGCGGGTCGCATAATTGTTGTTGGATTGCGTGGCGTTGTCGTTGCTGGAGACATTATCTGATGCGCTGTTGCTGCTATTGGAATTACTGCCGTTGACGTTTGCTGAACCGTCGCCCCATTTCGGTCCACAACCAACAATGATCGCCACCAGAATTGCCGTGGTCACTACCGCGGCAATAATCACGCGTGCCAGTCGTTTCTTCTTCAAGATGGGCTCCCCTTCTGCGTCCGCAATGCAACGCTTGCAGCGTTTGTTTAACGGAGCAAGCACATTAAAGCCTAGTCATTCTTGCTGCGATGCGCACAAATATGGTCATCCGTCAGGCTCTGCCCATTTCTGTCATCTCTTCATGATGGCGTCCCATGGGCCGGACTTTTATCGGTCGAGAGCGGTGGACGTCCCATAATCACGCCACCCACTGTTCGTTCGTCTTCAGGAAATTCGCCTTGTTCGTAGGATTTGCGCCAGCGATCGATCATCTCATCGGTGATCTCTCGACCATTTGCCGCTGTCCAGCTCATGAGAGCCTCCTTTCCGTTCGTTTGGTCTTTCCCTAGTCTTGCACTTTTCTTTTGACTTGTTACTGCATTTTATAGCCGTGAAGTCTTGAAAATGGCGGAATTTCAACGTTTCTTCTTTTGCCTGCCATGTGACTCTCTTTTGCTTTTCTTTTGATTCTAAAATCAAAAGAAACGTTGGGTATGCGGAAAAGGGGTATGGAAGAGTTGGGAGAAACGTAAAGATGGTGAGGCTAATGACCGGCTTGGTTGACAGGCCTGGTTGGCTTGATTGGCCGGCTTGATCGGCTGGTTGGTTGGCAGCGTTGCGATTGGTTGATTTACTGGAGGAATTGATCGTCCAGCGTTGCGTCGGTCGCGTCGGCTGCGCCGGATTGGTCGACGGTGCCGTCCGTGGCGCCCGCGTCGCCGGCAACTCCAGCATCGCCCTCCGTGTCTGTGGCTTCGTCCGTTCCGTCGTCGCCGGCCGTTCCGTCAGCGCTATTGTCGGTTCCGTCACCGCCATCGGTGGCCGCGGATTCGTCGCTCTTCTGCAAAGCCTGCTTGAACTGCTTGGCCTGCTTGTCGTACTCGGCTTTTGCGGCGTTGGCTTTGCTGATGGTAGCGGAAGTGTCGGCGGCGCAGCTCAGCGTTTTCGGCGCGGTAACTTCCGTCTGGTGCAGTTCGGCAAGCTTGTCGAGATCGTAGGACCCGTCGAAGCTGGTGAACGCTTCGGAGATCTTCGCCTTCAGCTGGAACGCCTTGGAATAGGAGGTGTTCATGGCCGTGACGGCTTCCTTGCAGTCGTTGAGTGCGGCCAGGTCGCGCATTTGCTGCGATGCGCGCACGCCTGTGAATCCGAAGACCGCGCCCAGAACAACGACTACGACGACTACGGCGATGATGATCTGGCGGTAGATGTGCTTTACGCGCTGGTCCGTCCAAGCGTCGCCGTCGCTGATGCCTTGCGCTATGGCCGCGTCGAATAGGTCTTGCGGCTGGCGGGATTCGCTGGATTCGCTGGATTCGTGTGATTGCCGGTTGCTGATTTCAGCCGTGTTGCTGCTGCTGATTGTGCGCTCTCCGGTTGCGTTGGTACTGGTTGCGTTGGTTTCGACTTCGGTTGCTTTGACTTCATTGGAAGCGTTGCCGACAAGCGTATTCCCGGTATTGCCATCGGCATCGCTGGCAAATGCGCTGCTGACGGTCGAGCTGTTGACTGCGATACCGCTGGCAGCGGCGTCAGTACTGTCGGCAGAAGTGTTGGTCGTTGCGCTTCCGGCAAGTGTTCTCGGTGTGTGTGACGAGGTACCTTCCTCGCTTGGCTTCTTGCCGTGCCGTGCCATAACCCCTCCAGAATCTGCCTACTATTCTGTACTCCCCGGTGACAGCTCCCGATTCAGGGCAATTGAATCACGTTCCGAGAGTCCACCTGAAATGCCAATATACAGCGTACGATACCCGTCCTTCCCCGATTTCCCACACTCGTGTTGTAGTCGTTAATGCATTCAGGTACTCTCTGGAGTTTTATTCGTCTGTGGTAACTTCTTAAAAATTTTTAGAAGTGTTGGTGGAAACTTCTTAAAATTTTTGAGAAGTGTTATGCTGGGATTGTTGGGTGTTTCGCAACGGACGGCGAAAGGAAGAACTTATGGTGCCGGATAATCCATGTGAATCGTATGCCATGCTGGTTCGTGAGTCCATGCAGTTTGACATTCCTACGCCGTCACGCCGCATCGAAATCATACGCGAGCTGCCGCAACCGGCAGTGTTCAATGCTGTGCACATCATCACTGGCATCCGACGTTGCGGCAAAACGTTCTATCTTTTCCAGAAAATTCATGATTTGTTACAAAACGGCGTCTCGCGTAATGATATTTTCTATTTCAACTTCGCTGACGATCGTCTGCAACCAATGCAAGACACCGTGCTCAACGATATTGTTACGGAATACTGGCGGCAATATCCCGACTCTCGTGACCATGGCTGCTACCTCTTCCTTGACGAAGTGCAAGAATGCGCCAATTGGCAGGGATTCTGCCAGCGCATAGCCGAACATGAAGCTGTGACGCTAGTCATTACTGGATCGTCTTCGAAACTGTCCAGCGAAGAAATCGCAACGAATTTCCGAGGAAGATCGCATCCGCATGCCATGGCGCCACTGTCTTTCCGTGAATTCTGCGACTTTCGGGGAATCGAAACGCCTACAGCGGGCAGCACTCTTGCCGATGCCGTGTTTTCGCCGCGAGAGGTCACCCGGTTTGAAGCTGCCTACAACGATTACCTAACTATTGGCGGCTTCCCTGCAGTGCAACGTATGGTTGAAGCTGATCGTATTGAAACGCTCCAAGGTTACGTGCGGGACGTGGTTGCGCGTGACGTTGCCGAGCGTCTTGGTCGTGAAAACATTACTCTCGCCACGCAGATAGCGCTTTTTTTGCTGCGCAATACGGCCTGCGAGCTGTCTACCAATGGTCTTGTGGAAACGTTGCGAGCGGTCGGCTGGAAAATCTATTGGGATAAGGCGAATACGTTACTCGAGCTGTTCAAGCAGGCATTTCTGGTGTATCAGCTTGAGGAGTATTCCACCATGCTCAAGCCGGATAGTACTGCGGTGCCGAAAATGTATGCCGTCGATCAGGGTATGGTTTACGCGGTGTCACGCGCCAACCAGCAAGATATTGGAAAACGACTGGAAACTGCGATTTTCTGCGAACTGCAGAGACGAACTTCCGGTAGGCGTACGGAAACAATCACTTCGTACACTATGCCGACGTCCAAACAGGAGAAAGTTGACTTTCTTATCAGCGATGCTCTTGCTACGGAACCGTATGGGCTTATTCAAGTGTGTGCCAATATGGGAAATGAGAAAACCAGGGCGCGAGAAATCGGCTCTCTGCAAGCGGTTATGCAACGTACCAACGTTGATTCCGGCCTGATTCTCACGCTTAACGAGGGAGAAACCATCGAACTTCCCGATTCCACTGGCACGATCCACGTACTCCCCTCCTGGAAATGGTCCCTCTACGAAGCGTGATGGGAAGGTCAGCGAGAATGCTGGAAAGGAGATATGGAAATGGATGATGCCATATCGGTGCCCCTAACGAGCTAGTCGATTCTTATCAGTGTGTAATGCGTGAGATGTGGGGATTGGGATGATTTGGGAGTTGGGGATGGACGGGGTTGTGGGTTGCAGTTAGAGTTGGCGGTTAGGGCGTTTGCGCCGAATATTTGGGGCTGATGACTGTATTCAAGAGAGGCTGACGAATGGTTTCGCCACATCATGTTGTGAAGATTGCGACTGCGCTGTCTGCGGTTGCGTTGACTGCTTCCGTTGCGGTTGCGCCGGCTTACGCATTGCAGGATATTGCGATTGAGGATGCTGTTGCGCAAAGCGGTTCCGTTACTGCAGATAATGGTGTTGTTATGCAGTCTGGCGATCAGTCGGATGATCAGACGGGCGGCCAGCAATCGCAAGACAGCATGCCCGACAATCCGAATGCGAAACTTCCGGATAACGTCAGTGACGAGATTTCCGACGATGCCACCGTGGTTTCGGAAGACCTGGCTGTCACCCCCGAAGGTGAGGTCAAGAACATCGAAACCGGCGAAATCGTGACCGATCCAACATTGGTCGGCACGAAAGATCAGCAGCCGGATCCGCTCGCCAAAACCAACGGCGAATCCTTCATTCCGGTAAGTGCGGAAGATGTCAAAAATGCTGTAGCCGACGCGAACGTACAGCTCTCCAAATTCGAGGCAATGAATACGGCGCGCACTGGGGCACTTACAACAATACGAAAGCCTTCTTCGACTACCAGAACAACCTGTTCGTGCAGCAAGCCAAAGGCGTGATCGACGTTTCCGAATGGCAGGGCGACATCGACTGGGCCAAAGCGAAAGCCGACGGCGTGGAAGGCGCGATCATCCGCCTCGGCTACGGCGAAGGCAACAATGCCGACAAGAAAGCGCAACGTAACATTTCCGAATGCAAGAGACTTGGCATCCCGTTCGGCATCTACTGGTATTCCTACGCGGACACTCCGTCGATTGCCAAAGAAGAAGGTGCCGACGTGGTCGCCAAACTCAAGCAGTTTGGCGTGAATCCGAGAGACTTGGCGTACCCCGTGTACTACGACCTGGAAAAGTGGACCTGGGAGGGGCATCAGCCGCCCACCGACCCGAACGTGTACAACAATATCGTCAACAATTGGTACAGCGCACTACAGTCCGCCGGATACAAGAACCTGGGCGTCTACTCGTACACCAGCTACCTGCAGGGGCCACTGAAACATGTCGACATTTACGCCAAAACCACGTGGGTGGCGCAGTACGGCGCTCGCATGGGATTCGACTCATTCCCGACCAACAGTCGCGGATGGCAATACACCAGCACCGGCAAAGTGGACGGTATCAGCGGCAATGTGGATATGAATGCGTTTGGGAATAAGGAGTTTGTTCCTGATTATCCGGAAGGAACCGGATATTATATGTCTAATTCTTTGAAGGGCGGCGCTGCCGATTTTTCGTTCGGGTACGGTCGTGCTGGTGACGAAGCCTACGCAGGTGATTGGAATGGAGACGGTAAGGACTCCCTGACCTTGCGTCGTGGAAATATGTTTTATACGAAGTATTCGTTGACCGGAGGAAATGCTGATTGTGCATTCAGTTACGGGAAGAACGAAGATCTTGTACTGCCTGGAGATTGGGATGTCGATGGCAAAGACACATTTGCAGTGCGTAGAGGGTCTACGTACTATATCAAAAATTCGCTAGAGGGTGGAATTGCCGATAAGTCGTTTATCTACGGTCGTTCCGAAGACCAAACTTATGTTGGCGATTGGAATGGTGACGGACATGATACTTTTGTTGTTCGACGGGGCAATGTGTTCTATTTTAAGAATTCACTGACTGGTGGCAATGCGGACACTGTGATTACATACGGTCGTGATGATGATCAAGTATATGTTGGTGATTGGGATGGTGATGGCAAAGATTCCTTGGCCGTGCGTCGCGGTAACACTTTCTATGTGAAAAATACCATTGCCAGTGGTGTCGCTGATGAAGCATTCAGTTATGGCAAAACAAGCGATACCGTTCTTGTTGGTGATTGGGATGGCGACGGCAAAGATACTTTTATGGTGCGACGATAGTTGAAACAGGTGTTGAATGGGTGTAAAGAAACGATTCAAAAACCGTGAGTCCGGTATTGAATTACTGCGAATTATCGCGATGCTGCTTATTGTGCTTCACCACGAGGTGATGCATAATGCGCTGCCTGTGTTGGATCAAGAACTATCTGTAAGAAAACTAACTTTGCAATTATTCTATTTCACTCCAGGTAAAGTAGGAATTGCGCTGTTCTTTATTATTTCCGCATGGTTCGTCGTGGATAAGACGCCTTCTTTGCGTTTATCTTGTCGAAAAGTATGGATTTTAGAGAGAGAACTTCTTTTTTGGAGTTTATGTTTGGGTGCTGTGACTCTGTATAAAGTACCCGAGGAAAGAACCATAGAATCCCTTTGGAAAATATTGTTCCCTCTGTCTCGCAATACGTGGTGGTATGCGACGAGTTATGCTATTTTCCTTTTCCTATCTCCATTTCTAGTGCGTGGACTACGTGCATTGGGAAAGAAATACCATGGACAGTGTTGTCTCGCGATGGGATTTTTATGGGGAGTATTGACGCTGATTCCTAACTCAAATCTAGAAATCAGCCTTAATTCCATGGGCTTTATCTATGTTTTTGTGCTAATCGCATACTACAAGTGGTACATGAGACCGTTTCAAACTGCCACTGCATGGAAAATGTTTTTAATCTCAATTGTAGTAATTTTACTCTGGAACGTAATTGTGTCATTTGCTACTGTAGGTCATAGCGACAGGATCTATGAGTACTTATTGTGTTTGGAGAGAGAATGGTCGGTTCTTTCACTTGCTCTAAGTTTTGGGCTGTTCCTGCTATTTTGCCGACTACATTTCCAAAGTCGTATTGTCAATAGTTGTGCGGCCTCGACGTTTGGGACATACCTAATTACAGAGCATTATTATGTTCGAGGGATATTATGGCAGCAGTGGTTCAATCTTTCGAATTGGTATGACACATACTCTGCGCCGGTCATCCTTCTGATCGTTTTTGTTATTGGGATAGCTGTATTTGTTGTAACGTTGATTTTAGACAAGGTGCGTGCACTGCTTTTCAAGTTGACTATTGATAGGAACAAAGGTCATTGGTTTGATGTCCTTTGGGATGTAGCTGAACGGCGTTTCCCGATTTTGAAGGACAAGAACTAGGTGTTATCTTTTGTTTGACATCCGCAGAAGTGCGCCAGCTCCTGCGAAAGCGAGGTCTGCGAATGTCATGGTAATGCGACTTACTAACACAACTGCCAGTATGCCTCCAGATGAAAGCGAGCCTGCGAATAGGAGACCTAGAACTCCTTCTCTGACACCTGTTCCTGCAGGCACGAATACTACAAGGAATCCCGCTACCCAGGCCAATGCGTATGCTCCGATGGAAAGTGCCATATTGGAAATGGAAAGATCCATGCCGAAGCCATAAGCTAGCAGCCATACTTGTACGCCGGCAATGCACCATGCAATGACCGCTAATAATGTGGACAGTCCCAAACCTTTAAATGATATCTGGCGTTCCGGTGTCGGCCTCTTAAGCAACTTAAATCCAAATGCGATAAGTCGATTCAAGACAGGGGGCATAAGTAACGCGATTAGCGCGATTAGCAATAGTACGATTGCCCAAGTTGGTACCTGAATGGCTACAGAGGTACCAAGTATAGTGATGACACCGATTCCAGTTCCGGTAAGTAACGAGATAAGCACGGCTACGGTCATGGCCGTTACTGAACGGCGGGCTGGAATGTCATGATCTCGGCCGATTTCTGCTGCGGCTACAATATTCCATACGCCGCCAGGAATGTATTTACCTATTTGGCTGATGCCAAATAACTGGGTGGCTGTGCTCCAATCGAGTGGAGATCCCAAATCGGCAAGAATGACGCGCCAAGACCACAGGGTGAAAAAGACGTATACAACGGCCAGGAGAAATCCAGCCGTAGCGATTTGCCACGATAGTGTGGTAAGTGCAGCTACAAGAGGATTCCAATTTTTGATGATAACCCATATGAGTGCTGCTAAAGCGATGGCGAGGAAAAACCAACGGATTAGTGGCGAGTTCATAACTTTTTTTAGCTTGTTCATTGCCGTCCTTGCAGCGTGATTAATGTTCTTTAATCCATTGGGAGAGTTCGCGTGTGATGATGTCACTAGTGAATCGTTGTGCGTTTTTAGCGGCGTCGCTCTGTTTGCGCGCAAGAATATTGGGAGAGGAAATAAGAGACGCTATGGCGTCTGCCAATGCTTGTGGATTGTTCGGAGCCACATATACTACGCCATTGCCTAGTGCTCGGCGTTGCGGAGGTGTATCACTGGTGATAACCGCACATCCGGCAGCCATGGACTGATACACCTTGTTGGGAACCACGTGCAGTCCCTTCGGGGTGTTGGAGAAAATACCCAAAGCGATGTCATGTGATGCCACTATTTGAGGTAGTTCTTCCGGCTCGACCCATTCGCGGAATTCGACGTTATTCAACCCTTCGCAAAGTGAACGGACCTCATCATAATCTTGGCCTTTGCCGATGAGCGTGAATTGTGGGGTCATTCCTCGATCAGCAAGTATTCGTGCTGCTTTGGCTATGACCGGAACGCCTTGCAATGGGGTATATAGTCCATAAAACACGATACTAGCGTTGCGCGTATTGTCATATTTGTTTGTTTGGTACCATTCGTCTGGGGCTCCTACTGGAATCACCATGCTTTGATCTTCAGGCTCGAGCATGGCCTGATGCTCTTTTGTATCCAGTACCACGAGCGATGCTGCGTTGATGGCCATGCGGTCGAGTCTTTTCAGCAGTTTGACTTTTAGTCCCTGAGCGCCACGATCTTTCGCGGTATCTCCTGCAAAAATGAGATGATCGAGAATAATCGGCACGCCTTTAAATACATGGTGGGCGAGTAGTACGTCGAAATGCCCCATATAACCGACCAGCACGGCATCCGGCTTGCCATTCTTCTTCGTCCATGCATGTGCTTGTTTGCTGAGTAATCTCCAAAGACGAAGCAAATTCCAGCCGAATCCGAATACTTTCCATGGTTTTTTCAGGATTTCAACGCGCTGTGCTGTGGAAAGCAAAAGAGGCTGGTTGATTTCTTCGACGTTGCAGCCATTCTTACGTAGCCCGTCGATGAGAATGCCGACTCGTGGATGCTTCCTCACGCTATAGGTGCCAAATGCAAGAACTGTAGACATGAATGTTGGGTTTCCTTATAGGGTGTATGGAACCTTGCAATAAATCAGCTAAGTTGCTGGGCTGGAGGGAATTCTCCGTACTCGTTTTGCTGAGCCCAGATTTTCTGGTATTCAGCGGAATAAAGGATTTCTTTGGTTCTTTCAAGCTGATCCTCGACGAGTTTGCGTTGAATTCGCTGGACTTCGGAGATGATTTGCAGGGCAATGCAGAACGCTGCAAGCATCAGCAGAATGACGCCTAGTAGTAAGGATTGCACATGACCGGCAGTGTGTCCCATGTAGGCAAGCACTAGAAAACGTACTACTGGAATCAATCCAAGTACGCCAAAGATGATGGCAGCCCATTTGAAGATGACGTTCGATTTGAACATCAGGAAGCTGCGAATAATAGCGCCGCCGGATTTGGCCATGTGTTCGAAAATGTTGCTGAACAGGCGGGATTCGCGCGTCTCGGGTTGGTGGTGATTGCATATGAGGTAATGGCGATGCGCTTGTTGCCGGCTTGGATGATGGTTTCCATGCAATAGCTGAATTCGGTGACGATATTGAGCTTGAGTAAGGAATTCTTGGAGTAGGCACGGAAGCCGCTTGCCGCATCCGGAATATTGGTTCCAGCGGCCTTATTGACCACCCAAGAGCCGAAATGCTGCATCTTGCGTTTGAACCAGCTGAATTCCTTGATGGTGGCGGTCTGGCGATCGCCCACTACGATATCGGCTTCATGTCGAATGATAGGCTGAACAAGTTCTCCGATGGTTTCGCTCGGATATTGGTTATCGCCATCGGTGTTGACCACGATATCGGCACCATGCTTGAGCGCATAGTCAACGCCGTCACGGAACGCGCGAGCCAGACCCATTGGCTTGGCATGATGCACAAAATGCTTAACGCCAAGCTTTCTGGCTACTTCAACGGTTTTATCTGAGCAGCCATCGTCGATGATGAGCAGTTGAATGTCATCAATTCCTGGGATCTGGGTCGGCATATGCTCCAGTACCAGTGGAAGTGTCTTTTCCTCATTGAGACATGGAATCTGAATAAAAAGTCGCATACTATCTTTCGCACCCTATGTTTGCTAATCGTCCTCTTCTACTTTAAGGAAAAGCTACGACTGCTTTTCATTGTGTGCTGGCTATACACAATTCCTTCCATATGCTGTGGTATCTGCAGTATCGAAGGTTATGCCGGTCAGAGTATAGCCAACGGCGACCATAGTTTGATAAGCTATTTTCGACTTGTACTGGGATGTCGCCGGAGGCTTGAGGGATGGCCGTGATTCAAAAGAGTACGGAGCAGTGTGCGTTACTAATCGTTTTTGCGATAGTCTGTGGTTTTCTGGCGTCGCTTGTGGATTCCGTCCGACAGTATAACCAGTTGGTGTGCACTCCTCGTATGCTTTGGTGCACGCTCGTAATCGCAACCCTCTTCTTCCTTTTCGTGTTGCTTTTAGAGCGCGTGTTGGCTTGGTTGAATCGGGAGCCTGAAACGTATCGAAACATTTCGCGTAAGTTGCGGGAGATCTTCTCTTTTAGGACGTCGAAGAAACAGTTTGCGTTAATTGCGGTTGTGTTGGTGTTGTGCTGGCTTCCGTATCTGATTGTTACTTATCCGGGCGTTATCTGGTATGACACTGAGCAGCAACTGCTCCAATGGAATGGCCAGCCGAATACTTTTACTGATGGTAGTTATCTCTCTGATCACCATCCTGTTTTCGACACTATGATATTTGGTACTTTTCTGCGATTAGGAGCGTTTTTCGGCTCGGCTGATCGAGGGTTGTATCTAGGGTGCATAGTTATCGAACTGGTCACCATTGCAGCTCTTGCGTCAATGATTCTTTACTGTCGTCATATTGGCGCTGGATGGCGATTCTGTTTTGCTGAAATGATTTTCTTTGCGGTATTCCCGTTTACTGCGCTGTTTTCCATGACGATGGTCAAAGATTCATTGTTCATGCCGTTTTTTATCTGGTTTGCCATGATATTTGTTGAAGCGGTAAGAACTCAGGGAGTATTACTTAAACAGCCTCAGTTTTTTACGGCGTTTTTACTGACTGCGCTTTTGATGGGGCTTACGAAAAAACTGGCGTCTACATCGTGCTTATATGCTGTATTATCTTATTTTTCGCAGTATCAGCGATTATTCGTAAGCGTGTTGTCGCTGTTTTTATTGTCGTTATATCAGTATTTATGGTACTGATGCCGAAAATTGTTTTCCCTGCACTCCGTATACAGGAAGGTGGAAAACAAGAGATGCTTGCCGTTCCGTTGCAGCAATCCGCGTTACTGGTGAAGCAGCATGAAAATGATATTTCGATACAGGATCTAGAAGCTATCTACAAAATCCTAGGTGATGATGTAGCCGACCGATACCAATGGTGGGCGTCGGACAATGTGAAAGGTTATTCTTGGGACTCTCAGAATGATCAATATTTAGGCCAATATGCGATTGCTTGGATCCATGGGCTGGCATCCCATCCGGAAACATATATTGAAGCATATGTCGCTTTGCAGGAGGCTTGGCTAGGCATTCCTTCACCTACTGATTCGAACGCTGGTGATTTGGTAATGCAGACGTACGCTTTAGGGAGTGATCATTATGCATTACCTGATTCGGTGGAATTAGGACTATGCTTTGGTGGCTTCAAAAATGCAGTGCAGAAACTTCAAGAGACGATTAATGATCACATAGCACGAGCTCCAATAGTGAATCTATTATGCTCGCGTGCGGTATGGTCGACATGGATGTTCGTGTTTGTTCTCTATGAGTGCATACGTCGTAAAAAGCGACATTGCGCGTGGCTGGCACCTTATGTTGCCACGTTCCTGTTCTTATGGATTTCACCGGCTACCGTGACCATAGAAGGTATGAGATATCTCATACCAATGGTCATGATTGTGCCGCTTATGTTTGGAATGCTCGGGGCTGGTGAGCAAACAAACAGCTGAGGATGAACAGTAAGCCGGTGAAAGGCAGTATCAATGCCCCTCACCGGCTTACTGTTCAGTGTTAATTAGTGTCGGCTTCGTGCTATGCGTCCGACTGCCTTGAAAAGTTCACGTCGACGAGAACCGATCGGCATGATTGGGTCGATAATGCGTCGAATGGCATTGTCTTCGCCAATAGCACGAGGTGGCTTGACGGATTCAACAACAGGCTTCGAAGGAGCAGTGGCTTTCACCACGCGCTTCAACAAGCGTTCATAGAACGGTGTTTCGCGCGCATAACGCCAGTAAATGGATGCGAAATCGCAATCCGGATCAGTCCACGGCTTCTGAAAGCCGGCGTAGTGGATGATTTGCGGATTGTTGCGTGACTTCATGTAGGCGTCATAAATGTCGTTCGGAGCCTGCACAAACAGATTGCCGACACGTCCGCCGCAATCGTGAACCACATTCCACTCCCACGGTAAATACAGTACTTCTCCCTCACAGTGTGCGTTAAGCACATCTTGGTCGTTATAGATGAACGCAGGGTTAGACGCATACGTAAGCCACTGCTTGATGGTGTAGCGCTCGCGCATGGCCTTGGTGTTGAGCACGAGAACGCCAGCTTGGAAGTAATCGTAAGGATTCTTCATCTTCAGCACATTCTTGGCATACCCCATGCGCTTGCCATGCTTGACGTTGAGGTTGGCAAGGAAGTCGATATCTCGAATCGCACCGAGCAACTTGCCTTGCAAGTCGGTGTTGTACAACTTGGAAATATCGCCATTGATGACGATATCCGAATCCAAATACAGCACCTTGTCGTAGAACGGCAATAGCTTCTGGATCAGGAATCGATAGTAGGTTTCGATGCTGATATGAGCATTATTCGTGGAAAGATCGTATCCAGACAGCTCACGCTCCACATTGGTGAATCGCAATGACATGTTCGGGAACTGCTTGAAGAAGTCACGCAGTCGTTCCTGCTTATCCCAAGCGATGTTTCGTTGTAGAACCACAACATCATAGAAATATGTCGGATCAGCATTCTTCATGGCCGAATAAACCGTGGTGGTGAGCTGTGGAACATAATTATCATCCGCGGCAAACACGACTGGAACAATCGGCTTGTCAAACACATCAAGAGGCTTCAGCTCTTCGGCAGGTTCCGGATTGGTGAAATGTACGCACTGCAGTTCTTTGAACTTCCAATTAGAGCAGATGCGCTTATGGTGCATCAAATAGATGTTCAACAGGCGTTCGGAAAGGTGCCCCGGAGTACGCAACGCTTCCTTGCTGTAGGCACTATAGTTGGTGTTCTTATCGAACTCCTCAAGAATCGGGAACATCCAAGAGCAATAGTCGAAGAAGATCTCCTTCTTCATAATGAACATATTGCAGAAGCATGCCTTGTTGCCCTTGAAGAAAGCATCGGCATCCTCTTTGTAATCCGGATACATCTTGCATAGAATCCGATAACAGCGGAGCAGATCATCATCGTGCAGCAGGGGAGCGGCTTCCCACAATGCGCGAGGAGTACCATGCTTGTCGATGATCTTTGTGAGATCTCCAAACGGGGTGGTGATGACATCGTATTGGCGAACTATCTGCTCGATGTTTTTATCATCGAGCCCATATTCTTTCGCGGCTCTGGCGTCGATGTAGTCATCCATGATTTCGCCGTATGGATTCTCCTTGTGAGGAGTGTCGGAGAAATCAAAATAGCGGCGATAATGGCAGAAGCGTAATAATCGGCATCTACATTCTTCCACGCCCAATATTGGGTGGTCAGTTCGCAATAGCGTGGATTGCGGTCAGAGATATTCTCGCCTTCGTCATCGTGGAACGCCCAGGGGAAACGATAGCTGCCTTCGTGCAGGCCAACCTGCACAGGCTGCATGATATCGCTCTCAAATCGATTCACATTCTTATGCGTGGTGACGAACAGGCGAACGCGCTGGTTATTGTAGTTGTCCACATTCTGTTCGGAAGCCAGATCGGAAAGTAGTTCTTCTGCCCTGTGCCGGACATTTTGATAACGATTGTCTTCAACCGAATTTGATTGCGTGAAGTCGAAAATATTTGAAATATCGTGCCATGCATTAACTCGGGACATGTATTCAGCGTTATCCTTACTTGTTAAGGCATTCCATGCATTATCTCGTATGAATCGCCATACTTCGCAAGCGGTGATGTTTTGACCAAATACAGCAATCATGGATTGAACTGCTGTCTTTTTTTCGTCATCTGCAACACGGACATTGAGATCGTTGGCAAGTAGTTCGGTGGCTTTCCAACGATATCCATCCACACAATCTTGTAGATCGAGTTCAGAGTGGCTATAGGAATAGATTTGTGCTGCATCGAAACAGGCTTTGAACTGTTCGCAGAAAAGACCATATTTCTGTGCGGAAATCTGATTGGTGCCAGTAACTCCGCGTCCGTAATGATACTGATATCCGCGGCAGTCTTTTCGGGAGCGGTAAGAGCTGGCAAGGGAAGAGATCACGAGGCATTCGTAGCCATCTTCTGCCCGTTCAAGTCGGCTGCTGCTCATAGATGCGAAGGATTTCTTCAATAAATCGGTTCGGAAGAGTCGCTGCGTGACTCGCCAATCAACTCGTTGTCCGCGACTTTCATCGAAGATATCTCGAACTATATCTTTGCCCATTGAATCCGGAGTGGGTGCGTTATTGAATGACTCAAAGGCTTTGCGCTCATCATCATGAATACCGTTCTCGCCAATGACGGTTATGCCAAAATGAAGGATATCTACGGGATGCTGTTCCATTGCATTGACGAATTGCTCACAGGCATTAGGTGCGAGATCGTCATCTCCGTCCAAGAAGAATGCATATTCTCCCGAAGCCTTTTCGACGCCTGTCTTACGTGTGAGATGCAAGCCAAGATTCTGAGAGTGCTGAACAAGCGTGATACGAGAATCATTAGCTGCTGTCTGCTGGATAATATCAGCCGTATTATCAGTGCTTGCATCGTCTACTACAATGGCTTCAAAATCGGCGTATGTCTGTGTCAGAACACTGTCAAGACATTGCTCGAGGTAATCGCCTACGTTATAGGCCGCGATGATAATCGAAATTTTCGGCATTGTATTCCTTGCTTGAATCCAAAACTTTCTAAAGTCTAACTAATAGGCATTCTCTAATGAGAAGAAAAAAGCTTCTTCAACATAATCTTCAAGCGGGAAGCTCTGGTTGATTGATCCTGATTTGTTTCGGCATTTATGATTCCCGAATCAAGAAGATGCTGTCTTGCGATAGTGCGTAAATCAAGATAGTGCTGGTTGGTCGAATGCTGAGGCAAGGAATGTGCGGATTCGATGAGCTCTACGTTTTGCAAATACTGATTGGCAAGTTTACGGTTGTTTATTGCAACGTCGGAAGATCGATTGTCTGCTACCAGATAGGCGTAGGCATAATCTCGAATATAACGGTAGAGCTCACCACAAACTGCATCGGCTTGCCAATGAGTGAGTATGTTCTGCAATCCTTCAGACTTGTCTGATGAGGGCAGATTATCTTGCCACTCGTTCATAGCGTGCTCAATGAGACGATTCCGAACATCGTCGAGACGATCATGCCAATCATTGCGAAGCGGAAGAATATTGTCACGCTTCGCGAAGTCGCTGACCATGGAGAACGCTTGTGCGTCACGCTGTGCCATGGTGCTGATGGACTGTACAGTAAGCTGCGTTCCCAACGTATCTCCGCGACCAAGATGATAGAGATACCAAGGTGAATCGGGAATACCAATATACGTTGAGGCAAGAGTGCCAAAAATGAAACTCATATATAGGTCGTCGGACAACACGAGACGTTGATCTGCCGCATATGAATATGCGGTGCGAGCAAAATCGCCTCGGTACATTTTGTGGTGAACATGCCAATCGAACCCGTTATCGGTGTTGAACTGTGCTTTCAAAATGTCAGCGTCATGCAAAGTGCGTGCGCAGGGGGTGAGGAAAGACGTCATTCCGGCAGCAGCGTCCTGTGCCGATTTATTTGCGGCCACAACCTGCACTCCGAAATGATAAATATCTGCGGGATTTGCATTGCCGAAGTCAATAAGCTTTTGGAGTGCCCCATCTGCCAATTCGTCATCCTGATCCATGAGCATGACGAATTGACCTTGTGAAGCCAACACTCCTGTTTTCCTTGATGCTAAGGTTCCCGAATTCTTGTCATGTTGGATGAGTCGTACTCGAGAATCTTCGTGCTCAAGTTGCGATGCGACTTCGTATGTGTCATCGGTGCTGCAGTCATCTACAATGATTACTTCAACGTCTCGGAAATGTTGATGGGTGACGCTGTGTACGCAATCCGGGAGATATCGGCTGTTATTAAACGCCGGAATGACGATGGATAGTTGCGGCATACGTTCTCTTTGCTAGGGGAATAGTACTATCGTTTTAGCTTAATACTAGATGTGCTATGCATGGTAATCCGTAGGGAAGGGCAATATGAACGTTGAAACCATTTCGTTATGCCGAGGTGACGGTCAAGGGTACGTGAGGTTGTCATTTTCGGATTTGCAAGATGTTTCTTTTGCGGATTTGGTGGTAACAGCCCGTGCCGTGGTTTCAGGGCAAGTGATTCCGTGTGACTTATATTGGCTTGACGCTGTGGAAAACATGTGGTCTAGTGTCTCGAATCGAGATGCGGTTATAGTTTTTCCACTGCTTGACGGTACGAATCTGTTTATTGATATTGTGGATCGAAACGATGAGGGAAAGGTGTACTTCACTGTTGAAGTTGATCCATTGAAGTCGAAGATACGTTCCCGTCTGACATACAAAATGCATCCTGATCAAGCGGCTGTCATACGCGATATTAGTGAACGGCTCATTTCCGGGAACCCACATGTTGAAGTCACGGGAATTTACCCGGACGGTAAAGGGAAGGTTATTGTTCGCTGTACCGCCACGATGCACGGAAACGAGAACGAGTCATACGTCGTGCAGGTGCTTGATGAGTGTGCGCAACCCCTTTCAGTGACTCCTGTGGTCTTGGAAGATTCTATGTGTTCGGAAGGTAAGGATACTGCCATAAAACATCGTAGGCTGACCTACGCGTTTGCTATGGATATGAATCCACGCATGTTCTGTGTAACAGTGCAGGCCGAGAATAATGTGCTTGATGCCGCATCGGATTGCATGCTGGCTCCCAAGTTTCAGCGTCTGCTTGACGGTTCTGTGGCGGAGCTGCGCCATGCTTCTCTGGATCCGAGCTATGATTTTTTCTTCAGGAAGCATCGACTGAACCCTGCTGATGCACGTGCTCAGAAGGAGATATGCGGAGCTTGGAAACAGAAGCCGTTGCTGAGTTTGATTTGTGTGGCATTCAATACTTCTGAAGAGTATTTTAAGGAATTGCTGTCGTCTGTGCTGAATCAGACCTATACGCATTTTGAACTTATTGTGGTTGATGTTAGTACTGCAGGTTCTACGACGGTGAAGAATGTGCTGGCTCGATATAACGATGATCGTATTCGAGTGGTCAAGGCGGAAAACAAGAGTATTGCTGAAAATACCAATGTTGGTATTGCTGTGGCGCAAGGCGACTACATCGCGTTTATCGATCATGATGATGTAATCGAACCTGATGCGTTGTATTGGTATGCACACGAGATCAGGCAACATCCACAGGTGGACCTGTTGTATTGCGATGAAGACAAGCTCCAGGACGGTCGTTACGTGTGGCCTGTCTTCAAACCTGCCTTTAACAAGGATCTGCTATATTCCTACAATTATGTGACGCATATGCTTATGGTTAGTCGGCATGCTTTAAAACGGGTCGACTTGTCTGAAGCGGATGTTTCTGGGGCGCAGGACTACGATCTGACACTGAAATGCGTGGAAGTCGCACGTGATATACGTAATGTGTCTCATATGCTGTACCACTGGAGAGAACATCCTGGTTCCACCAGTGCCAATGCACAGAGCAAACCGTATGCGGTGGAGGCGGGAAGGCTTGCGCTCCAGCGGCATTTTGATCGGATGAATCTGCCTGCAAAGGTTGAGAGCTTGCCTGCGATGTTTCGATATCGCGTTCGGTATGAGCATACCGATGAGCCGAAAGTGAGCATCGTCATTCCAACCAAAGATCATATCGACTTGTTGAGAGCATGCCTTACTTCGGTGATTGAAAAAACCACGTACCGCAACTATGAAATCATTATTGCGGAAAATAATAGCGTGGAACCGCAAACTTTTACCTACTATGATGAGCTTGAACAGCGTCATGATAATGTGCGCGTAGTTAAGTGGCCGGGTAAAGGATTCAATTATTCCGCAATTTGCAATTACGGGGCTTCATTCGCTTCTGGTGAGATCTTTTTGTTCCTAAATAATGACACTGAGGTTATCGAGCCGGAATGGATGACTTCAATGGTGGGCTTTTTCGCTAGACCAGATGTTGGCATGGTCGGTGCGAAACTGCTGTATCACGATGGACTAGTACAGCACGGTGGTGTCTGGGTATCTCCTAACGGGTGCGATTACATCAACCAACGTTGTGGGGCAGCGG
>ENA-OQAY01000085-OQAY01000085.1-human-gut-metagenome-genome-assembly--contig:-NODE-85-length-22700-cov-1.063837_pt1 | contig 22700 bp, 23 predicted proteins | sample MGYA00242740_ERZ504537 | MGnify/ENA primary metagenome ERZ504537 (study PRJEB26092, sample SAMD00036272) | human gut metagenome | host: Homo sapiens | study: EMG produced TPA metagenomics assembly of... | reverse complement strand
ACTATGACGAGGCGTTCAAACGGCAGATCGTGCAGTCGTGCGAGAGCGGCAAGCCATCCCGGGAGATCAGGGCCGAGTACGACATCGCGCGATCGACCCTGCGGCGCTGGGTCCAAGACATCCGCGACCGGCGGTTGGAGATGGAGACGGACGTTTCAGAACAAGCGGCGCCGGTATTCACACGAAGGCAGGCGTGATACGGGCCAACGCCGCCCGATATCGTCGCGATGCGGGATGCTGGGCGTCCCCGATCCACCTGTTACTGGATGACCGGGCATCCCGGGACGGAGCGTGCGGATCCGATCGCCGGCGACGTGCGCGCGGTCCGGCGCGACGGCCGCGAGCGTTACGGCGCCAGGAAGATCAAGGCCGCCCTGGAAAGGAAGGGGCGTCACCGCGTCCAGGAGACGCATCGGCAACATCATGCGCGAACAGGGCATGACGAGCGCGTACGCGCGCGGACGGTCCGAACCGCACAGGACGCGGGCCGACGAGGCCAGGCTCGCGAACCTGCTGGACCGCGGGTTCGACGGCTACGCCCCGCACACGCATCTGGCGGGCGATCTTACCTATGTCCGCGTCGGCGGAGACTGGGCGTACGTGTGCCTGCTGGCCGGCCTGGCGAACAGGAACATCGTCGGCCATTCCGCCGGGCGGACCCGGGACGCGAGCCTGGTATTGGGCGCGTTCGCCACGTTCGACTTCCCGCCGGCGGACGTCCAGGTGTTCCACACCGACCGGGGCGGCGAGTTCGACAACACGAGGATCGACGAGCCGCTCGACGTGTTCGGCATCAAAAGATCGCTGTCGCGCAAGGGCAACCCCTACGACAACGCCGTGGTCGAATCGACGAACAGGCTGCTGAAGAAGGAGCTCGTGTACCGGAACCACTACACCACGATCGAGCAGCCGAGGCGCGACCTCAACGACTACGTGTGGTGGTCCGACAACCAGCGGCTCCACTCCACCCTTGGATACCGGAGTCCGAAGGAATTCACCGAACAGGGACTCGTCCTCTAAGAAACCGTCCAACACACCGTTGCCAATCCACGTCATGAACATCGGCCTCGAGGCGGGGCATACGTACCACATCCGTCTCGTCGTCGACGACACCATCGGCACGTTGTACGTGGATGGGGTGGCGTTGAACGTGCGCATGTACGAGCGTCCGGGCGAGTCGTTGGGCGTCTTCGCCACCGACGGCACGGTCGAGGTGCGCAACGCCTCCATCGCCCGCGGACTGAAGAGGAAGTGAACGTGTCCTTTCCGGCTTGATGTGACGCAATCGGCTGCGTGTCCTTATGCGTGACGGCGTGGGGCATGCAGCCGATTGTTTTTTATTCCTCGGATTTCCGCTTGGTATGCGTGGTTCGGTACGTGATGGGGGTGACGCCCATGAACCGGTGGAAGGTGCGGGAGAAGAAACTGGCGGATGAGAAACCGGTCTGTTTGGCGACCGTGGCGATAGGCAGCGAGCTCGTTACCAGCAGGTTGGCTGCGGCGCGCACGCGCACGTCGTTGACGAATTCGATCGGCGACTGGTTGAGCGATTCGCGGAATATCGATGCGCAAGTGGTGCGTCCCACCGATCCGGCCGATGCGATTTGCTTCAAGGTGATCGGACGCACGTAATATCTCTGCACGTAATCGATCATCTTGCGTAGCGTCACGATGCGGGGGTGCGGCGCTGTGGAAGTCGCGCAATGACTGCCGGCGATCGCCAGTATGTCGCGGACGACCGCATAGAAACAGCTGAGCACCGTCAATGCCTCGGTATTGTCGGTTAGCGTCATATCGTCGGCGGGCAACGGTTCGGCTGACCGCTCCAGCGGACCGAATTTCGCCGCATGAAGCTGTCGGATGGTGGCGAGCAGCCGCCGACCGGGGGCCGTGTCGTCGGTGATGACGGCATATGGCATCGTGTTCTCCGCCATCAACGGCGCGATGAAGCGGTCGTACACTTCGAATGAGGCGCACATTTTAGCCGGATTGAGCAACGTGCAGGAGAATTCGCAATCGGAACCGTCCTTGGTGAAACCGTAATGCAGCTGACGTGAGTTGACGAAAATCGCCTGCCCCTCATCGAGCCGGACTGTTTCTCCGTTGACGAAATACCACATATGCCCATGGATGATGTAGGTGAGTTCAAGGTCGACATGCCAATGGCATTCCGCACGCATATGGGGGGTACTGGTGGAGCAGCGAATGCTCGGTGAAGGAGAAGAACATCGGCGCGTCATACTGCACTATCTCCGAACCATCGGGTCGGCGACCCCAATTGGTGATGGGCATCACCTCACGGGAGGCCCATTCGTCCCGTTCCATCTGTGCGTCTTCATCGGCAGTGTTCATGACTACTCTAATAAACGGTAGATAATGCAAAGAACAAGGATGATTCTACAACATTGCAAGTGCTGCCGTCGATGTTGGTGGTGTTGAATGGTGTCAAAGGACGTCAAACGATTGACAAACAGATTCACAAGGAGCTTTCAATGGCGGAGAATGAAGGTGCGGCCGTTGCCGTGGATAATGCGGCGGTGCCTACGAACGAGTGGGAACGCATGCTTTCCGGCGAATTGTATATTTGCGGTGATATGCAGCGTGAAGCGAACATGCGTAAACGCCGCTTGGTGCACGCCATCAACACGTCCGCATACGACGCGTTCGAGGAACGTGACAGGCTGTTCCGCGAACTGTTCGGTTCACTCGGCAAAGGCGCGTTCCTTGAACCGCCATTCAACTGCGATTACGGCTGCAACACGTATATCGGCGACAACTTCTATGCCAATATGGACTGCATCTTCCTCGACGTGGCGAGAATCACCATCGGCGACCGTGTCTTCTTCGGCCCGCGCGTCGGCCTGTACACGCCATACCATCCAATCGATGCGGCCGTACGCGCTTCCGGTCCGGAAGGCGCCCGTCCGATCACCATCGGCAATGACGTGTGGTTCGGCGGCAGCGTGGTGGTCTGTCCGGGCGTTACCATCGGCGATGATGTGGTGATCGGTGCAGGCTCCGTGGTGACCAAGGATATCCCATCCCATTCGGTGGCCGTGGGCAACCCGTGCCATGTGATTCGCAAGATCACTGATGCGGACCGTGAATACTGGGAGGGCAAGGCCGCCGAATACCGCGCATGGAAGGATTCGCTGTAAAACCTCGCCCAATATTCGGCCCAACGTCGGGATAAGGCTGGTCGGCCTACATATCCCGACGTTTTCGTTTGCCCGTCGTCTGAAACGGGCTTGTATTCCAATGGAGACTATCGTGCGCACCATCATGCCGGACCGGGAATTCCTCGGCCATGTATTCAAATTGGCTTTGCCTATCGCTTTCCAACAGCTCATGCTGTCGTTGTCGTCCTGCGCCGACACGCTGATGTTGTCGGGGGTAGGGCAAAACGAGTTGGCCGCCGTCTCGCTCGCCACGCAGTTCCAGTTCCTGTTCAGCCTGTTCACTGCGGCCCTGACCCTGGGCATGAGCATTCTCGTGGCGCAGTATTGGGGTGCTGGCAACCGTGACGCGGTGGAACGCGTGCTGGGATTCGTCATGCTGTATGCCGGAATGCTGTCGACGGCGTTCTTCCTGGCGGCACTGCTCGTGCCGGAACAGTTGATGTCCATCATGACCAATGACGGCACGCTGATCATGCTTGGCGCGCGATATCTGCGGATTTCGTCATTGTCGTACTTGTTCATCGGCCTGTCCCAGATGTACCTGTGTCTGATGAAGAACACCGGCTCCGCGGTGATGGGCATGACGGTCAGCACGGTTGGCGTGATCGTGCACGTCGCGTTGAACGCGGCGCTGATTTACGGTATCGGCAGTCTCGGCATTCCCGCGCTTGGCATTTTCGGCGCGGCTATATCCACGGTGATTTCGCGTGCGATTGAGCTGACATGGTCGGTCGTGGCGACCCGTCGTGGCCCCTACCTGCGACTTGGCCATGTGCTGCATCCCGATGGGCCGTTGCAGAAGGATTTCTGGAAATACAGCCTGCCGGTGCTTGGCAATGAATTGGTGTGGGGATGTGGTTTCACCATGTACACCGTGATCATGGGACATTTGGGTGCGGACGCAGTCGCCGCCAATTCCATCGCCAATATCGTCAAGGATCTGCTGGTGTGCCTGTCCCTTGGTCTGGGCAATGCCGGCGGCATTTTGGTCGGCAATCTGCTGGGACGTGGAGATTTCCGACAGGCGAAGGCGATGGGCGACAGGATGTGCGTGCTGGTGGCCGTGGTCGGTACCGCGACGGGACTGTTGATTGTCGCGGCGCGTCCGCTGGCTTTGCAATGGGCGAACCTTACGCCCGAAGCCACACGGTACCTGTCGGTCATGCTGTTCGTCTGCGCATATTACGCGGCATGCGGATGCATGACGAATCTGACGATCGCCGGTATTTTTCCAGCCGGCGGCGATGCGAAGTTCGGTCTCATGTGCGATGCCATCGTCATGTGGCTGATTGTGGTGCCGGTCGGGCTGTTGGCCGCGTTCGTGTTCAAACTGCCCGTGTTGGTGGTGTATGCGCTGCTCAACACCGACGAATGCATCAAAATGGTTCCCGCGTTGTTGCACTACCGCAAGTACCGTTGGCTGCGCAATGTCACCCGATGACTTTTTGCGATTCGGCGGCCGATTTCATGATTGGCTTGTGTGCGACCAGTCTGTGACAGCTTCGATGTTATTGCCGTCGGGGTCGAGCACGAAGGCCGCGTAATACCCGGAATGGTAGGCACGTGGTCCGGGTCTGCCGTTATCCATTCCGCCTGCCGTGATCGCGGCTTCATAAAAGTCGCGTACCGCTTGTTCGTTCGTTGCGCGGAAGGCGATATGCGTGGGAATCGGCTGTTGCGCCGGACCGTCCATCGGGGAGATGTAGAAATCCGAACGGGGTGTGCCGTCATCCACGCCGAAACCGATGGTCGGTTCGTGATGGGCTTTGGGAATGTATCCGAGCGGAGACAGAGCTTTCGTATAGAATGCGATGCTGCGTTCCGCGTTCGAAACATGAAGTGTAATGTGGTCGATCATGCTTTCAGCCTAGTCCGATTTCGTCCGGTTCCATCCGATTTGATTGAGAGCCTACGGCAAAGGCGGATGTTCCGTTCCATCGGGACTCGGCCGATGGAACGGAACACTCGGGGATTTACTTGGCCAACTGCGTGGTGGTGGGGGAGGCCAAGGACGGGCGTGTGCGACGGATACGCCCCAATGCCAGACCAAGGCAGATGAACGCCACTGCAAACAATGCCACCAAGCCGACCGACGATGCCCAAGAACCATAATCCACACCGGTTGCGGCCGCCGTGCCAAGCCCGAACACGTTGTCGATGGACACGCACAGCCACCATCCCGGCAGCAGCTTGCCGATCATGATCATCGGTTCGGGCATCATATCGATGGGGAATGCCATACCCGACGTGAACATGCACAGCAGACCGAATACGTTGGCGAACGCATTGACCGCCATTTCCGAGAAACCAACCGACCCCAGAAGGAAACCGCAGGCGATTGCCATCAACGTGTACGCCAGCAGCGACACGAACGTCAAAGCCACATTCGTGGATGTAATCCCGTCGAACGGCACTCCTGCGGCCATCATCAAGACCAATGTCGCCGCCGTGTAACCCACGCACACCACCAAGCCGAGGTGGCGCAGGTGAGCATCTCCTGCATCTGCAACGACACCAGACGCGTCGGCGACGAATACAGGCGGCGACGAATCTCACTGTCATTGAAGGTGCCAATCACCAGGAACGTGCAGATCGGCATGACCAGCAGCAACGGATAGAGTCCCGTTTTGATGGTGCCGGCGAATGCGGATGCCGCCGGCTTGGTATTATCAGTATCTGCGGATGGCGATTGCACCACCGCTATTTTCGACGTCTTGGCATCTGCTTTCGCGGTATCCAACGCCGTCCGCATGGCCGTTTCCATCGACTGTTGCTTCCCGGCTTGACCCAAGTACGCGGTGCGTGTCAATGACAGGAATTCGTTGACTTCCAGCTGCGAAAGGGAGCCTGCTCCGGAAGTGTAGCTGACAACGGTTTCGACAGTCGGTTGGTCATTTGACGAACCATCCAGATATTTCTGATAATCCGAAGCGAAGCCGTGCGGCACAATTGCGATCAAATCGACATAGTTCGAAGCGACGGCCTGCTGCAACGCTTCGGAATCGTCGGCAAGGTCCACCATCTCGCCATCCAACGCAAGATAGGAACGCAGCGCGGATGAAATACCATCGGCATCGCCATCGCGGTCGACCACCGCCACACGTGCCGTATCGGGATGGAACACCTCATCGCCACCCGTCATCGAGCCATGCATGATCTGCCAGCTGATGGCGAACATCATGATGCCGATGAACCCCAAATAGATGACCAGGTACATCTTGCGTGATTTGAGAATTCTCAGCGCCGTCTTATAGGTATTCATAGCGTTGCCTCCTCAACAGAACGGTCGCCGCAGCAAGGCAGACCAGGCTCATCGCGGCAAGGATGCCGGCGGTGGTGAAGAACGGTTTGAAATTGTCGTAATAGAGGATGTCGTAGAACAGGTTCGTGATCTGCTGCGCCGGATTGAGCAGACTCAGCACCGGTGTGCGCTGGGCGATCAAGTCGCTCAACTGCATGGCGAACGAACCGTACAGTCCGGAGAACAATGACAACGTGCAGGCGATCGCCGTGCACAGCCCCTGCTTGGCGCCGGTTGGAATCTTCGGCAGCGCGCCAAGCAACGTGCCGAATGCGCTCGCCGCGAACGAAGCCATGAGACATGCTCCCACACCAGCCCATTCACGTCCGCCCAACGAAATATGACAGACGAACCGGATATACAGCATGGCCACGGTCAGACTCAGGAACGAACACAGCCAACTGGACAGGAATCCAGCCAGCAGTTGCTGCGATTTCGGAAGCGGCGAAACGGAACGGCGGACACCCAAAGCCGAAAGATTCGCCTGCGTCATCGTCACTACGTTGATGGCGAAGCTCATGGCCATCAACGCGGCCAATCCCAGCAGTGCATAGTAATATCGTGCCGTACCGCTCGGTTTAAAATTCGTCAGCTGGATTTCCTTTGTATAGCCATTCGCCGAACCGATGCTGCCGGTCACCTTGCCATTCATCAGAGCTTCGGGGTTGTGCTTCGCAATGTCCACCACCACATCGGTGTTGCGGTTGTACAGGTCCACGATGTTGCCCAGCACCGTCAGCGAAATATCCAAGCCGCTGCTCGACGCCATCACATCGGACGCGGACGATTGCGTCGACTGTGAGACGGAGAATCGCAATCTGCCGTCATCGATTCGCAGCATGCCTTGCGCGGTGCCGTCGGCCAGCAGCTGTTCCGCCTGCGCAATCGATTCCACCTTGGTCGTGTTGATGAGTCCCGTTCCATTCTTGCCATCGGCACTCACTTTCACGTGATTGTCCGATAATGCAGACGATTCGGATGAAATGCCTTCGATCAGCGTCTGCGCCCCATAGGACGTCTTCCACGCGTTATCCTCGACCACGGCCACGTCAAGCGTGTGCAGCTCGAAACTTTCCGCGATGTTGCCGAACATGCCGTTGAACATGGTGGCCAGGATGATGGGGAAGGCGAACAGCCAGAACAGTTGCGTTTTCTCCCGCAAATGCAGTTTGAGATTGATCAGTAACGTCTGCCACATGATGTCACATGCCTTTCGATTTGCCACAAGCCTTGCAAGCCAAGTCAGTCGCGTAACGCGGTGCCGGTCAGTTCCAGGAACACATCATTGAGCGTCGGCTGGCGACTGGAGAGATGCCCGATATTCGTGCCCTCGTGCTCCAACAGCTGCAGTACGTCGATGAGATTGTGATCGCCCTGGCGGCAGTTCACCGTCAGCTCATGGCCGTCATAGTCGGCGTTGGTCACGAACGGCAATGCGCGCAATCGCGCAAGCGTCGTATCGGCCGAATCTGAGCGCCTCCCAGATCATCGGTTTCGATGCTGATGCGTTCGCCGGTGCTGATCATCGCCTTAAGTTCCTCCGCGGTGCCAAGAGCCAGATGCCGGCCATGATCCATGATGAGGATGCGGTCGCAGATCTGCTCGACCTCCTCCATGTAATGGCTGGTGTAGATCACCGTCGCGCCTTCGCGGTTAAGTCGTTGGATACCTTCGAGAATCGCATTGCGGCTTTGTGGATCGACGGCCACGGTCGGCTCGTCGAAAAAGATCAGATCCGGCTTGTGGGCGATGCCGCAGGCGATATTAAGACGACGCAGCAGACCGCCGGACAGTTTCGCCGGACGATAGGTACGGTAATCGCGCAATCCTACGAAATCCAACGCCTCGTCCACGAGCATGCGACGTTTTGCCTTGTCGGAAACATACAGCGAGCAGAAATAATCGATGTTCTCCTCAACGGTCAATTCGTTGAACACGGCCACGTTCTGCGGCACAATGCCGATACGCCGCTTCAACGCATAGCTGGTAGGGCTGATCGGCTCGCCGAACACGCGCACAGTGCCCTCATCGAACGTGAGCAACGCAAGTATGCAGTTGATCGCCGTGGTCTTGCCTGAGCCGTTAGGCCCCAGCAGGCCGAAGATTTCCCCCTGATGCACGTCGAGATCGAAATAGTCGAGCGCCAGCATGTCTCCGTAACGTTTCACCAGTTTCGAGACCTTGACCGCGCTGACCGCATCGGCAGCGTCATTCATGCGTCCACCCATGACGAGCTCCTTTCTCGTGCTCCATGCCTCTGATTCCATTGTCGTGCCGCCGGATGCCCCCGACATGGTGCGCGTAGTCACAATTGCCGGAATGATGTCACTTTCGAACATGACAAATGTCACCTTCGTTGATGCCGCCGGCTGTGCCATGCGCCATGTGCATTACTCTGGAAGCAAGCGAACCAATCAGACACGAATCGGCGGACGGGAGGCGGCATGAAACGGTTGCTGTTCCAAGCCGTGTTCCTGGCCATGGGCATGATCATGGGCGTATACGCATCCGGAGACGTCGGCCTCGACCTGATGTGCGGCGCACTTGTGGCGGTGTGTTGTGCCGCGGTGGGGGAATACGCGTCGGGTTCGTGGCTTGCGATGACGTTGATTGTCATGCTTGACTGCGGCGCATGCCTGGTGCCGGCGTGGTATCTGATGCTTCCCATCGCAGCATTCAACGCGGCATCATCGTCCGCTGGTGTCGATGGCAGCCGCTTCTTGCAAGCGTTGGTGCCGCGATGGCTGTGGCTTCTTCCCATGACGATAGTGATTTTCCGTTCGATTGACTCGCACGTTCCCTCCGACTTGTCCATCATCATATTGATGGTGCTCCAAACGGTTCTGGGATTCGCTGCCGGCATGCTTTGCGCGCGCTGCGCGAACCTCGCCCGCGAAGTGCGGCGATTGCAGGATTCCCGCCGCGACCAGATTCGCCGCCTGCGCTCGCAGATCGCCGAAAACGACGAGGATCGTGCGTTGGCCGTACGCACGGCGACGCTTGCCGAACGCACACGCATCGCACGTGAGATCCATGACAATGTCGGCCACATGCTGACCCGAGCCATCATGCAGACGGAGGCGGCGCACGTGGTGGCCCAGGTTGCCGGACAGGAACAATCGGCCCAACGTTTCTGTGAAATTCATGACACGGTGAGCGAGGCTATGACTTTGGTGCGCAAAGCCGTGCATGATTTGAAAGACGAAGGTACGGATTTCGCTTCGCAGATTGAGACGGCCGCACACAGCATGGACGGCGCCGGCCCCTTGCGGGTGAGGCTGGTCAACGGCATCGATTCAGCGCCGGCGGCCGTGTCCCGCTGCTTCGCCACTGCGATTCGCGAGGCGTTGAACAATACGGTCAAACACAGTCAGGCAAGGAACGTTTCAATCACCCTGCGCGATTTCCCGGCATTGTGGCAGCTGTGCGTGCAGGATGATGGAACCGTGAGAAGATCGTCTGCTGAAGCCGTCGCCATGCAGTTCATTCGACCGAACGATTCCACAGGCATCGGCATTTCGGACATTGAGGAACGGGCTCGTGCGTTGGGAGGCTCCGCGATTTGCGGGCCGTATCACGAGGGTTGGCGCGTGTTCGTATCCATCCCCAAGCCGGCGAGTGGTTCGGAAACGACGCAACCGGAGAAAGGAGCGCATTAATGCGTGTCGCGATCGCAGACGATGATCCAATCGTCTGCTCGTCATTATCCACGATTCTCGAAGCCACCGGCACCGCCGATGTGGCATGGACCGCCAACACCGGCACGGATGCGGTGACCCAATATGAGATGGATGCCCCCGATGTGTTGCTGGTCGACGTGCAGATGCCGGGAATGGACGGATTGCAAGCGTCGGAGGCGATTCTTGACGCGCATCCGAACGCGCGAATCCTTATCCTCACCACATTCGCCGACGAGTCATACATCGCCAAAGCGTTGGAAATAGGCACGAAAGGCTACTTGATCAAACAGGACGTTTCGTCCGTCATACCCGCGGTGCAAGCCGTCATGGCCGGACAAGTGGTCATGGGCGCCGAAGTGTTGAGCAAGCTGCGGGTCAGTCCGCAATCCACGACATCAGACGAATCCTCATCAGTCGATCGCGTTGTGTCGCATGATGATGCGCAGGCAGTTCAAGGATCTCGGAACCCCGATTCCAGCGGACCATCCGAACGTTTCGCCGGCCTTACCGAACGCGAATTGGACGTGCTGGAACTTGTGGCCGAGGGATTGGACAATCGTGAGATCGCGTCACGGCTGTTTCTCAGCGAAGGCACGGTCCGCAACCGCATCAGCGACATACTTGCCAAAACCAACATCTCCAATCGCACCAAACTCGCCGTCGAATGGCTGGCCTGGCATTGACCGGCTGAATCCGGTTGATTGAATCCGGCTGGTTGAGACTGGCCATCTGGTCGTTCGGCGTCCTCAGTGCTTGCGCAGACGATACGCCTTCCAAACGTCACTCAGTTTCTGGCCATTCGACGTGCGTTTCCACACGGTAAGACCCGCTGATGAGCCGCCAACGGCACGCGCCGCGGCAGTAGGCGTGGCATACTCCCTGCCGTCATCCATGCGTAGCTTGCCTTCGGAAGTGACGGTCGCTACCCAACGTTCGCCCTTGCGGGGACGCTCCCATACCAAGGTCTCTCCGGCGATAAGCAGCCCGGCTTCCAGCACTTGGGCAATGCTGACGCGTTTGGACGTGGGAGAGGAGGCCGTAGTTCTCACATTGAGCGTCTCCTCGTTCAACGTCGACAAATCCGTATCGTCGGCATCGTAACGAATATTCCAATGGTCGGCGATGAGCCGAACCATCTCATCCTGCCGGTATTGCAGCGTCTGCGGCGTGCATTCGGCGATATTGGCGAGCTCGGCCGTCAGCGGAAAACGTCTGGAGCTTGCCGACAACAGCATGCGGTCGCGCCGCTGCGCATACGTGGCGAGTGGCGCGACTTGGGTTTCATTGGCCTGACTAAGCACCAAATTGCCGATGCGGTTTGCCCAATGGTCACGCACCGACTCCGGCCAAGCGGCGAAATCGGATTTCGCGCTGACCTGTTCGGGCATGATCGGCAACGCTTTGAGACTGCGCGGTCGGGTGATGCGGTAGCCGGCCTTCTGCTCGTTGGCGCGGATGAGCAGAAGTTTCTTCATGGCGGGACTGGTCTGCAACTCGCCACGTAGATGCGCGAGTGCGGAACGTCGGTCCTCGTCGGTGATGAGGAATCCGCGGATCTGTTGGAGGGTGTGGCCTTTGTTGAGGTCTCGGATGGCGCTTGCGGCGCGTGTGCGTCGGGCGAGTGGGCTTTGCCGGTTGAGGCTGTCGACGCCGGTGACGCGTTCGAGTGCGGCGAGAACGTCGTGGAGTCTGTCGATGTCGTGTAATTGGAGGCGTTCGTCGTGCGCGTTCGTGGTTTCGTTCCCGATATTTCCGGGTGTGGAGAACACTTGTGCGTTGGCGCTGCCGAGGTTGCGGATGGAGTTGACGAGCGCCCACATGGCCACGGGTTTCCAGTCGGTGGTCTGGTAGTCGGCGAGTGAGACGAGCATGGCCACGATGTCGTCTGGCAGGTTGGCGTCGGTCGGACGGTTGAGGATGAGCCACGCGTTGGCATAAGGGGCGAGCAGATCGTCGATGAAGGAGATGACGTTCTGTTTCTTCACGTATGGTTTGAGCACGTCTTTGCGGAATTCCTCAAGCAGCTGTGTGCAGACGGCCTTGTGCGAGACGATCAGGTGCAGGTCGGAGAAGAACTCTTCGAGCGTGTGCGAGTCATCGCCGAGCGGGTCCATGATGTCGTCCCATCGTGTGGCGTAGGCGTTACGCGCGGCGGGGGATATTTCCGCGATGGTTTTCGCTTTGAACACGTCGGATGCGGTCAGTGGCACGCCGCGCATGTTCATCACGTCGAAGATGCGGTGCGCGCCGGCGAGGTCGTCGGTGGTGACGATGACGAGGGTGACGCCGTTGACCAGGTATGAGGCGAATCGGCGGCGGTCTTTGGCGTCCATGGCGGCGAGCAGGTCGAATGTGCGGCGGGTGTTGACGGCGATGTTGCGTTGCGCGTGCGAGGCGATGTCGTTGTCCCTCAGATCGAACAGGCCTTCCAAATCGCCTTCCTGCACGTACATGCGGAAGAAGTCGGTGTCGCGTTCTCGCAGGGTGAGTCGTGGCTCGGCTTTGATGCCGCGGAGTTTGTCGCCTGGTTCCAAAATGAGGTCGTTGAGGCTGTCGATGAGGTCGGGGTCGTCTTCCAGTTCGCGCAGCACGGAGACGATGATTGACAGGGAGATGAGGCGCTGTTGGCCGTCGATGACCTGGTATTGGGTGGGGCCGTCCTTGACGAGGATGAGCGAGCCGAGGAAGTAAGGCGTGTCCGGGTCGGTGCAGGCGTCCTGAAGGTCGTTGACGAGCTGTTCGATGTTCTCCGCCTGCCACGTGTACGCGCGTTGGAACGAAGGGATGGTGAGTTGGTAATCGGAAGTGAACACTTTGCCCAGGGGTTTTTCCGTCGCGCTGATCGCCATATCGACCGCCATCCCTCATTGATAACGTTTGCACCGCAGGTGCGGCATACTGTTTTCTAGTTTATGGGAGGGGGTGCACCGGCGTTTCATGGACGTAACGGAGTCTCCACTGCCGTAGAATCCTTCGCCTCATAATTGGTCCGGCAGATCCGCACGTTCAACCAAACGCGCCATCTGTACCCGGCCCATGCATAATCTGTCTCCCGCGGATGAGATGTGCGCCTTGACGGTACGTTCCGAAATGAACATTCGTTCCGCGATTTCGGCATTGGTGTACCCGTCGGCTGCAAGAACCACCGCCTCGCGTTCCCGCTCAGGCAGAGCGTCGAGCATGGCGCGAGCCTCGTCCCGGCGCGATTGCGGTTGCTGCATGTTCAGATCGTTGATGAGCTGCCGTTGGCTGGATGGATTGAATTGCGGCAGACCGTCGCACACATCGGTGATGCGGCGGATGATGTCCTCCGGTGCATCGGTTTTGGAGACAAAACCCTCGGCGCCTGCCTCGACGGCCCTCTCCACGGTCCCGCTCGGACTCAAGGACGTCAGTATCAGCACATGCGGCGGCTGCGGAAGTGCGCGCAGTCTTCGTGTCGCCTCGATGCCGTCCATGCCGGGCATGGCTACATCCATCAACACCACATCCGGATGATGCCTGCCGGCCTCGTCGACCGCTTGACCGCCATCGGTGCAGGTGAAAACGACATTGAGCCTGCCGGTGGAATAATCTTCGAGAATCAGCCGCATGGCTGGCAAATCATCGGATCGTCATCAATCACGCCAACCGTTATCGGCCTGTCATCGCTGTTCTCTTCGCTGCTCACTCAACCCATGGTAGCTGCACATCAACATGGAACGCGTGTCGTGCGTCAAAACCGAATCGACATGTTCCTCCGGCCTGCCGGACGCGCTCGGCCAATCCCGGCAATCCGGCACCGGTACGGAAAGCGTTTTGGAATCCATGGCGGACGCGTGGCATCCGCCGATGCTGCCGGAACGGACGGATTAGTTGGATTGGACACATGCGCGTGCACGCCTACGGTGGGGTTCACGGTGAGTTCCACCGATACCGGGGCTCCCGGCGCGTGACGGCTCGCATTGGTCAGCCCCTCCTGAAGGACTCGATAGGCGATTTTGCCGGTTTCCCTGTTGAGTTGGCCCAATTGTTGGATGTCAATCCATGTGTTGAGCCGCATGCCGGCGGCACGTGCGTCTCCGAGAAGCGCATCCAACGATTCACGGGTCAACGACGTCTCATCGGACGGCGCCAGTTGCGCCTTCGCCTGTTCCGGATGACGCAGCATGTCGATGACACTGTGCGCCTCGTCCAACGCTCCTGCCGCCTGTTTGCGAATCTCCTCGGTTTTGTCCGCGATTCGGCTGGCCTGCCCGGCCAGTTGGCCGGCGTCCAGACTTCCCGCTTCGGCCGCGAGCTTCTTCGACTCGGCTTGCAGCGCGCTCGCATTCAACGCCAGCAGGGAAAGCGAATGGGCAAGCGTGTCATGCGCTTCGGCAGCGATCGCGTCGGCCAGCTGCTGACTGTCGATCGTGGTCTTGAGCTGCTCCACCTGCGCGTCCGCCGCGTCCGCCTTGGCCGTGGCCAGCGATGCCAAGGCGCGAGAACGGATATGCAACCCCGCCAAAGTCGCGATGGCCAGCTCCAACAATGCCGCAACTATCGCGGTGATGACGATGGTGCGGTCATCGGCAAGCATGATTATGTCGGTGCCATATTGGCTGCCGGTATCCGGTTTGGCGAACACCATATGCCAGATGGACGCCTCCGGCGGGCGCAACGTATCACGCACCTGCGCCACAAGTGTGACGAAGCCGCCCCGCCGCGATCGCACGAACCGTCGTCCTCGTGTCATTGCGACGAGCCAACAGCGCGGTCAACGCCATCAACGCGATGGTGGAATCGTACGGGAAAACCAGCACGGCCACGCATGCGGCGACGAATGTGGCATGTGGATAACGGGAACGGGCGAGCAGCAGCAGACCGACCACGAACGACAGCAGCACGCAGAACACCATCCAAACGTATGCGGCGGAATCCTGGTCGAAACGTTGCGAGGCGAACGCGGTCTGCGCCATGCACATGAAATCCGCGCAAACCACCATCACCACACTTTGCCAGATTCTGGTGCGTACTGGCACTTCGATGGGGGCTGGGGAATTCGTCGTCTCGCTCATAGCTACCATTATTGGGCCCGTTCCCGAAAGACGCCATTGTTCTTCCGTGCGTTTCGCGCGCCTCAAAGGGCAGACAGGAATGGCCTTTCGTCCAATACCGTCCACGCGCTCGGCTCCGTACTCTCGAAAGTGTCTCAACCGATTCGAGAAGAAGGAACGATCATGAGTGGTTACATCGCCCCGCAGCAGCCCATCCAACCCCAACCCCCGCTGCAGCCGGTCTATCAGGAAGAGAAGGGACTGACTGTGTGCGGCATTGTCGGCGTGGTGTTCGGCGCGCTTGGCTTCGTGCTGAGCTTCATTCCGATTATCAACAACATTGCTGCGATTTTCGGTTTCATTGGCGTGATTCTTGCGATTGTGGCATTGGTCGGCACGTTCCGCGGTAAAAAGCGCGGCAAGGCATTGGCGATTGTCGCTGCGGTGCTGTCGGTGTTGGCCATCGTCATTACTCTGGTCATGCAGTCCGCAGCAAGCAAGGCCATAGACGAGGCCACCGGCGTGTCAAGCTCACAATCATCCGCAAAAGGCTCCGCAAAAAATCAGCCGAAGGGCGATCAGGATATGGAAGGCGATTTGAAGACCATGCATGTGAAAATCGTCTCCGCGGTACGTAGCAACAACGACTATAACAATCAGCCCACGGTGTTGGTCACATTCGAATGGACCAACAACACGGATAAAAACAATTCGTTTGCAGTCCTCGCCAGCCCGCAAGCGTTCCAAAATGGGCAAGCTCTCGACACCGCCATTTACAGCGAGAACCCTGCCGGATACGATTCCAATTCTGATTTCGCCGAAGTCCAGCCCGGAGCCACCGGAACCGTGACGATTGGATATACCTTGAAAGACGATTCCGAAGTGACGGTCGACGTCACTGATTTGTTCGACCTGAACGATAGCGCGAAAGTGGTGCACAAGTTCACGGTCTGATTGCGCATTGGATATACGGTGCCGGTAGTTTCAGCTCGGCACCGTAAGACGTGGGCTCTCATGAAATAGTCAGAAAAGTACCGTACTGTGATGCGTAATCGAGTTAAGGAGCGATTATGACATTCGGTCAGCAGCCCCAAGGCAACAACGCCAATGGATTCAACGGCCAGCCGTATGGGCAGAACCAATACAATCCGAACCAGAATTCGTACGGGCAGTACAGCCAGAATCCGTACGGCCAGAACCAATACCAGTACGCGCCGCAGAACATGTATGCGCAGGGCGCTCCGGCGGCCACCATTCCGGCTCAGGCGACATACTCCTATGAGCGTGCCGAACATGCTTCCGTCACCCGTGCCTACGGTGAGATGACCATCGGCCTGCTCGTCACCGCGGCTGTGGCCATCCTCACCCAAGCCACCGGTGCCTACATCGCGCTCATCCAGTCGCTTGGCGTCATTGGCGCTTGGGCGCCGTTCGTCGTCGAAATCGTGATCGCCATCTATCTTGGCGCCCGCATTGAAAAGATCAAGCCGAGCACCGCACGCGTCATGTTCTACGTGTATGCCGCAATCATGGGCTTCTCGCTAAGCACCATTTTCATGGCGTATGATCTTGGCACCATCGGCATCTCCCTGGCGTTGTGCGCCGGCTTCTTCTTCGCGCTCACCATGCTGGGCATGACCACCAAGGTCAACATGCTCAAAGCCGGTCCGATTCTGCTGGTCGGCCTCATCGTGCTGATCGTCGCCGAAGTATTGCTTATGATCTTCGCTCCCGGACAGACCATGCTGATGGTTATCTCCGCCATCGGCCTCGTGCTGTTCGCCGGCATGACCGTCTACGACGCCCAAGCTACTCGCGCGCTGTTCGCCCAGTACGCAGGCCAGGGTGAGGACATGGTCAAGAAGGTCTCCATCATCTGCGCGCTGAACCTGTATCTGGACTTCATCAACATGTTCCTGTATATTCTCCAGCTCTTCGGCGATCGCGACTGAAAAATCCCGCGACGTCCTCTGCGCTGAACCCTCAAACAAAGCCTGACCAGAATATGGTCAGGCTTTTCTGTCGGCGAAAAACGTGCCATAGGGTAGTGGCTCATGCAGAGGAAAGAGATTGGCGGCATGGCCTGCCTTGTTCTGACGGCCATGATCTGGGGCTTCGCATTCGTATCCCAAGTGCAGGGCATGGCTCCATGAGCCCCCTGTTCTTCGGGGCCACACGATTCACATTGGGCGCGCTGTCATTAATACCGTTGCTGTGGTTCCGCCGTCGAGGCATCGCCGAACAGGAACGCCGACGCCGTGAATCGAATGAGTGTCCAACCGTCACGCTTGGCAACGGCATAACCGTGGCCATGCCGAAATGCCTGGGCAATCCCGTGGTCGTCAGCGTCATCTGCGGCATCGTATTGTTCACCGCCAGCACCGTCCAACAATACGGCATCCTCTATTCCGGTTCCGCAGGCCGTTCCGGCTTCATCACGGCGCTCTACATCGTCATGACGCCGCTGCTCGCCTTCCTTATTCTGCGCCGCCGCGTGACCATGAACGTCATCGTCAGCGTTGCCATCGCCGTGGTCGGCTTCTATCTGCTGTGCATCACCGACGGATTCGGCTCGATCACCCTTGCCGACGTGGTGCTGTTGTCCACTGCGGTTCTATTCGCAGGCCATATTCTCGTCATCGACACGTTCGGACAGAAGATGGATCCGATTCTGCTGTCCTCGGACAAATTTCCACCACCGCGCTGCTGAGCTGGATCGGCTCCCTATGCGAAGGCTCCATCGACTGGGCCGGCGCCATGCAAAGCTGGTTTCCCATCGTGTACGCCGGCATCGGCTCGGCCGGCGTGGCATACACGTTGCAGGTGGTCGGACAGCAGCTGGTGCCGCCGTCGCGCGCGGCCGTGATCATGTCGCTCGAATCGTTCTTCTCCGCGGTGGGCGGCGCGTTGCTGCTCGGCGAAGTCATGACCACACGAGCCTACATCGGCTGCGCGCTGATCTTCATCGGCACCGTGCTCGCACAGGTTCCGGTGAAAATACCACGATTGCTGCGTAAGCGCGAATAACGTTCGATATCGTCGAAAAATGGCGATTGACAGGCAATGATTTGTCCGTCAATCGCCATTTTCCGAAAACATCAGTCCGCCTGCGGCGCCTCACCTACACGCGGGGCGCTGTTGATGTCGCGATGGATGTTCTGCATCTGCGTCTCGATGTTCTGCAGGCTGCGCGCGCAATCCAACAGCGTCTGCGAATGCTCGGCAAGCTTCGCGTCCGGCAGATCCGTCTTATACCGCAGCGCATGCTCCAGGCTTGCCCAATAATCCATGGCGATGGTGCGTAGCTGAACCTCTACCGGCGTGTAGTGCGGTCCGGATGACAGGAACACCGGCACCGCGTAGATGACATGCAGCGAACGGTAACCGTTCTGCTTCGGGTTCTTGATGTAATCCTTGACACGCAGCACTTGGATGTCGCTTTGCGCGGACAGATAATTCGCCACGGAATACACGTCGTCGCGGTAGTTGCAGATCACGCGTACGCCCGCCACGTCGAACAGGTTGTCCTTGATGGCGTCGACGGTCAACGGCAGGTTGCGGCGCTGCAGCTTGCCGAGGATCGAGTTAAGCGATTTGAGACGGCGTTCCATATGGTGAATTGGATTATGGGAGAAGCGCACCTGGAATTCCGAGTCAAGAATCTCCAATTTGGTGCTGATCTCGTACATCGCACCCTCATACACCTGCATCTGGTCGATGAACTCGGTGATCTGTTCGGGGGAAAGGGATCCCTCGCCGACGTCGACGTTCTTCAGACGCATCTGCAATTCGGTGGTGTTAATTCGATTTTGCCTGTCAAGTATCACGGAAGAACAGTGTACCGCCTCGCTTTCCGCAAAACTGAACGTATGCTGTGTATCGAAGAGGGTCAATGCCCTGCGATTGCGCCGAGAACGGGGCGTTCCCGCGTTCCGAAACGCCTGTGCCGCCCTGCCGATAGCATGGTGCGTTATGAATGAAGACATGATGACCGAGGCGGAGCGCGCCTCGAAACTGGCCGAACCGGCGGCGAACGATACCCCCACGCGTGGCAAGGACGTGTTCTACGTGCATACGCTCGGATGCCAGATGAATGTGCATGATTCCGAACGCATCGCCGGCGTGCTTGAGGCCGACGGCTACGTGCCCGCCACCGAGGAACAGTATCTCAACCATGACATCGACCTGATCGTCATGAACACCTGCGCGGTGCGCGAAAACGCCGCCGAACGCATGTACGGCACCATCGGACTGTGGGCCGAATTGAAGAGGGAACGCCCGAACCTGCAGATCGCGGTCGGCGGCTGCATGGCGCAGCTCGACCGTGAGAAGATCGCGAAAAAAGCCCCGTGGGTCGACGCCGTGTTCGGTACCAAGAACATCGGATCCCTGCCTCAGCTGCTCGACCAGGCCCGCATCGAAGGCCACGCGCAGGTGAAGGTGCAGGAGGAACTCAACTACTTCCCAAGCCAGCTGCCAACCGACCGTGCGTCGAAGGTGTCGAGCTGGGTGGCCATCTCCGTAGGCTGCAACAACACCTGCACCTTCTGCATCGTGCCGACCACGCGCGGCAAGGAACATGACCGCCGTCCCGGAGACATCCTCGCCGAAATCCGCCAATGCGTGGACGAAGGCGCCAAGGAAGTCACGTTGCTGGGCCAGAATGTGAACTCCTTCGGCTACGGCATCGGCGACCGGTTTGCCTTCTCCAAGCTGCTGCGCGCGTGCGGCGAGATTGACGGTTTGGAACGCGTACGATTCACCTCGCCGCATCCTGCGGCCTTCACCGACGACGTGATCGCAGCAATGGCCGAGACGCCGAACGTCATGCACCAGCTGCATTTCCCGTTGCAGTCGGGTTCCGACAGGATTCTTCGTGCGATGCGCCGCTCCTACCGTTCCGCCAAGTTCCTCGACATTCTGCGCAAGATTCGCGAGGCCATGCCGGACGCGCAGATTTCCACCGACATCATCGTCGGCTTCCCCGGCGAAACGGAGGAGGACTTCCAGGAAACCCTGCGCGTGGTGGAGGAGGCGCGATTCGCTTCCGCGTTCACGTTCATCTACTCGCCGCGTCCCGGCACGCCGGCGGCTGAGATGGAGCAGGTTCCGCATGACGTGGTGCAGGCAGGTTCGACGTCTTGTGGCGCTGCAGGAACGTATCACCGAAGAGAATCTCAAGACTTTCGAAGGCCGTGACGTCGAGGTGATGGTCACCGGCGCATCCGGCAAGAAGGATGCCGCCACCCATCGTGTTACCGGACGTGAGAAAACCGGCGTGCTCGTGCATGTCGGCGTGCCGGAAGGCGAGTCGATGCCGCAGGTGGGTGATTTCGTGACCGCCACCGTCACCCATGCGGGACGCCACAATCTCATCGCCGATCCGAATCCGGAAGCGGGGCAAACCTATGCCGTCCGCCACTGAAAGCAAGCCCGAAACCCGTAAGGTCGTGTCCATCGTCGGTCCCACTGCGTCCGGCAAGACGGGACTTGGCATCGCCATTGCCAAGGCGTTGGAGGCCAAGGGCGAGCAGGCGGAAATCGTCAACGCCGATGCCTACCAGATGTACAAGGGCATGGATATCGGCACCGCCAAGGCGAGTCCTGAGGAACAGGCCGAGGTCAGGCACCACCTGATTGACATCATCGAACCGGACGACGCCATGTCCGTGGCACGTTTCCAGGAGATCGCCCGCGCCAAAATCGCCGAACTGCAGGCCAGGGGAGTGCGCCCTATCCTCGTGGGCGGTTCCGGTCTGTATGCCCGTGCCGCCATCGACGACATTTCCTTTCCTGGCACTGACCCAGAGGTGCGCAAACGCCTCGAGGAACGTGAAAAGGTCGAAGGCGCCGGTGCGCTGTTCGACGAGCTCAAGACAAAGGATCCTGAAGCCGCGGCCCGCATGGATCCGCACAATCCTCGACGCACCATCCGCGCGCTTGAGGTCATCGAAGTGACGGGCCGGCCGTATTCGGCGAGCCTGCCGCATTACCGGTATGTGATTCCCACCGTGCAGATCGGCCTTGATTTGCCGCGTGAGGAACTTGACCGCCGCATCGACATCCGTACCAAGCAGATGCTGGAGAACGGTTTCGTCGAGGAAGTGGAGCGTATCCGTCCCCGGCTTGGCATCACCGCAGGCAAGGCTCTTGGATACCAGCAGGTTGTCGACTATTTGGATGGCCTGTGCGATTTAAATGACACGTTCATGAGCATCGCGCAGAAGACGAAGCGTCTGGCACGCAAACAGATGGGATGGTTTGGCCGCGATCCGCGTATCCACTGGCTGCAGGCTCTCAACCCCGCGCTGCTGGGCAATGCCATGGCCATCATCGAGCATGCCGACGCCGGCGATTACGACGCGATCGACGCGCAGGCGGATGCGTACACGCAGCATCATCTTGGCGATATCGCTAAATGATTCATCACTGCGGAGCCTCTTTTTGCAGGGTTCTGCGGAAATACGGGCGGGGGTCCCGCAACCAGTTGGATTGCGGGACTCCCGTTTTGTAATGTCCTACGTGAGAAAGTTCATTCCTATTGGACTATTCGATATCGCCTCCCTTCCGCTTGCGTGCGATCAGCATGGCGCAGCCGCCCAGCAGCAGTACGGCCACGGCAGCAATGGCAGAGATTATGTTTGAACCGGTGCGGGACAGGCCATCTTTGCCGGTGTTGTCGGCCGGTTCCTTGGTGTCGGGCGTGGGCTTGACCGTAACCGTCGTATTGCCGGTCGAGCCCTTGGAATCTTCGTCTGAAATCGGGCAAGTGGCCGGATCTTGGGCGGTCACATCCGCGGAGGTGTCCTCGGACTGTTCCTGCTCCTTGTCGGCCTTGACCTCGGTTTTGCTTTCGTCCTTCGGGGTTTGCTCGTTGGACGTATTCTCGGCGGGCTCGACCTTGATATCGGCGATGGAGGAATCAAGCCCATCGCTTTCGCTATTCCATTGCTGGGAGGCGAACACCAGTTCCTTGATGGAGGCCAGATCATCTTCGGTCATCGGATTGTCTTTATTGGCGTCCTCCGGCCAGGATTGGGTCAGATTGGCGTTATCGACCAATGGAATCTCAATCTGCTTCCAGCCGGTGAAGTCAAGTTTGACGCTGGCGAGGAAGTATTTGCCATCGCTTGTGCCGATCTGCAGGCCGATGGCGTTGTCGGAACCATCCCCCTTGACTTGGAAAGCCAATACGGATTCGCCGGACCAGTTCGCGCCGTCAAGATATTTCGCCACATCGTACCAGCCTCCATTGGAGAAGTCGTACTTGAAGCGAAGCGCCTTGGACCCATCGGTCGGGCCTTCATCGAGGGATAGGACTTCCGTATGTCCGCGGTTGCCCCAAGCCGATTGTGCTGCGGCATCATCCGAATAGCCTGAGAAATCATCCACGGATTGCGCTTTGGCTGTGTTGCCCGGCGTCGGATTGGTGTTCGGCGCGTAAGCGTCGCGTTTGCCGTCGAGCTTGATGGAGTCGAGCGTCAAATCGCCGCTCTTCGGACGGTTGCCGCCATTGTCGTTG
>ENA-OQAY01000083-OQAY01000083.1-human-gut-metagenome-genome-assembly--contig:-NODE-83-length-22793-cov-0.867952_pt1 | contig 22793 bp, 26 predicted proteins | sample MGYA00242740_ERZ504537 | MGnify/ENA primary metagenome ERZ504537 (study PRJEB26092, sample SAMD00036272) | human gut metagenome | host: Homo sapiens | study: EMG produced TPA metagenomics assembly of... | reverse complement strand
TTGCAAGAAGTGCCACAGCCGGAGGCAGCAGTTCCCGGTACACTGGGGAGGCGACTGTTCCGCAACCTATCCATCCATGGCAGAGACGCTGCGGGGCGGTCTGAGTTTTGCAATGAGTGGATTTTCCTTCTGGAGTCATGATATCTCGGGATTTGAGCAGACTGCGACACCGGATATTTATAAGAGATGGCTGCAGTTTGGTATCTTTTCTTCCCACAGCCGTCTGCATGGCTCAACCAGCTACCGTGTGCCATGGCTGTTCGATGAAGAGGCATGTGATGTGGCAAGATTCTTTGTAAATTTAAAGTGCCGGATGATGCCGTATCTGTATCGCATGGCTGTTTATTCCCATGAGACAGGCATTCCGATGATGCGTCCGATGATTCTGGAATTTCCACAGGAGATGGGGGTAAAAGATCTGGATATGCAGTATATGCTTGGGGATTCCATTCTTGTGGCTCCGATTTTCCGGGAGGATTCCGTGGGAGAGTTTTATCTTCCGGAAGGAACCTGGACCCACCTGCTTTCCGGAGAGCGCCGGGAAGGAGGAAGATGGTATACCAAAGTCTATGATTATTTTTCTCTGCCGGTATTTGTGCGTGAAAATACGGTACTTGCCATGGGCGAAAATGATCAGCTGCCGGATTATGAATATGCAGAGAATGTAGTACTGCATCTGTTTGAAATCAAAGATGGTGCCAAGATTACCACAGAAGTTACCGATGTGTCCGGAAAGACCGTGCTTGTTGCAAACACAAAGAGAGAGGGCAATACGGTTTCTGTAACCGTGGATCATCCGCAATACCATCCGTCGGTTATGGTGCATGGTATGACGGGGGTTGCAATTCAGACAGAGCTTGAAGTAAATTATACAGACAAAGGAGTTATTTAATCATATGGAACATGCATATTGGAAGCAGATGATAGAAATAGAAGAAAATGGGATTTTTCTGGTTTTTGGAATTACACGGAATGATCAGATCAAATTTTTACACTTTTCTTCCGTTCCACAGGCAGAGGATATGTCCGTACAGGAATGCAGGCAGGAGGATGAATGCCGGATGATGGATGAAGGATTTCCTCTGGTGCAGCTGGAACTGGCTGGCTATGATCGTCCATATGAGCGGCATGGAAATAAATATGTAGTGACTTCTCCCGGATGTTATCTGAAATATGAAAATATGCAGGATACAAAGAATGAATCCGGGAGAATGCTTCAGATCCGGCAGAAAGATCCTCTTACCGGAGTCTGTGTACAGACCGACATACAGTTTTATGACGGAGTGCCGGTGGCAAGATTTGTCAACCATGTAACGAATGAGGGAGAGGAGGAACAGGTACTGACGTACCTGTCCTCCTTTACCTGCTCTGGAATTAAGAGAGATGGAAACTTTTTGTATATTCCGCATAATGGGTGGCAGAAAGAGCTGAACTGGCGCAGATATTCGTTTGAAGAGCTTGGATTTCCGGTGACACAGACGAAAAGTATCCGGAGAAGTTCTAAAACAATAGAAGTTTATAATACCGGGAACTGGTCCACAAAAGAGTATCTGCCGATGGGATTTCTGAGCCATCCGCAGAGTGACGCGGGGCTGATCTGGCAGATTGAAAACAATGGTTCCTGGCATTATGAGATTGCAGACCAGAATGATCATTATGTTTTGAATGTCAGCGGACCAAACGAGATACAGTCACATTTCAGTAAGGTGCTGCGCCCGGGAGAGACATTTGAAAGTGTGCCGGCAGCAGTGGGTGCAGTGCGGGCAGATATATCAGATGCATTTTCTGCAATAACGGAATACCGGCGAAGAATCCGCAGAAAAAACCGCGACAATGATACACTCCCGGTAATTTTTAATGATTATATGAATTGTCTGTGGGCAGATCCAACGACGGAAAAAGAATTACCGCTGATTGATGCTGCAGCAAAGGCCGGATGTGAATATTTTGTTATTGATGCCGGATGGTACGCAAAGGGAATCTGGTGGGACAGCGTAGGAGAATGGAAAGAAAGCCGCGAGCGTTTCCCAAAGGGAATCCGGCAGGTGACCGATTATATCCGGAGCAAAGGGATGATACCGGGAATCTGGCTGGAACTGGAAGTAATTGGAATCCACAGTCCGAAACTTGCAGAATTAAGTGATGACTGCTTTTTCAAACGGCATGGCAGACGGATATATGACAGAAGCCGCTATCAGCTGGATTTCCGGAATCCGGAGGTGATCGCCCATGCCAATGAAGTGATCGACCGTGTTGTGAATGAATATGGCGTCGGTTATATTAAGATGGATTATAACATTGAGCGGGGATCGGAACGGAACTGGATGCAGACAGTTTTGGAGAAGGACTGCTTGCACATGAGAGAGCATATCTGGCCTGGTGGATACGGTATTTGAAAAATACCCGGATCTTGTGATCGAAAATTGTTCCAGTGGAGGCCTGCGCATGGACTATGCCCTGTTGTCCCGGTTAAGTATCCAATCTACCAGTGATCAGGAAGAATATGATATGTATGCACAGATTTCTGCAAATGCAGCTACCGGTGTCGCACCGGAGCAGGCAGCAGTGTGGTCCTATCCGTTAGAGCAGGGAGACCGCGAGGAAACCATCTTTAATATGGTAAATGCGATGCTGCTGCGTATTCACCAGAGCGGGCATCTGGCGCAGCTTTCACCGGAACGGTTCCAGCTTGTAAAAGAGGGGATTGACTGTTATAAACAGATCCGCAAAGACATCAAAAACGGGCATCCGTACTGGCCGTTTGGACTTGCAAAAGCAGGGGATTCATGGATGGCATACGGAATGGAAGCACCCGCACAGGAAGGTGCGAAAACCAGAACATTTTATCTGTCTGTCTGGAGAAGAGGCGGGGAGCAGAAAGCATGCACATTTCTCCCGGTACCTGCATACAACACACCGGACTGGAACGGGGCGGATATGACAGTAAAACAGATTTATCCGGTGGAAGAGGCACAGCATGTGCGCATCAATCAGGATCATACAATCACGGTGGAATATGAGCAGCCGGTCATGGCACGTGTTTTTGAAGTTACTATTTGACTTTTTTCTTTGAAACCAATATATTGACAGAGTAAGTATGATTAGAATCATAACAGACTGAGTGAGGAAGAAATGTACAGAGCGGGAATTGATCTTGGTGGAACCAATATAAAAGCAGGAATTGTTGATGAACAACAGCATATAATTGCAGAAGCATCCGTGCCAACGAACGTAGAGAGGCCTTATCAGGACATCATAAGGGATATGGCAGAACTGGTAAAAACGCTTTTGAAGCAGAAAGGTATCGGGGAAACACAGCTGAAAAGTATAGGAATCGGGAGCCCGGGAACGATTGATGCAGTACATGGAGTTGTGTTGTATTCCAATAATTTCGGGTGGGAAAATGTTCCGCTAACAGAGCAGTTAAAGAAGTACTTTTCCTGTCCGATTGCAGTTTCCAATGATGCAAACTGTGCGGCTTTGGGTGAAGTAAAAGCCGGTGCGGCGCAGAATACAAAAAATGCGATTCTGCTGACTCTTGGAACTGGTGTGGGCGGTGGAATTATTCTCGATGGAAAGGTGCTTGAGGGCGCACATGCAGGCGGTGCCGAACTCGGACACACAAGTCTGATATGTGGCGGTGAGCCGTGCACATGCGGACGGAAAGGCTGCGTGGAGGCATATGTATCGGCGACAGCGCTGATCCGCGATGCAAAAAGAGCCGCGCAGCAGCACCCGGAATCCATCCTGAATACAATGTGTCAGGGAGATCTTTCGCACATGAATGGAAAAATTCCGTTTGATGCCGCACAGGATGGGGATACAGCAGCAGAAAAAGTAGTAAATGATTATATTTGCTATCTTGGAGAAACCATTACAAATTTTGTCAATATTTTCCGGCCGGATATTGTTTTGTTATCGGGAGGCATCTGCAATCAGGGGAAAAAACTGACAGAGCCTCTTGAAACATACATTCAGGATAAATGCTTTGGTGGCAGCAAGGCGTTTATTCCGAAAGTTGCATGTGCGGTTCTTGGAAATAAGGCGGGAATCATCGGCGCTGCAAATCTGACAGGCGGTAAGGAAAGATAAGGAGAATGGAGTTATTATGGAAGAAATTTTTGAACAGTTTAAAGATAAGGATGCATTTGATGCCTACTGGAAAGAACATTATGTTCCGCTTACTTATGAGGATGTAAGGGAAGCATACGAGGATTTTGTAAAATCTGCGGATAAGCATATTTTTCTGTCGGATTATGAGGAATCCGGTAATGTCAGCCGGGAGGATTTTATGGACAATCTTTCACAGGCGGCGCAGTTCGCGTTTCAGGATGGATTGACGGAAGCGTTTTATGAGAAGAATCCGCAGGTTTATGAGAATGCATTTGCATTATTTGAGGCGGCACAGATGGAAGGCGGGGATGCGAATATTGCGGCAGCTTTTCATGAAGAGTATCAGCGTTTGTACCATGATTTTTTGTTGGAACTGTTTGATGCACAATATGCGGAATAGACCGGGGAAATAAAAGAAGGAGGCGCATAATGCGGCCTCCTTTTAAAATTTCATAAATGTGCAGGTTGTATTCTTGAAAAACAGAATAAGGAGCATTTGCCATGAAAGTTACGCTACGCGTAAGGCAAATGCGTAGGTCATATTCTGGAAAAGAAGAATATGACATAAACCGAGTATCCCGCTTCGAATCAGAAACAATAGACGTTACCTTTGCAGTTAACTCCCCCCAGGCACCCTCACGTCACATGAGAGCTTTCGCTTAGGGCTGCTGTATTCCTACCCTGACCCGGTTCACGAATTCCCATTGCGCAAGACCCAGACGTCAACGCCACTTGCGAAGGGCAGCTCTACCGCCCTGACCCTCTGCGGGATATCACCCCAACTATAGCGGATTGTTGGTACAAGGTACCGCTACCACCCCGGCTACTCGGAGATTTAAGTATAATTCATATCAGAGGCTCTTGTCAAGCAAAACTGCCCGCATCTGTAAATTTAAAAAAAAGCTAAAGTATCTGCCAAACGAACCGATAAACAATGTATAGAGATGCAGGACAGATGCATTTCGGAAGCTTATTTCAAGGAAGAAAGGAGATGCTGAGCATGCGTATAGATGCATATAACCAGGTAGCACAGTTATACGGTATACAAAAGAATTTAAAGACACAGAAGGCGCAGAATGCAGCAGGTCCGAGAGATCAGGTGTCCATTTCACAGGCCGGACGTGATTATCAGGTCGCAAAAAGTGCAGTATCAGAAGCTTCGGATATCAGGGAAGATAAGGTAAGTCAGCTCAAATCAATGATTGATGCGGGAACATATTCCGTTGAGCCTGGCGATTTTGCCAGCAAATTACTTGAAAAGTATAATGCCTGATGAGGAAGGCAGACGAGAGAGGTTTTTGAAGTGGCTAGTTTAGTAGAAGAGCTTGTAACAGTACTGGAAGAAGAAGAAAAGATTTACCAGACATTGATTTCTTATGGAGAAAAAAAGACAGACATCCTGATTCGGGCAGGATGTTCCGGAACTGGAAAAACTGACATGTCTGGAACAGCTGGCAAGTGATGATCTGGTGACACACAGCAACCAGCAGGTACAGCTCTTAAAGGATATTGCCAATGTACTCGGACGTACAGAAGAAAAGATGACAGTTACCAGACTGATCACTTTGCTGGAGTCGCAGCCGGATGTACAGAAAAAACTGACCGAAGCGAGAGACCGTCTGCTTGCGGCAGCAGACCGGATGAATCATCTGAATGATCAGAACGTGGCTCTGATTAAACAGGCCATTGAGTTAAACGAATTCGACCTTACGTTGTTCAAGAGTTTGCGGCAGGCCCCTGAGACCGCCAATTATGACAAAACTGCCTGCAATACAGGAAGCTTGCTGGGCAGCAGCGGATTTGACGCAATGAGTTAAGGAGGAACAAAAGAATGGGAAACGGATTCGGAAGCTTATATATTGGGGCATCTGGACTTCAGAATGCCCAGTATGCACTGAATACAACGGCAAACAACCTTGCAAATGTGAATACAACAGGATATGTCCGCCAGCAGGTTCGTTTTGCAGATAAAACTTATAATAAATTAAAGGATCCGAATAAAAATGTGAACATGCAGCAGTATGGGCTGGGTGTATCCATTGGGGATGTGGTTCATGCAAGGGATATTTTCTTAGACAAATCTTATCGGCAGGAGAATGGACGCAAGGGATTTTATACTTCTTTTTATGAAATCACGGATTATGTGCAGGATCTGTTTCAGGAATTAAATGGAGAACAGTTCAAACAGAGTGTCAGTGATCTACATCAGGCATTTCAGGAACTGGAGCCTAATATGGATAATTCCACACAACAGAATCTGGTACTTGAAAAAGCGGATCTTCTGCTGAGCCGTACGAAGTCATTGTATGATGACATGAAATCGTACCAATCCAATATCAATGAACAAATTAAAGATGATGTTGACCGTGTAAACGAGATCGGAAACCGTATCTATGAACTGAACCTGCAGATTCAGAAAGTAGAAGCTGGCGGACAGGAAACTGCAATGACCCTGCGTGATGAGCGTGACAATCTGCTGGATGAGCTGGGCGGATACGGAAGTGTCTCCATTAAGGAAGATGCGACGGGATTTACGTATGTAGATTTTGAAAGCACACCGTTTATCGATGACAATAAGTGCTATAACATCGGGCTGCAGGAAGATAAAGAAACCGGATTTTACACACCGTACTGGACGCAGCTTTCTGATGTGGACAAGCAGCAGTATGTCCGCGTATTTAAAAAGAACGAAGTGATTTCCACGGATTTAAATACCGATGTGGGAAGTATTAAAGCCAAACTTCTTGCCCGTGGGGACGGATACGGAACGTATCAGGATCTGGAAAGCGAAGAGGCGTATGACCGTATTTCCGGTTGTACCATGATGGAGACAGAAGCACAGGTTTCTGCACTGCTTCACAATATTGTGACAAAAATCAACGATGCATACTGTCCGAATAAGACAGTAGATACGGATGTCACCTATACCGATGCCGATGGGAATCAGGTATCATTAAAGGGAAAGAAAGTTCTGGATGCCGAAAACTGTGCGGTCGGGGAAGACGGACAGCTGCCGCCGAGGGAATTATTTACCCGTGTGGGAATGGATCGTTATACCAAGGTGACAGGAGATGATGGGAATACCTACTATGTGTACAATGAAGAGGACGAAAATGATTCCACGACACTGTATTCCCTGAACAATATCAGCATCAATAAAGAATTGCGCAAACAGATCACACTGATGCCGTACAAGAATCAGAACGGTACGGATTATCCACTGGGTGAAAAACTGATGAGCCTTTGGAACGACAAGGAAATGACACTGAATCCGTACGACAAAAAAGCCGTGTACGTTTGAAGGCTATTATGACAAGCTGATCGGGCAGATCGGAAATGATGGAAGCACTTTCCAGTCGGCAAGTGAGACACTGACGGGGGCGCTGTCTTCCATCGACAACCAGAGACAGCAGACGATGGGCGTTTCCTCCGATGAGGAACTGACACACATGATCAAATTCCAGTCTGCATATAATGCGTCCAGCCGTTTTATGACGGTAATCAGTCAGATGACAGAACTGATTGTGACAGGATTGAAATAGAGATAAGGAGGCGTAGTTATGCCATCGCAGTTTTTTGGATTGAATATCGGGGCAAGTGCTTTGTCGGCATTTCAGACTTCAGTGAATACAGCGGCAAACAACGTTGCAAATGTGCAGACAAAAGGATATACCAGACAGACGGCAAATCTGTCCGCAACCGATCCGATCCGTGTATATACCAGATACGGCAGTGTCGGAACCGGTGTGGAAGTGACTTCCGTGACACAGGAGCGAAATCTCTATTATGATGAAAAATACTGGCAGAGTAATTCAAGCCGGGGATTTTTCGAACAGAAACTGTATTATGTGGATCAGGTCCAGACAATCTTCCGGGATGATGAGCAATCGCAGAAAGGATTTTCCAGTATTTTTTCCCAGATGTTTAAGGATCTGGATACCTTAAAGACACAGGGAGAAGTGAAAGCCGTCCGCAATCAGTTTATTCATCAGGCACAGAGCCTTTGCACTTATTTTAATGCTTTGTCCAAGAGCCTGACGGAGATTCAGGAGGATACCAACGAAGAGATCAAGGCTTCTGTGGATAATATCAATTCCATTGCAGAGAAAATTTCGGTGCTCAACAAGCAGATTAATAATATTGAAGTACGCGGAGGGCATGCAAATGAGCTGCGCGACCAACGCGCGAATCTGATTGATGAGCTTTCAGGGATTGCAGATGTAGAGACGAAAGAATTCGAGGTGACAAACTCCAACGGACAAAACTTAGGAGGAACCAATTACCGCGTATATATCAACGGACAGACACTTGTAGACGGAAACGATTACCGGACATTAAAATGCACCTCTTCAAAGTATCTGAACAATCAGATGGATGCCGAGGGCATGTATGCCATTACCTGGGAAGATACCGGAATGGAATTTAATGCCAAAGGTGCCAGTGCCAACGGAAGCCTCAAGGCATTGTTTATGATCCGTGACGGAAATAACAATGAAAATATGAAGGGAACGGTCTCGGATGCAGATCTGTCTTCTATTACGATAAAGATTCCGGATACAAAAGTGAATGAACTGTCACTGGCGAATAAGGGCCGGATTATGGTAAATAATAAGTTTTATTACTATGATGGATGGACAGCAAAAGTCGGTGAAAACGGGGTAAACAGTGTAACATTTAAGCTTGCCCCGGAATCCCAGATGGCAGATCAGGCAGAAGCTGACCGTGTCAAGGGAGACGGGCAGAGCAATTATCTGACAACCGGTTCTTCCATGGATGCTATGGGGATTCCATATTATCAGAATCAGATCAATGAGTTCCTGCGTAATTTTACCCAGGCATTCAATGATATTGAAAAACAGGGTGTTACATTAGATGGCGATAAAATGGGAGCCTTTTTTGTGGGAACTTCCCCAACCGGAAACACGTTTGATGCAGATTCGTGGGATGCGAAAGTACAGGCGGCAAAGAAAGACGGATGGACAAAGGATATTGAACTGTCATCCGACGGGGACAGCTATTATCAGTTTACAGCGACAACCCTTGCAGTAAACAGCAAATCATTAAAGGATCCCAACTACTTTGCAACGTCAACCCAGATTACACAGGGGGAGGCGAAATACGATACCGTTGAGGATCTTTTGAAGCTGCAGAAGGATGTGCGGATGTTCCGCGGGGATTCTGCGGAGACGTTTCTCGAAACACTGATTTCAGATGTGACGGTTGACGTGAACAAGACAACAACAAGTTCCAATAATTATTCGAACCTGTCTACCGCGATCGCGACACAGCGTACCTCGGTATCCGGTGTGGATGAAGACGAGGAAGCGATGAACCTGATCAAATTCCAGAATGCATACAATCTGGCATCTAAGGTGATTTCCGTGATGTCGGAGATGTATGACAAACTGATCAATGAGACCGGGGTGGTATGATGCCTGCGGACGAAACCGTGTGAGCTGACAGTATAAAACTTAGGAGGGAGATCCTATGAGAGTTACCAATAATATGATCACAAGCAATACAAAGAGCAATATCAATGCAAATAAGGTGCTTGTGGATAAATATAATACCCAGATGACAACGCAGAAGAAGATCAATAAACCATCGGATGATCCGGTCATTGCGATTCGTTCCCTGCGTATGCAGACCAGTCTGTCCCATATTGACCAGTATCTGAACAATAACATTTCGGATGCCAATTCCTGGCTGAATGTGACGGATACGGCGCTGGAAAATATGAAAACAATCCTGACGGATGTCCGCTCATTATGTGTCAAAGGGGCAACGGATACCTTAAAAGAAGATGACCGCAGAACGATTCTGAATCAGCTGAAATCTTTAAGTGATCAGATTTATGCAGAGGGAAATGCAGATTTTTCCGGCAGAACGGTATTTACCGGATATCGCACGACCGAGCAGCTGACATTTAAGACGGATGAAGAAACTACATCCTACACGATTGATCAGAAATTATCCTATAAAGATATTTCCGAGGCACGCTACACATACGGAAGCGTAGATGTACCGACGGATGCCACAAACAGTTTTGATGAAACGATTTCCATCGGGGAAAATACCTACGACCGGCTGCGTCTGGCGTATGGAAAGATTAACGGAAAAGATAATTCGGATGGAACGGGAGCATTGATCCGATTTCCAGTATGAGTTATACGACAGCTGCAGGAAAGAAAGTGGAATTAGACCTTGCACAGGGAAAATTTGTAGATGAAAATGGGGCAGAAACCGGCAAGTTTACCATGTACGAATCCAAGGAGGAGTGGCTTAAGGCGAACAACGGGGAAGCCAAAGTCGAAGACACGGACATGGTATTTATCAAAGATACCGGTGAAATGATTCTCGGAAAAGATTTGTCCAATACATTAAAGAGGGAAGAGGCAGATCTTAGCATCACGTACACCAAAACCGGATTTGATGCTGGAGAGGCACGGCCGGAATATTACTATGACTGTAAGATGAAGACTCCGGATATGCAGGAGGCGGTACAGTATACCAAGGAAGACCAGCCGATCAATTTCGAGATTTCCAGTGGAATCATGCTCGCGGCAAATACACAGGCGAGCGATGTTTTAAGTACTGACATTGGACGGGATATGACGGAGATGATGACGCTTGTTTCTGCTTCCACACAGGCACATGACAAAGTTTCACAAATTGAAAAGATGATGTCGATGGATAAGTATTCGGATGAAGAGAGCCAGAAGAAACTTCAGACCTATCTGGATGCTGCCAATAAAGAAGCTACCTATGCAGACGATAATCTGTCAAAAACCTACCAGCAGTTTATCTCAAATTTTGACGGATACCTGAATAAAGTAAATGTGGCACATACCAATGTGGGCGGATTGCAGCAGCGTGTGGATCTGACAAAGACCCGTGTGGAAAACCAGAAAGAGACGGTTGAAGAATTGAAGTCCAACAACGATAACCGTGACATTTCGGATATTATCATTGATTACTATGCTGCTTACAATGCATATACGTCCAGTCTGACAGCTGCATCGAAAGTTGGAAGCCAGACATTACTGAACTATTTATAAAAACGCGGAGCGAAGGAGAAAGACCATGAAGGCTGATTCACGTATTTTTGGAAAAATTGAAATAGAAGATGATAAAATCATCACGTTAGAGAAAGGTATGATCGGTTTTCCGGATCTCAATCATTTTGCACTGATTTATGATGAAGAGAAAGAAAAAAAATACAATTCCATTATGTGGCTGCAGTCGATGGATGATCCGGACATTGCATTTCCGGTTATGATGCCGCATATTGTCAAGGAAGATTACACCCCGAATGTAAGTGAGGAAATGATTGCACCACTCGGAAAGCTGACACCGGAAAACACATATATTCTTGTGACGGTAACGGTTCCGAAAAATATAGAGGATTTTTCTGTAAACCTGAAAGCACCGGTTGTGATCAATATGGACAACCGCAAAGGGGTACAGATGATTGTGGAGGATGATTATCCGGTAAAATACAAAGTATATGATGTGCTTAAGGCAAAGAAAGAAAAGGCGGGTGAATAAGATATGCTGGCATTGACAAGAAAAAAGGGGGAGGCCCTTGTAATCAACAACAATATCGAGATCACCGTACTTGAAATCCGGGGAGACCAGATCAAACTTGGAATTACGGCACCGAAAGATGTTCCGGTATACCGTAAGGAAGTGTATCTTCAGATTCAGAAAGAAAACCAGGAGGCAATCAGCCTTGATGGTATCGAAGCATTAAAAGGAATTCTTGGATAAATCGGAAAAACAATCGGAGGGTGTTAAGTTTTTACTGACACGCTCCGATAATTATTTATAGAATGACAGTAATAGATTGGCTATGCAGCCGGCATAACCGGCAGCGGATGATGGAGACAGGAGGTAATCATCATGGCAATGGAGGCTATTAAAGGTGCAGGAATGACGTATCAGGGAAGTGTGTCATCTGCAGAAAGCCAGCCCAAAACAGATTCTGCGGTAAAAGCTGCAGAGACCGATGCACCTGAAAAGGGCATCGTATCGGAGAATATAAAGCAGGCTGGTGAGGAGAACGTAAACACTTCCCAGGGAGCAGATCAACGGAATACAAATGCGCAGATCAAAAAAGCCGTGGATGAAGTGAATAAAAAGGCGGTCAACTCGGAAGCAATATTCGGCATCCATGAGGCAACCAATCGTGTGACCATAAAAATTATTGATAAAGATACCAAAAAAGTACTCAAAGAGATCCCACCGGAGAAAACACTGGATATGATTGCAAAAGTGTGGGAACTTGCAGGCCTTATGGTGGATGAAAAAAGATAAAAAAGGGGAGGAAAAATTATGCCAATCAGAATGACAGGTATGGTGTCCGGACTGGATACCGATTCTATCGTAAAAGAACTCGTTTCTGCATACAGTACCAAAAAGGAAAAATACGAAAAAGAGCGGACAAAACTTGGCTGGAAGCAGGAGATCTGGAAAAGTCTGAATAAGGAAGTAAACAGTTTTTATAAGAGTGCTGGTAATCTGCGGTTTGACAGCGGATACAATACCAAAAAGACAACATCGTCCGACAGCACGAAGGCAACCGTCAGTGCGAGCGGAAATGCGACTGTCGGAACACAGAAACTGCATGTGCTTTCTACCGCGCAGTCCGGTTATCTGACGGGGGCTGAGATTAAGACAACAGCCAACGAGAAAGTTACTACGTCTACAAAGCTTTCGGATCTGGGTGTTACAGCAGATGAAATTACCTTTCATGTGGGACCGGCAAATAATTCTGCATCTGGAACCACAAAACAGATCAAAGTAGGAAAAGACAGCACAATCAGTGACGTTGTAAACCAGCTGAAGGATGCGGGACTGAATGCAAATTTTGATGCCGGAAACGGACGCTTTTATCTGAGTTCTTCAGATTCCGGATATGCGACGGATTTTAATATTACTGCGGACAGCAGCGATACAAATTCTACAACATTATTAAACGCACTGGGTCTGGGCAATACGGCAAAGAAGATTGACGGAAGCGATGCGGTTATTGTTTTAAATGGCGTAAAATATACCAGTACAACGAATAATTTTTCTATCAATGGATTATCCATTTCCGTCAATGGAGTGACAGACAAAGTCGATGATCTTAAAAATGTCGATGTCGATGCCTTAGATGACAGCAAGGCAGTTTCTATTTCCACAACGACCGATACACAGGGAATTTATGACAAGATTAAAGACTTCCTGACCAGTTACAACAACATCATCAATAAGATGACGAAACTGTATAACGCAGATTCTGCAAAGAATTACGAGCCATTGACAGATGATGAGAAGTCGCAGATGTCTGATTCGGAAGTAGAAAAGTGGGAGACAAAGATCAAGGACTCCCTGCTTCGCCGTGATTCCAATCTGAGCACGATTATGAATGCCATGACGACTTCCATGACCAAGGCAATTTCCATCAATGGAAAGAATTATTCGCTTTCCAGTTTTGGAATCAGTACACTTGGTTATATGAATGCGGCAGAGAATGAGCAGAATGCTTATCATATTGACGGTGATGAGGATGATGAAAATACATCAGGAAATAAAGATAAGCTGATGGCTGCATTAAGCAGTGATCCGGATACCGTGATTGATTTCATGAAGCAGTTGTCGACCAATCTGTATACGGCAATCGACAAGCAGATGCAGACTAATTCCCTGCGAAGCAGATACAGCATTTACAATGATAAGGAGATGACTTCCCAGTATACAAGCTATACGAAGACCATTGCAGAGTGGGAGACAAAAATTTCGGATAAAGAAGATTATTATTACAAGAAATTCTCCAAGATGGAGACTGCGCTTTCCAAGTTAAACAGCCAGACAAGTTCTCTTTCAGGTATGTTCAGCAGTTAATCAGTATCATGCAGGGCAATCTTTTGCAAAATAAAATATACAGGAAATAATAGGGGGAATCAGGATGATTCAGAAAAATCCATATGCAGCGTATAACAACAGTAAGATCCAGACGGCAACACCTGCAGAACTGACGCTGTTACTCTATGAGGGAGCTATTAAATTTACAAACATTGCGATTGTTGCAATGGAAAAAAATGATGTGCAGAAAGCACATGATAACATTATGAAGACGGAGAAGATCATCGAGGAATTTCAGGCAACACTCGATCACAAGTATCCGGTAGCCAAGGATTTTGAAGCAGTATATTCATATCTTCTGAAGCGGTTATTTGATGCGAATATCCGGAAAGATCCGGAAATCCTTGAGGAAGTTTTAAGGCATCTCCGTACCATGCGGGATACATGGAAAGAAGTTATGGCAAAGACCGCAAACGGAAACAATATCAAGACAAAGGAACCGGTAGCGTAATGCCGGCAGGAGACAGTATGCCAGATACATATATTGCAATTATGCTGCAGAGCCTGAAAAAAAAGGAACAGGTTCTGGATGAAATTATCCGCCTGGATGACCGGCAGAAAGATACCCTGACGGATCCGGAATGCCCGTTTGATGTGTTTGATGAAACCGTGGAGGCAAAAAGTGCGTGTATTGATCAGCTGAACCAGCTGGACAGTGGTTTTGAGAAGCTCTATGCACAGGTGGCAGAAGAACTGGATCAGAACCGTGAAGATTATGCAAAGGAAATTCGTGACATGCAGCAGTGCATTCGCCGGGTAACGGACAAAAGTGTCAAGATTCAGGCGCAGGAAGCCCGCAACAAAGAACTGATGCGTGAAAAGTTTGCCACAATTCACAGACAGGCAAAGGCGGTGCGGAAAAACAGCCGTGCGATTACCGGATACTATAACAGTATGAAAGAATGGTAGTTATTTCATAAAATGGGACAAAAGTACTACTTGATAAAAAATATCATATGACTTATAATGACCTTGTTATATGACTGACGGATAATGTGGAGCACCACGTGAAGTATAACATAGCACACCGCATGAAAAATCGCTGACGCGATGCGGGTGCGTAGGTTATACATCAAATAGATGTATAACAGGAGTCGTACCGTCTGGGCAAAAGATAAAAAACCCAGGCGGTTTTTTGCGTTCATTTATATTTTCCGGTTTTTGGTAAATATATTGTATGAAAATAAAGACATGCGTGGGTATTGACAAAATGATGAACGTTAGTGTAATCTATCAATGATTAGAGAATGCTAACCAATAAGAGAAGGAGGATCACCATGTTAGAAATGAAAGAGTGGGATGGATTCGAAGGACGTCTTTGGAAAGAAGAGATTAATGTCCGCCAGTTCATTCAGGATAACTACACACCATATGATGGTAACGAGGATTTCCTTGCAGAACCTACAGAGGCTACCAATAAACTTTGGGGAGCACTGCAGAAACTGCAGAAGCAAGAGCGCGCAAAGGGCGGAGTCCTCGATATGGAGACCGAGGTTGTAACCGGTATTACAGCTTATGGTCCGGGATATATTGACAAATCTTTAAAGGATTTAGAGACAATTGTAGGTTTACAGACAGACAAGCCGTTAAAGCGTGCATTCATGCCTTACGGTGGAATCAAGATGGCTGTTCAGGCATGTGAGACATACGGATATCAGGTAAGTGACCAATTAAAGGAGATCTTTACCAAGTATCACAAGACACACAACACAGCCGTATTCGATGCTTACACACCGGAGATGATGAAAGTACGTCACAATAAGATCTTAACAGGTCTGCCGGATACATACGGACGCGGACGTATTGTTGGTGATTACCGCCGTGTTGCTTTATACGGTATTGACCATCTCATCGAGGAGAAGAAGAAAGATAAGGCAAACTGTGCTGTGGTGAGATGACAGACAATGTGATCCGTTTAAGAGAAGAGATCGCCGAGCAGATCAAGTGTTTAGAGGATATGAAGAAGCTTGCAGAGATCTACGGATACGATATTTCCAGACCTGCAACAAACGCAAAGGAAGCCGTACAGTGGTTATACTTCGGATACCTTGCAGCAATCAAGACACAGAACGGTGCAGCAATGTCCGTTGGTCGTGTTTCTACCTTCCTTGATATCTACTTCGAGAGAGACTTAAAGAAAGGCATCATCACAGAGCAGGAAGTACAGGAATTGGTTGACCACTTTACCATGAAGCTTCGTATGGTAAAATTCGCACGTATTCCTTCTTACAATCAGCTGTTCTCAGGTGACCCTGTCTGGGCAACACTTGACGTTGCGGGTACAGGCGTAGACGGACGTTCCATGGTTACAAAGTCCGACTTCCGTTTCCTGCACACCTTAGAGAACATGGGACCGGCTCCGGAGCCAAACCTTACCGTATTATATTCTTCCAGACTTCCGGAAGCATTCAAGGATTATGCAGCACGTATCTCTATTGATACAAGTTCCATCCAGTATGAGAACGATGACGCTATGAAGCCTGTATGGGGCGATGATTATGCCATCTGCTGCTGTGTATCTGCTACACAGACAGGTAAGGAGATGCAGTTCTTCGGTGCCCGTGCAAACCTTGCAAAGTGTCTCCTCTACGCGATCAACGGTGGTGTGGATGAGAAGACCGGCCAGCAGGTAGGACCGGATTACAAGCCAATTACCTCTGAGTACCTTGATTATGATGAAGTCATGGAGAAGTACGATAAGATGATGGACTGGTTAGTAGATATTTATGTAAATACCTTAAACCTGATCCAGTATATGCATGACAAATATTACTATGAAGCAGCAGAACTTTCTCTGATGGATACTGATCTGAAGAGAACGTTCGCAACCGGTATTGCAGGATTTTCACACGTAATCGATTCTCTTTCTGCAATCAAGTACGCAAAGGTTAAAGTTATCCGTGACGAGAACGGAATTGCAAAAGACTTCGAGATCGAGGGAGACTTCCCAAGATACGGTAACGATGATGACCGTGCCGATGATATCGGAGTATGGCTGTTACAGACATTCATGGATAAGTTAAAGAAGCATCACACTTACCGTGATTCTGAGCCTACAACTTCTATCCTTACCATTACTTCCAACGTTGTATATGGTAAAGCTACAGGAGCAATGCCAGACGGACGTAAGGCTGGCGAGCCACTTTCACCGGGAGCTAACCCAAGCTACGGCGCAGAGAAGAGCGGACTTCTTGCTTCCCTGAACTCTCTGACAAAGATCCCGTATGAGTGGGCACTTGACGGAATTTCCAATACCCAGACCATCAACCCTGGTGCACTTGGAAATGAAGAAGGCGAGCGTATTGAGAACCTTGTAAACGTTATGGACGGATATTTTGACCAGGGTGCGCATCACCTCAATGTTAACGTGTTTGGCAAGGAGAAGCTTATCGACGCTATGGAGCATCCGGAGAAAGAAGAGTACGCAAACTTCACCATCCGTGTATCCGGTTACGCTGTGAAGTTCATTGATCTGACCAAAGAGCAGCAGATGGATGTTATCGCACGTACCTGCCACGATCATATGTAAAATAAATCGGAGAGCAGCAAAGCTTTGGATATGTCCAATTTAAAGAGGTGACAGGTTTTTACCTGTTGCCTCTTTATATTTTTGCGTATTTGCTCATTTATAGTTGATGTATTAAAAACAGCTTAAACTAATGGCACAATATCCAAAACCATGCTATCATAAAAAGCATATAGATTTTAAGAAACACCCAGACATAGATAGAAATGCGTGTAACATAAAATCCAGTCGAAGAAATGAGGTAAAAATTATGTTAGGAAATATCCATTCTATAGAAACATTCGGTTCCGCAGACGGTCCGGGTGTACGCTATCTGATTTTTTTAAAGGGCTGCAATATGCGCTGCAAATACTGTCATAATCCCGATACCTGGGCAAAAACCGAAGGGGAAATGAAAAGCGCAGAAGAAATTTTACAACAGGCGCTGCGCTATAAAAGATACTGGGGCAAAAAGGGAGGTATTACCGTAAGCGGCGGAGAAGCACTGTTGCAGATTGATTTTGTCACAGAATTGTTTACGCTTGCCAAAGAAAAAGGTGTCAATACCTGTCTGGATACATCGGGCAATCCGTTTACCCGTGAGGAACCATTCTATTCTAAGTTTGAAAAACTGATGGAAGTGACGGATCTGTTTATGCTAGACATAAAGGAAATGGATGAGGACGAGCATAAACAACTGACCGGCCAGACGAATAAGAATATTCTGGATATGGCAACCTGTCTGTCGGATCACGGTAAAGCGATGTGGATCCGACACGTGCTTGTGCCGGGCATTACCGATGATGATGGGCAGTTACACAGGCTCCGTGCATTTATTGATACGTTAAAAACCGTGGAACGTGTGGAAATTTTGCCATATCACACGCTGGGGGTATTTAAATGGAAAGAACTTGGGATTCCTTATGCACTGGAAGATGTGGAGCCGCCGACCAAAGAGCAGGTGGAACATGCACGGGAAATCATTATTCCCGGTTATAAATCCTGATTGTATGAACAGGAGGGACATAGAAGCAAGGAAAAATGTATATGTCCCAACAGTATAGATGGGCGGGACATAAAGATAAAGAAAACATAAGGAAAAACAAATCATGACACAACCGGAAATTTTATACGAAGATGCACAGCTGATCGTCTGTTATAAACCGGCAGGCATTGCAACGCAGACAAAAAAACTGGGACAAAAAGACATGGTCAGCATACTTTCGAATCACATAGCACAGGAAGGAACCGGACAGCCGTTTATCGGTGTAGTCCATCGGCTGGACCAGCCGGTGGAAGGCGTGATGGTGTTTGCAAAAACAAAACAGGCGGCAGCAAAATTGTCGGCACAGATGAAAGACCATTCCTTCGGGAAAAAATATTATGCCAGAGTACAGCTTACGGAAGGAAAAACTTTTGCGGAAGCTACCGGTCATGCCACAGAGGGAACGCTGCGGGACTGGATGCAGTTTGACCGGAAAGAGAATAAATCCTGTGTGGTGGAGCAGCCACGGAAGGAGCAGAAGAATGTAAACAGTAAAAACGGGGTGCAGGAAGCCTTACTGGATTACCGTGTCATAAAGGAAGAAGAAAAAACAGCGTTGCTGGATATCACGCTGCATACCGGACGACATCATCAGATCCGTGTGCAGCTGGCACATCTCGGAACGCCCATCTGCGGGGATCATAAGTATGGGAATGCTGCAGGCGGTATGCCGGAATTGTGCAGTTATCATATCGATTTTATACATCCGGTCAGCGGAAAAACGATGACGTATGATATAAAACCGAGAAATTTCGGAATCGCATTTTAGAATAGGTGGGATGCTCTGCTCAACCTTGACAATCGGCTGTGTTCGTCATATTATATATTCGGGCTTTTCTGCGCGTTTTGCGGGCAGAAAAGGAAAACTCTTACACGAGTATAACGTAAAAAATGACCGCACAGTGGTCGCAGAAAAGGAGAAAGACATGGCGAAAGAGAAGAAACTTGTTGAAGCCATTACTTCCATGGAGGAAGATTTTGCACAATGGTATACCGACGTCGTAAAGAAAGCAGAGCTGATCGATTATTCCGCAGTAAAGGGCTGCATGATCATCAAGCCCGATGGGTATGCTATCTGGGAAAATATACAGCATGAATTAGACCGCAGATTCAAAGAAACAGGCGTAGAGAATGTATATATGCCGATGTTTATTCCGGAGAGCCTTCTGGAAAAAGAGAAGGATCATGTGGAAGGATTTGCACCGGAAGTCGCATGGGTGACTTACGGCGGACTCAATCAGCTACCGGAGCGTCTGTGCGTCAGACCTACTTCTGAGACACTGTTCTGCGATTTTTATAAAATCTGATCCAGTCTTACCGTGATCTGCCAAAGGTGTACAACCAGTGGTGTTCCGTAGTACGCTGGGAAAAGGAAACCCGTCCGTTTCTGCGTTCCAGAGAATTCCTGTGGCAGGAGGGGCATACGGCGCATGCAACCGCAGAGGAGGCACAGGCACGTACCATCCAGATGCTGAATCTGTATGCAGATTTCTGTGAAGAGTTCCTTGCCATGCCGGTTGTCCGCGGACAGAAGGCAGAAAAAGAAAAATTTGCCGGTGCGGAAGACACCTATACCATCGAGGCACTGATGCATGATGGAAAAGCCCTGCAGTCCGGAACCAGTCACAATTTCGGAGATGGATTTGCAAAGGCATTTGGTATCCAGTATACCGATAAACAGAATAAATTACAGTATGTACACCAGACTTCGTGGGGAATGACAACACGTCTGATCGGAGCCATCATCATGGTTCACGGCGACAATGATGGTCTGGTTCTGCCACCTAAGGTAGCACCGACACAGGTAATGGTTATCCCGATCCAGATGCAGAAGGATGGCGTATTGGATAAGGCAAACGAAGTGCGTGAGCGTCTGGGAAAAGTCTGCCGTGCAAAACTGGACGATTCCGATAAGAGTCCGGGATGGAAATTCTCTGAGCAGGAGATGCGTGGAATTCCGCTTCGTGTGGAACTGGGACCGAAAGATATTGCGGCAAATAAATGTGTGGTTGTCCGCAGAGATACCAGAGAGAAAATTGAGGTTTCCCTGGATGAGATCGAGACAAAGATTCCGGAACTGTTAGAGACCGTTCAGAAAGATATGTTTGCGCGTGCAAAGGCACATCGTGATGCACATATCTGGGATGCACATAATTACGAAGAATTTAAGGATATTGCAGAAAATAAACCGGGATTCATCCGTGGTATGTGGTGCGGAGATCAGGCATGTGAGGACAAGATCAAAGAAGATCTGGCAGTAACCTCACGCTGTATGCCGTTTAATGATCAGGAACAGATTTCAGATGTTTGTGTATGCTGTGGAAAACCGGCACATAAGCTGGTATATTGGGGCAAGGCATATTAAAAATCAGCCGGGATTATGGATTTCAAATAGGGGGTTGGAGCCATGATTGAAAAGTATTTTAATGGTGTTATAGAACAGGTATATCACAGAATCGGAACCGCAGAAAAGAACATTGTTATGGCAAGCTATAACAATGACTTTTCTGTGTCCGGACTGGAGAATAAAAAAACGTTATCAGGAAGACGATAACGTTTTTTTGCCTGTTGTGAACTGCGATATGAGACATTGTCCGGGGCATATGCGCCTTTTCTGGACATTATCTGTGACATGTTCCGCAAATTTGTAAAGGGAGATTTTGAAGCTTTTTTGCGCGAATGCGGAACTTATGAACTGCACCGGTCTTTGTTTCTGGGGTACTATGAAGATGGTATCTGCAAAAGGGAAGAAGGGGTGCTGTTAAATGAAGTGGAATATGAGCAGCGGCGCATGACAGAAGCCATCGTTGCCATGCTGAAAAAACTCACGGAATACCGGCCGATTATGATTGTAATTAACCGTTTCCAGCTGGCAGGACGCAGTTCCATGGAACTTATTTACCGGCTGCTGACAGAACCGTGTACAGAAATCGGGATTGTGCTTGGAGTAAACGAAATGCAGCCGCGGCTGGATATGGCCGTCAACATGTGGGATGCAATCGTGGAAAAACTTGAAGATAGCAGCCAGATTTATCATATTGGAAGTTCCGGGAAACACAGAAACCGGGAGAATGCGGAGGATGTGCAGAAGAGAAAAATTACAGCCACATGCTTGCGAAGGTAGAGACAATCATTACATTTCTGGATTGTGACCAGGCAAAATGGTACTTGCAGAAACTTGAATATAAACTTAAATTTGAAGATATTTTTGTGGATGATATAACCCTGCGGGAATTTTATCTATTGTATACCCGTACCGCTATTTTGCGTGCAGAGCTTTCTAAGGCACTGGAGATGGTTGATTCAGCAATGCGTCTGCCATCCGTTTGCAAAGATCTGTTTTACCGCAGTGAATGTTCCTTTTTAAAGGGAACGTGCCTGATGTATCAGGGCAAACTGCAACAGGCGGAAATGTATGCACAGTATGCCCGGGAGGAAGCACAAAAAAGTGGGAATGAGAAACAGATATTCAAGGCGGAACTCTTGTCTGTTATGGCGCGTATGTCCGGCTGGTACAATATTTTTTTCTGTATACAGGATATCCCGATTCATGAAGGGCTGATTGAAAAGCTGATGCAGAACAATTACCGGAATCATCTGGCACATATTTATATTTATGCATATGATAATCGGCCGGAGATGGTTGCAAGGGCCTACCGTTCCGAGGCATCTCTTTTATATTTCAGTAAAGGGGTGGCACTGGCAAAAGAGATTGGAAATGAGCAGCTGGTATATGATGCATATCAGAAAAACATTATGCTTGCATCAACGAATGGTATGAATGAGATTGCCATGCTGTATTCCGTGCGTACATACCAGTTCATGAAATCAAGGGATGATGTTTATGAGGGCAGAATTTTGTCCGGCATCGGATATAATCTAAGTGCCATGGGAAAAAACCGGCTTGCGGAGCATTATTATAACCGTGCCATTGAGGTGTTTTACCATTTGCGTCTTCCGGAGGTATTGCGGAAGTGTTTTACAACCGTGCACTGAATTATATTATGCAGGAGAACTATGCGAAGGCGGAACATGATCTGCTGATGGCGATGAAGGTAATAGAAAAACTGCATCTTAACAGTCTGCGTGTATGTAATCTGTCAAAATTATATGGTCTTTTAGCACTTGTGAGCATCATGCAGAAAGACCGGTTTAACTGTGAACGTTACTTGCTTAACTGCCGGCAGTTCCTGAATTATATTATCGAGAAAGAAAAAAGAA
>ENA-OQAY01000081-OQAY01000081.1-human-gut-metagenome-genome-assembly--contig:-NODE-81-length-23016-cov-0.864127_pt1 | contig 23016 bp, 26 predicted proteins | sample MGYA00242740_ERZ504537 | MGnify/ENA primary metagenome ERZ504537 (study PRJEB26092, sample SAMD00036272) | human gut metagenome | host: Homo sapiens | study: EMG produced TPA metagenomics assembly of... | reverse complement strand
TTCGCAAAAAACCAGGTGATTCTGCTGTTTAAAATACATCCCTTTTCTGCTGTTTTGTCTACGTTTAAATTGTAGTCCATATATCCATAATATCCACCGTAAGTATCGTCCCTTAATGCTTTCCAGAAAGGAATGATATTTTCCGTCAAATGCTTTGTGACTTCTTCTTTCATCATGCTCTTATTCATCCCGATACCTCTTATTTTCCAAAATCATTAACCCTTTACCGCACCTGCTGTAATTCCACTGTAAATCTGTTTCTGGCAGCAGACAAATACGATCAGCGCCGGAAGCAGGGAGATAATAACACCTGCACAGATCAGATTGTACTTGCTTCCCATTGGTCCTACGAATGTGTAGAGGGAAAGTGCCATGGTACGGATCTCTTTTCTCATCAGGTAAAGGTTTGCTGCGTAGTATTCGTTGTACACACCAACACCCTTTAAAATACAGGATGTAACGATTGCCGGTTTTAACAGTGGAAGCATAATCTTCCAGTAAATCTGCCAGTAATTTGCGCCATCGATAATTGCCGACTCATCCAGTGAAAGCGGAATATTTTCCATAAACTGAATGAAAATATACATGGAAATAACATCGGTACCACAGCTCATAATGATGTAACCGCCCAGACTGTTTACAAGATGTAAATCTGACATAATCTGGTATACCGTAACCTGCATTGCTACTGCCGGAAGCAGTGCGGCAATTGTATAAAGGTTACGGATAAACCCATTGCCTGGGAACTTGAAACGATTCAATACGTAAGCAAGCTGGGAACCTACAATAACGGATACGGTAAGCACAACCACCATAACTATGACAGAGTTTAAAAATGCGCGTCCCATATTTGCCGTCTTAAATGCATTTACAAAGTTGTCAAAATTCAGCCAGCTTCCCGGAAATGCCATAACATTGGTATTCTGGTACTCGGCATCTGTCTTAAATGCCGTTGTGATACAGGAAACAATCGGAATGATTGCACAGAATCCGAAAAAGATCAGCGATGCATATTCCACAATAATCCAGATAATGCTCCTACGGAATAATGTTTCATGTTTTTACGTTTTACTGCTGCTGTACTACTCATTATTTCGCCGCTCCTTTCTTCATTTTCTCCTGTTTTTTGATCTGCTTAATCACCTGTTTTTCTGCCTTCAGCCGGGCTTTCTTTGCCTTATAGGATTCATCCTCCGACGCGGCATCCCTGAACACATATTTAAAGAACACATTCTGTAAGATCGTACAGATAAAGATGATCATCAGCAGAACAACAGACATTGCCGATGCCAGACCCACTTTCTGGCTGGTATGTGCGATCTTGTTCATAATTACGAAATACGTTCCTGTTCCGTTTGCACCGGTGGTGATTACGAAAGGCGCCTCAAACGCACTTAAGGAACCGGTGATGGAAAGGATAACATTTAATGTAATAATTGTCTTGATACTCGGGAGGATAATGTGTTTAAACTGCTCCCATTTATTTGCACCATCCAGGGACGCTGCTTCGTAGAGTTCGCTATCCACAGACATCATGGCACCAATAAACAGTACCATATTCTGTCCGGTATACCGCCATACGGAAGTCGCCGTCAGGGACCAGTTGTTTACACTCTGATCCTTTAACCAGTATGGAAGATTTTCTAATTGAAACCCACACCACTGCAGGATTGTATCAAATACGAATCCTCTGGTGAAGAAGAATTTAAAGATAAAACCAATGGCAATACCACTGATGAGGTAAGGGAAAAACATCAGCCCTTTGAAAAAATTTCCACCCTTTACCTTAAAGCTTAAAATTGTTGCAAGATACAGTGCAAGCACAAGCTGGACCAATGCACCGACCATATAGAATAAACTAAGTTTCAACGCCCCGAAACAATCGTTTCTTCTGAATACATCAAGATAGTTATCCCATCCGACAAATTCGCGCCTGTCTATTGGCGTTGTATATTTCATCTTATAAAAACTAAATTTGATCATTTCCGCAAATGGAAATAAGTAAATAAAAAGAGTAAGAGCAATGGGATAATCATAAAACCGATACAGATAAATACCTGCTGGCCGGCTCTGCTCTTTGCCCATTTTTTAAAATTAAATGATTTTGATTTCATACTACGTTCCTCCCATATGAAACAGGCAATCATGCCACCGGGCCGAAAACAGTTTTTCGGCCCGGCAACTGGATGATGTACCTTTATGCAGCGTGGAACTACTCTGTAATTTCTACGCCCTCAGATTCCTGAGCATCTGTCCATTTCTGGTTCCACTCGTTCATAATATCATCAAAGCTCTCATCGCCATTTGCCGCATGCTCAATGATTGCCTGAATCTTATCATTACCGCCATTGTTAACATTTAACTCTGAATCAGCATTTAATGCATTTAAAAGATCCTCTTCGCCTTTTACAGCAGGTTCATCCTCAAGGAATGTTACATCAGAGAAATCAAGCTTTGTATCAGAAGATGACTTTGCAACCGGAAGTCCATCCTCGTTGTAAGAAAATCCAGACTTTTCAGTCATCCACTTAACAAAGATTAAAGCTGCCTGCTTCTCATCATCAGAAGCGTTTACGTTGATACCATAAGAGTAATCTGCTCCGGCTGATGCATACTGCTCACCGTTTACAGAAATCGGGAATGGCATATATCCGATGTCATCTGCGTTCTCACCGGCTGCTTCCATCTGTGGGTAAGCCCATGATCCAAGTACCATACATCCGATCTGTCCGTTGTTTAACATGCTCTTAGAGCCTTCCCAGTCAGTTGTAGAATAGTCATCCTCGGTAAGTCCGCCAGCAACTGCATCGTAAAGGATCTTGTATACTGCATATGGATGTGTGCCATCGCCATAATCCTTGAATGGATCCTTTGTATGAAGAAGTTTCTGGTTGAAATATGTATTGTCACCAGTTGCATTGTTTCCGATATAAGCATCCCATGCACCCATTGTCCAGCCTGCTGCATAGTTTGTGTAAAGCGGAATTGCATCCGTCTTGTCCTTGATCTTCTTTAATGCATCAATGAACTCGTCCGGAGTCTTTGGAGTATCGGTCACACCGGCATCCTCAAACACTTTCTTGTTGTAAACGATACCCTGTGTCGTTGCTGTGGAAGGAACACCGTATACATCATCTCCATAGAGCCATGTGTTTGCGTAGTTGATCTGCTGGCTCATCTCATCAAGTGTACCGTATGACATATAATATGTACTGAGGTCTGCCTTATCTACTGCCGGAATCATGGTAATGGTTTCGTACTGTCCGGACTGTAAATGTGTCAGTGCATCATCGGCATAGTTTGTATCTGTAGTGATTTCAACCTTGATATTCGGATACTCTTTGTTGAAGTCTTCCAGATAAGATTTCCAGTTCTTTCCGCCGTAATCATCGGTATCCATATCTGTTCTGTGGTTGAACATTGTAATTGTTGCGCTTAAGTCTTTTCCTGTTTCTCCCAATACAATGTCTGAATAGCTTACAAGACCATCTGATGAAGCGCTGTCTGCCTTCTGTGTTCCGTCAGCAGAGTCACTTCCCTTAGAACCGCATCCTGCGAATAATGTTGCGGTCATTGCAGCTACAAGACCAAGTGCCATAAACTTTTTAAATTTCATGTTGTTCTCCTCCTTAAACATGTGAATTATTAAGTTAATTTAAGTATACATTTTTTGTTAATTTAATCATCACTCTTTATTGCTTTTAATCATACCATATTGCGTTTTCAAACACATTCCCTATAATGCACAATTTTGCATTTACTTTTTGTGTATTATGCCTATATATTTTTGTCCAAAAAGTAATTTTAAGTTATATTTCATTTTAAATTATTGCTTTTTACCTTTCATCCAATTATACTTAATTAAAAACTGGTTATGACTGAAAGAGGATGATTTTATGGAACAATTACAGCATCATGGGATTACAGGAACGGTGCCAAAGCATGTATTATCTGACAACATGAAAAACTTTACGGCTTTTCCGCTGTCCGCACCAGCGGATGACGGCTTTATTCATCTGCTCGGAAAAGGCATCTGTTCCTTTCCGAACAATTGTTCCATGACATTCCGTATCAACGCGCCTTATCATTTTTTTTATGTATATGAAGGCACTCTTTCTGTAACGGATGAACATCATACGTGTCGGCTGGCAGACCGGCACGCAGCACTTCTTCCGATTTCCGGTGCCCTCACGATCGAAATTTTAAAAGGCCGCTGCCACTATTTCCATATGTATATTTCCGGTCTTGCCCTCTTGCAGTTTCACACACTGCTCCCATCACCTCTTGCCTATCCGGCAGAGAGTTCTTCTATGTTTACGCTGTTCCATACGATGGAGCATTTACAGAATCTGCAGAAAGACACTTTTAATGATCCTCTGTCCGTCTGCCGGATCTCCATGTGGATTACCAATATTCTTACGGAAATGGCAGTCTATTCCTGCCATCCTGCCACACACCGGGATACGATCCCGGATTATCTGCGGGAAATTCATCATTTATTTGACACACAATACGGAGAAAATTATTCACTGGACGAACTGGAAAATACGTATTCCGTCAGCAAATACCGGATCTGCCGCGAGTTTTCTAAATACTATGGGGCTTCTCCTGTCCAGTACTTAAACCATAAGCGGATTGAAGAGGCTAAAAAACTGCTTCTGACTACCAACGACACCATACACGAAATCGGAAGCAAGGTAGGAATTCATAATACCAATCATTTTATCAATCTGTTTAAACGGGAAACCGGGGCAACCCCACTTGCATTTAAGCAGGATGCCCGGTTTCTATATCCGAGCTACACTATCTTTAAATACCACATGTCCATCTACAATGAACACACCGGCTGTATAGTTTTCATTTGCAATTTTGCGGACAATCTTATGAATGGCTCTGCGTGCCATCTCCGATATATCCACCTCATATGTTGTAATTCCGATATCGCACAGCCCCGGATAAAGAAAATTATCAAATCCCACGACGGAAACATCTTCCGGAATCCGGTAGCCTTCATTTTCAAGTTTCCGGATCAGATACGAAGCTGCAAGATCGCAGTTACAGACAAATGCCGTCGGCATATCTTTCGGAAATTTATAATATTTTTCCAGATCCATCCGCCCGGTTTTGGTATCCCGGTCATCCATTACATAATCTTTTGGCACATCCATGCCGTGTTCCATCATTGATTTCAGATAACCAAGGTAACGGTCTGTAATACTGTTCGTCATACCAACGGTTCCCACATAGGCAATTTTTTTTATGCCCCATGGAAAACAGATAATTGGTCAGCGCATAGGTTCCATAAAAACTGTTGGAAATCACGGTGTCAAGACCAACGGCATCGTTATAAAAATCCAGACAGACCACTGGCACGCCGCCCTCTTTTTCAATCTGTTCAATGTACGGCTTTGTCATATCTCCGAGAATAATCAGACCATCCACCTTTTTTTCCTGAAGCAGAAGCGGCATCTGGTTTTCCAGCACACTCTCCCTTGAAATACTTTCGAGCAGCGTAAAACACCCACGGGAAACTGCCTTCTTGTTTACTTCCTGATACATTTTCCAGTAAAAGGAATCGTATTTGTCCAGATATACTTCCTGTATCAGGACTCCGATATTATATTGTTTTTCCGCAGACTGCCGTTTCGTCTCTGAAGGACTGCGGTATCCAAGTTCTTCTGCAAGATTCTTTATTTTCTCCCGCATTTCCTCGCTGACACCTTTTTGTCCGGACAAAGCTTTTGAAACAGTTACGGTGCTGACACCAACCTGTTCCGCAATATCTGCAAGTTTTACTGCTTTTGCCATAATTCCCTCGATATTTTTATACTCATTCATTTATGCAGCCACATAAACCGGCTAATTTAAGTTAATTTTACATTCTTTTTTTCTTCTGTCAATTAATCTGCCACAAAATGGTACAGATAACTTCGGTAATCCCCCTGCTCAGAAGGAACCAGCATACCGGCATTCATAAGCAGATCTCCACCGTATACGCATTCGTTCTCCATCTCACCTTCCAGACGATAATCCAGATTCGGATTCAGTCCCTGCAGGCGTACTTTTAAACTGTGGTAATTCGGGCGTGCGTGTACGGTCACGAAAGTAACCAGTGCCTCTTTTTTATCTTTGGATACTACCATATAACAATCGTAGAAATGATTTTCCCGGTAAGAAGCGATACGGTAATAATCCCCCTCTCTTACCAGATCGTTATACTTGTGATACATAGCTGTCTGCTGTGGAATCTGTTCCTGCTCTTCCTTTGCAATCTTTGTGATATCCAGCTCATAACCAAAGGTTCCTGCCAGGGCAACTTCCCCTCTTGTCTTAAACGGGGTATTTCTGCCCACGGTATGATTCGGGCAGTCCGAAACGTGTGCTCCCATTGCGGACAGTGGATAAATCAGTGCCGTACCTTCCTGAATGCCAAGTCTCTCGATTGCATCCGTATCATCCGAGCACCAGATCTGTGGGCTGTAATAAAGCATGCCCGGATCAAAACGCGCTCCACCGCCGGAACAGTTCTCCAGCAGGAGATCCGGGAAATCCTGTGTCAGACGTTCCTGCATCTCATAGACACCGAGCACGTAGCGATGGCTTAACTCGCCCTGACGGTCTGCTGGAAGTGCCAGACTTCCCAGATCGGTAAGCTGACGGTTCATGTCCCACTTCACATATTCGATATTGGCACTGCTTAAAATTGCACGGATCTTTTCATAGATGCAGTCCCTCACATCTTTTCTGCTGAAATCAAGGACATACTGATTTCTCGAAAGCGTTCCGGTGCGTCCTTTGACAGCAATCGCCCAGTCCGGATGCTCTTTGTACAATTCCGAATCCGGGGAAATCATTTCCGGCTCCATCCAGATACCGAATTTCATGCCAAGTTTATTCACTTCATCTACCAGATAGTTCAATCCGCCCGGCAGTTTCTTTTCATTCACAAACCAGTCCCCAAGACTTGTACTGTCATCGTTGCGGTGTCCAAACCAGCCATCATCCATAACCAGCATCTCAATGCCGTACTGAGAGGCAAGTTTTGCAATATCCAAAAGTTTTTCAGTATTGAAATCAAAGTAGGTTGCTTCCCAGTTGTTGATCAGGATCGGGCGTTTCTGATTGCGGTATTTGCTGCGGATCAGATGCTGGCGATAGAAATCATGGAAATTTCTCGTCATTTTTCCAAGTCCCTCTGCGGAGAAGGTAAGTGCCACTTCCGGTGTATAAAAGGCTTCTTCGCTTTCCAGTTTCCAGGAAAAATCTGCCGGATGAATTCCCATCACCGCGCGGATACTGTCAAACTGGCTCTTTTCCAGCTGCGCAATAAAATTGCCGGAATAAATAAAATGCATGGCATATACTTCGCCGGCGGTCTGTGTACTGGATGATTTCATCCATGCCATAAACGGGTGCTCCTGATGGGAAGACTCCCCGCGGATACTTCCCACGCTGGTCTTTCCATAACCGATCGGACGACGATCCATCTGGCGCTCTCTCCCCCAGGAACCGTGAAGTGTCAGCATCTCGTATCCATCGTCATCCATATCAAGGCATGCGGAGTATGCTTTCGTAAGATAAACAGCCTCTTTGCTGTGATTACAGATACGCACGCTTCTTGTAATCATATCATTTTCTTCAAACACGGTATAATACAGATCCACATCCAGCTGTAACACTTCATCCCTGCAGTGAAGAATCAGTGTCTGTGCGGTATTCTCCCGGTCAAAAGCAGACGGCAGTCCCGGAAGTTCTGGTTTCTGATCTGTAATTTCATAAGAGACATAGGTCGGCATAACCGCATGCTGTCCAGCCTGTGTGCGCACAGCAATGCTGCTTTCCCGATAATCTCCCACTCCGTTTCCGGAATACTCCGATGGAAATGTATCATAAAAAGAGCAGCGCTCTCTTTCATTCTCCGATGGAACAAACGGTGCCTCTCCGGTACGAAGCAGATAGCGCAGATCCTGCCTGCGCACACGCCTGCCATAATATACATGACCTACAAAGGTCCGGTGGTCTGCAAGACCTATGATATAGCTGGTATTGGCCGTCTCCAGACAAAACAGATCCAGATTTTCATCAAATACAATACTCATGTTACTCCTCCAGTATTTTTTCTTCTATAAACTTCACGGCCAGGTCTTTGTTTTTTAAACCATCTGCCAGGCCTACCACACAGGTATCCGGATACCAGCCGGTTTCCTTCACCCAGGCATTTTTTTCTAACTTTATGCCAATCGGATATTTTTTCCCTGTTTCGGTACTTTTTACATACACCAGATCGTCCTTATATTTTTCCAGCAATTCTTCTGGCAAATATTCCCGGATGTCTGCCAGATAGTCAAACTCTCCCAGTGAATAAAAGAAATCATAATCCGCAAAAAAGACATCTACCGACTGTGTCATAAAACGGCTTTGGATCATCTGAATGCTCTCTGCAGATGCCCCGTCATTTTCATTGGTCGAAGCCCCAAAATTACTGCTGACCAGCACTTCATTTTTTTCGGGGTCTACCCCATTATTTTCCAAAAAATCTTTGTAATAGTCCGAGTTATCCACCGGATTACTGGCTGATTGCTGTGCATTCACAGCCATAATTTCAAGTGCTGTGTTTTTTTGCGTAAAGTAGTGGATGACCAGAAAACTGAGCGTCCCTATGATGGCAAGTGCAACCATCGCCTGTAATCCATAATAATGAACCAGATACCACACTTTGTCTTTTCCATGCAGTTCCTTTAACTTCTCTTTTTCCGTTTTGGGTTCTTCTTTTTGATAAAGGACACTGTCCACCCCGGCTTTTGAGAAATCCGGTCTTATATTTTTCTGATCATCCATAAATTTTATTCTCCTGCGTATGCAAGCATCGCGGTGCGCAGCTCATCCAGTTTCTTTTCCGAATCTTTGATATCTGCTCCGACAACACCAAAGTAGAATTTGATCTTTGGTTCTGTTCCGGATGGACGTACACAGCACCATGCATTGTCACTTAACTCATAGTAAAGTACGTTGCTCTCCGGCAGACCTGTCGGTGTCACTTTGCCGCTTGCGATTTCTGTTCTTGTATCTTTCTTGTAATCCCGAAGTGCCAGAACATCCCATGCACCGATCTTTTTCGGCGGATTGCTGCGCATCTCGTTCATCATGCTCTGAATCTTTTCTGCTCCGTCCATACCCTTTAAGGTCATAGTCTCAAGGCCTTCTTTGTAATAGCCGTAAGTCTCATACAGGGAAACCATGGCATCCCAGAGGGTGATTCCGTTGGATTTGCACCATGCTGCCACTTCGCAGAGCATCATGACTGCCACACAGGCATCCTTATCTCTTGCATAAGTACCTGCCAGACATCCGTAGCTTTCTTCCAGGCCAAAGACGTACTCATAACTGTTCTGCTGCTCAAAAAATTTGATCTGCTCACCGATATACTTAAATCCGGTCAGTACCTCGATCAGTTTTACTCCGTAAGCTTTTGCGATTGCCTTTGCCATGTCGGTCGTTACGATAGTCTCAACCAGTGCACCGTTTGCCGGGAGTGTTCCGTTTGCTTTTTTCTCACGCAGAATGTACTCTGCAATCAGCATACCGGACATATTTCCAGTAAAACTTACATACTCTCCTGTCTTGGTATCCTTTGCATAAACACCCAGACGATCGGCATCTGGATCGGTTGCCAGAACGATATCCGCATCTACTTCTTTGCCAGTTTCAGCGCAAGCTCAAATGCCTTTGGCGACTCTGGATTCGGATAGGAAACGGTCGGGAAATTTCCATCCGGAAGTTCCTGCTCTTTTACTACATAGACATTTTCAAATCCCAGTTCTTTTAATACACGGCGTACCGGGAGATTTCCTGTTCCATGTAACGGAGTGTAAACGATCTTGATATCTTTTGCCATCGCTTTGATGATTTCCGGGTGGATCGACTGTTTTTTGAGTTCTTCCATATAGCGGTCATCCATTTCTTTTCCGATGGTATGATAAAGTCCTGCAGCTTCGGCCTCAGATTTCATCATAGTCTTTACCTGTGAAAAATCAGTGACTTTTGCCACTTCTGCAAGAATATTTTTATCGTGTGGCGGTGTGATCTGTGCACCATCCTCCCAGTATACTTTGTATCCGTTATACTCGCGTGGATTATGGCTTGCCGTAATTACAATACCTGCAATACATCCAAGTTCCCGAACAGAAAAGGACAGCTCCGGTGTCGGACGCAGGGATTCAAAACGGTAGGTTTTGATACCATTTGCATTCAGGCAGAGCGCTGCCTCATCGGAAAACTCCGGGGACATGATACGGGAATCATAAGCGATCGCAACTCCCTTGTCCTGTCCGTTCTGCGAAATGATATAGTTTGCCAGTCCCTGGGTTGCCTGACGAACCGTATAAATATTCATACGGTTTGTTCCTGCGCCGATTACCCCGCGCAGACCACCAGTACCAAACTCCAGCTGACGGTAAAAACGATCCTCGATCTCTGCATCATTTCCTTGTAGTGCCAGCAGTTCTTTTCTGGTTTCTTCATCAAAATAACTGTCTGTGCACCATTTTTTGTATGTATCCATATAACTCATTTCGGATCCCCCTTCTATTCTGCTTTTTATTTAAGTATACCATAATTTAAGTTTGTGTAAATATGTTTTTAGTCTGAATTTAAGCTAAATTTTCATTCTGAAACTTGTGAAAATTTCCGATAGATGATGTCTGCTGCCGCTTTCCCGTAAACTTCATAATCCCCTCTTTTGACAGGATTTCTGCCGTCTCCATGCCATGCAGCCCATTCCCAGATGCCAAATCCGCCTACCCAGTCTCTCTTTTCGCAGGCATCAAACATCGCCTGAAACCAGTCTGCCTGTCCTTTTTCATCATAGTCCCCACGCACGCCCCAGTCATTCGGCACCTGATTGGAACCTTTCACAGACATACAGCCGGCTTCCGCAAAGAAAAACGGCTTGTCAAACTTCTTTACCACCTGTTCAATACGATCCAGCTGATTGTCCCAATCGTCAATCGGATAATACCCGCTGGATGAAATCACATCTACCGCATCCCACCATTTCACATTGTGTTCCTGGTACTTATCCGTATTGTAGGAAACCAGTCCATCATACTTCCGGCGGATTGCCGCAATCACTTCCCGCCATTCCGCTTCGCGGCGCTCGGTCTGCACCATCTCGCAGCCTGCAATAAACAGATCCACTCCGCACTGCTGCGCAAGTCCGGCATAGTGTTCCTGAAATGCCCGGTAAGAGGCGAACCAATTGCTCCACTTCGGTTCACACACGACATCTTCATCAAAAAAATTGATATGTGCCCGCCAGGTTCCATCCGCGCAGTTTGCGGTCGGTTTCAAGGCAACGTTAAGCCCCAGTTCTTTGGCATAACCGATCATGGCGATCAGTTCTTCATCGGTCACATTCCGGTCTGTCCGATAATCAATCTCCTCGGAAAATGCGGTCTTTTGCATACCGTTCGGTGCAAAAATGACATAATTTGCCCCCGTCTTTTCTTTCATGAGCTTTAAGCTCTGTCTGGTTTCTTCTTTTTCAAATGTACCTCTTGCGCAAAATGGTGCAAAGGTGACTGCATTGATTCTCTCCATGTTTTCCTCCATTGTGTTTTCCAGAAATTTACTTCAATATAGCATATTTTTTTCGGGAGGGGAATTGGTTTAAACATAAGTTTTTTTCAAAACGACGGAAGAAGGGAGTCATTCTCTTTTTCCAGAAAAATTTGCAAGTCAGCTCCGGTCCTGATTTCACGTACGTATTTGCGAGTTTGCAGGATTACGCTATTTGCGTTATTTGATGGAACTCCGGAGCAGTTGCAAATTTGTTCTTTCAAAAGAAATGATTCCCTTCTTCCTGTGTGTTGGAAAAAAGATAAGTACCAGGATAAGGATCACAAATCCATTTGCTTCTGTTTTGGCACGTGGTATAATAAATTTGCTTACACATAACAGAAAGTTACGGAGAATATAGGATGATGAATATAGATGAAAAAAAGAAACTGGCACTGGAAGTGATTGCGCGACTGAAGCAGGCATACCCGGATGCGGCCTGCAGCTTAGATTACAATGAGGCCTGGAAGCTGCTCGTCAGTGTGCGGCTGGCGGCACAGTGTACGGATGCCCGCGTGAATATGATCGTACCCAAACTATATGAAAAATTCCCGGATGTCAATGCTTTAGCAGATGCTCCTGTGGAAGAAATCGAAGAAATTGTGCGTCCCTGTGGACTGGGAAAAAGCAAGGCAAGGGATATCAGTGCCTGCATGCGGATGCTGCGGGATGTGTATGGTGGAAATGTTCCAAACGATTTTAATGCCCTGTTAAAGCTGCCGGGTGTCGGGCGTAAAAGTGCCAACCTGATTATGGGAGATGTCTTTGGAAAACCGGCCATCGTGACGGACACGCACTGCATCCGTCTGTGTAACCGGATTGGTCTGGTCGACCATATCAAAGAGCCAAAAAAGGTGGAAATGGAATTGTGGAAAATCATTCCGCCGGAAGAAGGGAATGATTTATGTCACCGCTTTGTGCTGCACGGACGTGACATCTGCAGCGCACGCACGACTCCGCACTGTGAGCACTGCTGCCTGCAGGATATCTGTGCACAGCGGATATAATCCACATCTGTGCATGTTACCCTGTTATGATTACACAGAAGGCAATGTTACTTCTGGTATCAGCCTTTGCATATCCGGTGGCAGCGGAGCCGTAAACTCCATCGGCTTCCCTGTCATAGGATGGAAAAATGAAAGTTTCCAGGCATGCAGTGCCTGACGGCCAATATCATATTGCCCTCTCTCACAGGAAAAAGTCTTTCCGCAGGAAAAATGTCTCTCCCCGGAATTTTCATCGTCCCGACGGTCAATCTGATTTTCCCCGTATGCCGGATTATAAAGAAAATCTCCCACCAGCGGATGTCCCAGATATGCCATATGCACGCGGATCTGGTGGGTTCTCCCGGTCTCCAGCTGAAGTTTTACCAGACTGCGGAACTTCTGTGCATTTCCGGTCTGCCATCCGGTCAGAACCCGGTAATGCGTCACCGCCCGGTCTCCCCGCTTAAAATCAACCACGCGGCGCAGGCAGCGATCCTCTTTTCTTGCAATCGGGGCATCCATGACACCGGAAACCGGCATAACCTTTCCCTCCACAATCGCAAGATACGTCCGGTGAATCCCGGGTGCTTTTAGTCCCTGCTCGGCTTTCGCCCGCACCATCTGCCCGAGGATCGCCGCAGAAACCGCATGTTTTGCCACAATAGTAAGCCCGGAGGTATCCCGGTCCAGCCGGTTGATACAGCGGAACACAAAGGGAACCCCCTGCTCTTTAAAATACCATGCCAGTGCATTACTGAGAGAATTCTCCGGATTTCCACGGGATGGATGAACCGGCATTCCTGCCGGTTTGTTGATCACAAGCAGATCCTCATCCTCATAAACGATGGAAAACGGCAGTTTTACCGGACGGATCTGTCCGGAATTTTCCGTTTCCCGAATCCATACCGTCAGAACATCCCCTTCTGCAAGCATGTGGTTCATATGTACATACGTTCCGTTCAGGCAGATTGCCTGTTCGTTTTTACGCAGATCTACAAGATTCTGCTGGGAATACCCTTTTTCTTTTAAGAATCCACTGATTTTCTGTGGTTTCTCCAGACTGTTAATCTGATATAATACGCTTCTGTCCATAATAGTCATCATTGATCTCTTTGCCAGGTAAATGTCCCCCTGTATGCAAGATTCTCCGATCCGGAATCTTTGATACGTTCTGACGGATACACTGTCTCCGCTACCACAAACCAGCCAATCACCGCAATCATCAGAAGATAAAATAAAAGTACTTCCTTTTTATTCCCCATATACTTTTTCATCTTTCAGTTTCTCACCCTGTCCTTTATACTTTATATTTTGCATTCATATGTTTTCTTTTAATTATTCCATAACTATACCGGAAATGCAAGCACCACGTTCCTGTTCACTCAGCACTGCGCCATGTCACGCAAAAAAGGGATTACCACCCATTTCGTGGTAATCCCCTGGAAAGAAAACTCAGATTGTTCCGGTTACGGTAAGTGTGCCTGCCCCCGGTGTCACTGTCCACTCGCCGGTTGTGGCATCCTGCGTGAAGGTTGCTGCCGGTACGGTAATCTGCCCTTCCTGCGTCGCAAAAGTACCGGTCGTGGCATTGTAGGAATAATTTGCCGGATCCGACCAAGCCGTTCCATTATACGATACCGCAAGATTCGAAAGTACCGGATCGAATGTATCTGTCACCACTGCGCCAGTTGCCGCCAGTGCCGCAGTATTTCCAGTATTCTGGATAAGGAACGTATAGGTCAGTGTTCCATTTTCCGTAACCGGAACCGGACTGACGGATTTGGTGATTGTCAGCTTCGGACCACTTTCCGCGATGACGGTTTCCTTTGCGGTAACCGGTGTAATTCCCCTCCGGAAACGGTCACCGTGTTGGTAATCTCCGATTCCGCCAAAAGAGGTGCAAACGCATTGGTTTCTGCCTCATATACAATGGTCACGTTTCCCCCCGCCGGTACACTGATCCCGGAAACGGAAAGGGGTGGTCCTGCCGTGACTGCCGGTGTGGTCTGTAAGATTCCATTGCTGTAATAACGCACGGTATCTGCCACATACGTCAGTGGCACCAGTGTGTCTGTGCCAAATGCATATGCCCCCAAATCATCTGCAACCGTCAGTCCTGTCATGGCTGTATTTCCGGAATTCACTATGCTCACAACATAGGTGACACGGTCATTCTGCCCGTATGTTTTGCGTACCGCAGTTTTGGTTGCGGCAAGTACCTCAAGGATTTCTCCCACTGCAACGTTGGAATTGGCTACAGCGTTTCCATAGCGGAGCTGTGCCTGATTGGTAAATATTGCCATTTTTTTGCATCCTTTCATTTTATTCAGGTATGCTTTATCATATGACAGAAATTTTCCATATGTGCAGCCGCACCATCACTATTCTTTCAAATATATTTCCGGTCTTCTGTCCCGGAACAGCCCCCAGCTTCTTCTTTCTTCTTCTATTTCATCCAGATCAAACGTATGCAGGATAAAGCCTTCTGATACCCTGTCCATCTCTTCTGTCACTTCCCCTGTTGCGTCTGTGATAAAAGAGGAACCGTAAAACGTGAGGGCTGAGCTCTGCTGTCCATTTTCCGCGCACGGTTCCACGGTTTCTGTCCCGATCCTGTTTGCAGCAATGACCGGCATAAGATTACATGCCGCATGCCCCATCATGCACCGTCTCCAATGCGGCATACTGTCGCAGCCAAGTATCGGCTCGCTTCCGATTGCAGTTGGATAAAAAAGGAGTTCCGCCCCTTTTAGTGCCAAGCCTCTTGCCGTCTCCGGAAACCACTGATCCCAGCAGATTCCAACCCCAATCGTCCCATATCTGGTTTTAAATGCCCGAAACCCTGTATCACCGGGCGTAAAATAAAATTTTTCCTGATAATAATGGTCGTCCGGAATATGTGTTTTCCTGTAAATGCCGCGCACACTTCCATCGGCATCAATGACTGCCACGGAATTGAACATCTGTCTGTGATCCCCGGCTTCATAAAAGCTCACCGGAATCACCGTTTCCAGCTCTTTTGCCAGTTTTTTCATATGGATGACAGCATCATCTTCCTCTGGCGTTCTTGCATATCCATAATATTCATACCTTCTCTCCTGACAGAAATACGGTCTTTCGAAAAGTTCAGGAGGGAGAATGACCTGCGCCCCCTGTGCGGCGGCCTCCCTGATCAGTTCCGATGCTTTTTCTATATTTTCTTTTACATCGCTGCCGCAGCCCATCTGTATGGCAGCCACTGTGGTTTTTCTCATATCATGCTCCTCCCATCCTCCCGGAATCAGCCGGTATCTGCTGTGTAATACAATGAATGTTCCCACCACCGACAATAATATCACGTGCGTAAACCGGGTATACTTTCCTTCCGGGAAAAAGCCCCCCTATGATGTTCACAGCCTCTGCATCCATTTCATCCTCAAACTGGGGAATCAGGACTCCTCCATTTGTAATATAAAAATTAACATAGCTTGCGGCAAGCCGCTCCCCTGCTTTTCGCTGCTCCTCCCCCTCTTCAAAGGAAAAACCGGCAAGTTCATATTCCGTTATACAAACCGGCTTCCCCGGAACCGGGACTTTGTGAACTATGAGCTTCCGCCCTCTGGCATCTGTCTCTTTTTCCAATATTGCAAGATCTGCAGATGACAAGGGATACTGCGGATCTTTGGGATCCTCCGTCCACGCAAGCACCACATGTCCGGGAGAGGTAAATGCACAGACATTGTCTATGTGTCCGTTTGTCTCATCGTTGTAGATCCATATGGAATCCAGATGATTTTTTCTGCCCCCAGATAATCCTTTAACTTCTGTCCGATCTTTTCTTTTGAAAGTTCCGGATTCCTGCCTTTGCTGAGCAGACAGCTTTCTGTCACAAGGATGGTTCCCTCTCCATCGGTATGGATTGCCCCGCCTTCTAACACAAACGGATGCGCATCATACAGATCATATTCTGTCTTCCGGCAAAAAGAGGACGCTACTTTATCATCCTTTTCCCAGTCTGCATACAATCCGTCACAGATTCCACCCCATGCATTAAAACACCAGTCAATTCCCCGTACCTGCCCCTGCCCATTGACAACAAAGGTCGGTCCGACATCCCTCGCCCATGCATCATCCGATGCAATTTCCATATAATGGACCGGATAATTTTTCTGATAGTTTTTTTCTTTCCGGACAGCTTCAATTATCATTTGTGCATGATCCAGCTCCCCTGCTTCCACCAGCAGATATACCGTCTCGGATTCCGCAATGGCACATATGACATCCGCAAAAGCCTCTCTTGCCTTTTTTGCACCATATATCCAGGAACCCGGCCGTTTCGGCCATATAAGTATTGTCCCTTTATGCGGTTCATACTCCGCCGGCATATGAAATCCATCCTGGCTAGGACAGCCTTCCTTTAAAATCTTCATATCCAAATCTCCTGATTACCCTGCATTCTTTATCCGCCCCCATAACCGCGATATCCGGAAGCGGCATACCGTTAAACGTATTATTTTTGACCATGGAATAAATTGCCATGTCACAGAATGTAAGCCTGTTGCCCACTTTTATCTCTTTATCAAATGAGTAATCACCGATCACATCACCTGCCAGACAGGTACAGGAAGAAAGCCGGTATGTATATGCTTTCTCCCCTGCTTTTCCACTGTCCTTAAGCGGCGGACGATACGGCATTTCGAGTACATCCGGCATATGGCATGCCGCTGAAGTGTCCAGAACCAGTATCTTTATCCCATTGTTTTCGACAATATCGAGTACGGTTGTCTCAAGATAGCCTGCATTGAGGCTACTGCCTCCCCCGGCTCAAGATAAATTTCAAGGTCATATGTTTCCTGCATGCGCCGGATACAGTTCTCCAGTTTTTCCATGTCGTAACCGGCTTTTGTGATATGATGTCCGCCACCCATATTAAGCCATTTCCGTCCGTACAGCAGATCTCCAAACTTTTTTTCCACGGCATCAAGTGTCGTTTCCAGGGCATCCGAATTCTGTTCACAGAGCGTATGGAAGTGAAACCCATCTATCTGCGACAGGTCAAAACCGTTTTGTATGGCTTTGTCAAGCTCTGCCCTCGTTATACCAAGCCTTGAACCTGTACCGCACGGATCATAAATCTCATGCCCTTCCTGTGTAGAACACTCCGGGTTAATTCTAAGTCCTGTACTTACCCCTGCGGCTGCTTCTTTGATTTTTTCCTTATGAACCAGAAACTGGGAAACGGAATTAAAAACAATATGGTCACATATTTTTACCAGTTCGTCCATTTCTTCCGGCAGATATGCCGGACAGAAGACATGGTTTTCTTTTCCCATCTCTTCCTGTGCCAGCCGTGCTTCATACAGCCCGCTTGCCGTCGTCCCCGCTTAAATATTTTCCAATCAGGGGATATTCACAAAATGCACTGAATGCTTTCTGTGCAAGAAGGATCTTTGCGCCCGTTCTCTGCATTACATGATGCAAAATCTTCAGGTTTTCTGTCAGTTTTCCCTCATCTATCACGTAGCAGGGAGTTTTCAGTTCATTAATCTTCATCCTTCCCTCCGGCTCAATCCATATGAACAGAAGGGTCTGCTGTCTTGTAACAATCCACGGATACCGGATTTTCAACTACCTTCCATGGAAGACCAAATTTATTCAGTGCCTCCATATACGGATCCGGATCCATCTCCTCAAGATTGAATACCCCGGGCTTTTTCCAGAGTCCTGTCACAACCATCATGGACCTATCATTGCCGGTACTCCTGTTGTGTAGGAAACTGCCTGTGATTCCACTTCTTTGTAACATTCCTGATGGTCACATACATTATAAATATAAATAGATTTCTTTTTTCCGTCCTTTATCCCATTAAAAATACATCCGATATTTGTCTTCCCTACTGTCCGTGGTCCAAGTGATGCCGGATCTGGAAGCAGTTCTTTTAACACCTGTAACGGCACCACTTCTTTTCCGTCTACCATAATCGGATCTGTCCGGAGCATCCCCACATCCTCAAGGCATTTCATGTGTGTAAGATAACTCTGTCCAAACGTCATGAAAAACCGGATTCTTTTCACACCCGGAATATTTTTGGCAAGGGATTCTATTTCCTCATGGTGGAGAAGATACATATCTTTTTCTCCGACCTGGTCAAAATTATACTGTGCCCGCCACTCCATCGGCTCGGTTTCTACCCAGTGCCCATCCGTCCAGTAGGAACCGTTAGCGGATACCTCCCGAAGATTTATCTCCGGATTAAAGTTTGTGGCAAACGGATATCCATGATCTCCGCCATTACAGTCAAGTATATCAATGGTGTGGATTTCATCAAAATAATGTTTCTGCGCATATGCCGTAAATACCGATGTGACACCAGGGTCAAACCCGCTTCCAAGAATTGCGGTAAGTCCTGCCTCCTTGAATTTTTCCTGATAAGCCCACTGCCAGGAATAATCAAAGTAAGCGGTAAATCCCAGTTTTTTGCACCGCTTCTCATAAATTTCCCTCCACTGTGGATCTTGCGTATCCTCGCACTCGTAGTTTGCGGTATCAATATAGTCAACTCCACAGGCAAGACATGCATCCATAATCGTAAGATCCTGATAAGGGAGTGCCACATTAAGCACTGCATCCGGCCGGTACGAACGGATCAGTGTTTTTAATTCTTCCACATTGTCCGCGTCAACCCTTGCTGTCTCAATTCTGGAAGCTGTTTTTCCTTCAAGTTTTGCCTTTAAATCGTCACATTTTGACAGGGTACGGCTTGCAATCATGATGTCCGTGAAAACTTCACTGTTCTGACAGCATTTTCTGATTGCCACCTGTGCAACACCGCCACATCCAATAATAAGTAATCTGCTCATTTTTATTCCTCCTGTATCATTTGTTTTACCGGGTTTCTTCCTCTTCAAGTAAGTCCTCTACATATTTTGGAAGCATAAATGCCCCCCGGTGTAAATTTGTGGTATAGTACCATGTTTTCATTCCAAGTGCATCCCATCTTTCTGCATCAAGATCATTCAGCGGATGATACTTTTTAGAAGCGAATCCGAATAACCAGTATCCGGAAGGACAGGTCGGGATATGTGCCTGGTATACCCGGCTGATCGGGAATGACTTGTAGACTTTTCTGTGCATTTTCCGGCATTCAGCCTCATCCTCGTCATAAAACGGGCTTCCATGCTGATACACCATGATTCCGTCCTCCCGGAGAGCTTTATAACAGCTTCCGTAAAATTCTTTTGTAAAAAGTCCTTCCGTATGCCCCAATGGATCTGTTGAATCGTTGATGATCAGATCGTATTCATCATTTTTCCCACGCAGGAATCTAAGCCCATCATCATAATACATTGAAATTCTGGGATCCTCTAACCCACATGCCACCTCCGGGAAAAATTTTCTGCATACATCCACAAACATTTTATCGGTTTCTACTACGTCAATCTTTTCAACAAACGGGTATTTTATGAGTTCTTTCGCCACACCCCCATCCCCGCCACCGATAATCAGAATTTTTTTTGCATTGGGATGGACTGCCATCGGCACATGGGTCACCATTTCATCATATATAAATTCATCTGCATCGGAAAAAACAATTTCACCATCCAATGCTGCCATTTTTCCAAATTCATAGGATTTAAATACATCTATCTCCTGATATTCACTTTTCCCCGAAAAAAGCTGCTCCTCTATCCGGACATCCAGTTTTACATTAACTGTATGATATTCCGAAAACCACATTTGCATATCTTTACCTCCTGTTGCCACTCATGCCAGTACCTGAAGATATTCCACTGCCGGATCTTCGGTTCCCTGCATAGAGCATCCTTTTTCTTTTGCATACAGAATATATTCCGCAATCTCTTTTGTAATCCGTTCCCCCGGGGCAAGAATCGGAATCCCCGGTGGGTAGCACATGACAAACTCTCCACTGATGCATCCCACGGAATCTTTTATACTTAGCGATTTTTTTTCTGCATAAAAAGCTTTCTGCGGAGATACCGCCACCTCCGGATTGATATATTCCCCGGACAAAAGCCCTGTCCTGTCCCTGCTGTATAACCTCTTGATATCCTGCAATGCCCCTACGAGTCTCTCAATATCCTGAATTCTGTCACCAATGGAAATATACGCAAGGATATTACAGATATCACCGAATTCGATCTGTATGTCATATTCATCCCGGAGCAGGTCATATACTTCTATTCCGGCAAGCCCGATATCCAGTGTATAAACGGACAGCTTGGTGACATCGTAATCGTAAATGCTGGTTCCATTTACCAGATCACGCCCATAGGCATAGTACCCGCCAATAGAATTGATTTCATTTCTGGCATATTCTGCCATTTTTGCAACTCTGGCAAAAGATTCTCTTCCCCGCAACGCAAGATTTCTTCTTGAAATATCAAGACTCGATAAAAGGAGATACGATGCACTGGTTGTCTGTGTCAGATTGATAATCTGCCTGACATGATCTGCTTTTACCGCTTTCCCGGTAAGAAGGATGGAGCTTTGTGTAAGGCTTCCCCCGGATTTGTGCATGGAGATGGCAGACATGTCTGCGCCTGCTGCCATACCACATACCGGAAGGTTTTCCCCAAAATACAGATGCGTCCCATGTGCTTCATCTGTAAGCACCTTGATTCCTCTGGAATGAGCAAGTTTTACGATTGCCCGGAGATCTGAACATATCCCGTAATACGTCGGATTGTTTACCAGAACCGCTTTTGCATCCGGGTTGTCCTCAATCGCCCTGGCAACCTGGTCTATTTCCATTCCGAGAGAAATCCCAAGTTTCGCATTCATCTCCGGATTCACATAAACCGGAACTGCCCCACAAAGCACCAGTGCATTAAGTGCACTTTTATGGACATTTCTCGGTAATATAATTTTATCGCCCGCCTTACAGGTTGACAATATCATTGCCTGCACTGCCGATGTCGTTCCCCCAACCATGAGGAATGCATTTTCTGCGCCAAATGCATCTGCCGTCAGTTCTTCTGCTTCGCGGATAACAGAAACCGGATGGCACAAATTATCCAGTGGTTTCATGGAATTTACGTCCAGTTCCACGCACTTTTGTCCAAGCAGCTGTACCAGTTCCGGGTTTCCCCTGCCTCTTTTGTGCCCAGGCACGTCAAATGGAACCACTCTTCTTTTTTTAAATTCCTCAAGTGCCTCATAAATTGGAGCTTTCTGCTGTCTATTAATATCCATTTACTACTCCTAACTCCTTACTGAAAAATAACAGGAGCCTCCAAGTCATTTTAACTCAAAGGCTCTTTTTCTTACATAACTTTATGCAAGTGCAGGTTCTTTTCCTGCAATAATCGCTTTCACTTCATTTTTCAATTCTGCATTCACTGGTCTTTCTCCTTTTTGTAACAGATATCGTCATCCCCAAAAAGGCATCTGACCACGCCTATATTATAACTTACCCATTTCTTTTATACAATCAATTTTTTGCATTATCTGCACCATAAGCTGTAAAGAACTGAGTACATCCGCCGCCTTTCTTCCAAATCGGCCGAATCTGCTCCGCAACTGGAAAAAAGAATTCCTCGACAATGCTTCTGCTGTATTTGATGACAAGCGTGAGGATTCCTGGTCCGTTGTATCAACGGTCGCTCCAATTCTATTCTGAATACCTTCAAGGACATTGTATCACAGATTGTTTGTTTCGAAAATTATTCTCCTCTGAAAATGGGCAGAAGAAAACCTCCAAATCTTTGGAAGACTTGGAGGCTTGATTCCGACCACTTACTTTTATCATCTATAATTTGAAAAATGATAGATATTTTTTTTGTCAATATATTGCGCCAATTCATAATATCCTTCAAAATACGAAGAACATATACTGTCTGATTCTCGTCGCTTATGATATAAAACAATAAATATGACTGATATATCTTTTTATGTATTGTATATCCTCTATACTTTATCCCTGAATCAGCAAATTTTAAAGGGAAGTCACCCATGTTATTGACTTCCCTATTTAAATTCGTATATAACTTATTTGCAGCATCTGGATTACATAAATCAACCTGAATATACTTAACCAAATTGAATACATCATCCGTTGCTTCATCTGTGATTAGTACTCTATAATTCATTTTTCATCCTATCTCTGATAATCTGAAATGCATCATCAACGGTATGAAGCCGCCCTGCTTCCATATCATCAATTCCTTTATCGAGATAAGAAAATAATGTTTCCATTGCTGTTCTATCTTCTACAACATTCATATCCTTTACTACAGCTTCCATGTAAAACATCTCCTTTCCTTTAACCTCAACTCTATTATAACCATCTCTCATGTAAAAGTATAGGTCATTCGTAAAATATTTTTCTGTCCTAAAATGAAATTTTAAATTCCACTGCCCTACAGGGCGGTAGAATTTAGTCCTGCACAGTAGATATTTACTCTTTCATACATC
>ENA-OQAY01000080-OQAY01000080.1-human-gut-metagenome-genome-assembly--contig:-NODE-80-length-23037-cov-0.650720_pt1 | contig 23037 bp, 14 predicted proteins | sample MGYA00242740_ERZ504537 | MGnify/ENA primary metagenome ERZ504537 (study PRJEB26092, sample SAMD00036272) | human gut metagenome | host: Homo sapiens | study: EMG produced TPA metagenomics assembly of... | reverse complement strand
CACACCGTCGGAAGAACAACCCTATTCTGACCCAGCGTCAGTTGGATGCGGAGCGTCCTAATCCGGTGACGTGCGCTGGACATGCCGACTTGGTTCAAACCCGGGAAGGGGATTGGTGGGCAGTCTTTCTGGCTTGCCGTCCCATAAACAACACGTTCGAGAATTTAGGACGTGAGACTTTTATGATGCCCGTCAAGTGGAGTGAGGATGGTTTCCCCTATATGACGCAGGGGGATGATCTGGTGCCAGTCATTGTCCGCCGCGAAGGAGTGAAGCGTGACGAATCTGCCACCTTCGGAAACTTTGAAATGAATGACGGTTTCGACGGACAAACATTGGGTATGGAATGGATGACTTTGCGTGCTCCTGCTACCGGACTTTACTCGCTTTCCCAGACTCCGGGTTATCTCACTTTGAAATGTGATTCAGTCAGTGCTTCCGAAAAGAAGGTGCCGGCTTTTATATGCCGCCGGTTGCAGCATCATAAGTTCGAATGCAGCACGCGTATGTTGTTCTGTCCGCAGAGCAAGGCGGAGCAAGCGGGCATATTGTTGTTCAAGGACGAAAAGCATCAATATTTCCTGGCTGTAGGCAGGGATGACCAAGGTGAATGTATTTCCCTCAGGCAGATAGGCGATGGGGAAAGTAAGATGCTGGCTTCCGTTCGCTTGGACGACGGAGGAGTGCTTACCGACCTGAAGGTGGTTTCGCGCGGAACACATTATGATTTCTACTATGCTCGCCAGGAAGGTGTGTGGAACGTGTTGTGCAGGAACGTGGACGCCGGGTATCTGTCAACGGCCACTGCCGGAGGCTTTACCGGAACAACGATAGGCATGTATGCCACCTTAAAATAAATGACTATTTGATTTTTTGTATAACTTAAATTAATGTATTAATGAAAAATGCTATGAATTTTAGGCCGGTGGGCTGATGCTTCTATTCTGTCTCATTCCTTTGTGGGCATTTGCACAGAGCGTGATGGTAAAAGGTGTAGTAAAGGACACAAGTGGTGAAGCCATCATCGGAGCCAGTGTCTTGGAAAAAGGCACTACCAACGGTACGATTACCGATTTTGATGGTAACTTTGCATTGAATGTATCGAAAAACGCCGTGTTGGTGGTGAGTTTTGTCGGTTACAAGAACGAGGAAATCCCGGTAGCGGGAAAGAGTTCTTTAAAGATTACATTGAAGGAAGATTCCAAAGCTTTGGAAGAAGTGGTGGTGATTGGTTACGGTAGCGCCCGCAAGAGTGACGTGACCGGATCTATTGCATCGGTAGGCGGAGAGAAGCTGCGTGAGATGCCTGCCACCAATATTACATACGCTTTGCAGAACCGCGTGGCAGGTGTGGATATGGCTCAGACTTCTTCCGCACCGGGCGCTTCCATGCAGATTCGTATTCGTGGTACCCGTTCGTTGAACGCCAGTAACGACCCGTTGGTAGTATTAGACGGAATCCCCTTTATGGGTAATTTGTCCGATATCAATCCCGGAGATATCAAGAGCATGGATATCTTGAAGGATGCATCCTCTACTGCTATCTACGGTTCGCGCGGTGCCAATGGTGTTATCCTGATCACTACACACAAAGGTGCACAGGGTAGTCCCGCCCGGTTTACTTACAATGGGTATGCAGGTATGAAGAAAGTATTCTCCAAATATCCCATGATGAACGGCAGCAAGTTTGCCGAAATGCGTAAACTGGCAGGCAAGTTCGAGAATTCGGTGGACGAGTCGGACGATGTGGATACTGACTGGCAGGACTTGATGTTCCGAGACGGTTATGTAAACAGCCACGATGTCAGCGTGTCCGGTGGTACCAACGGTGGAGGCTACAGCTTTGGCGCGGCTTACTATAAGGATCAGGGTGTCATTCCTACTCAGAACTATACCCGTTACTCTCTGCGTGGTTCTTTCGATCAGGGTGTGGGAAAATATTTCCGCTTCGGACTGGTGAACAATACCAACTATAACGTCACCAAAGGTTCCAATATCGGACTGTATGGTGTGCTTGCCATGTCTCCTATCGCTAACCCCTATAATGCGGACGGCACATTGAAACGTACTGTGAAATACAACAGTCAGGATGAGTCATTTGTATTGACCAGAGGCGTTGTGGAAGAATTGGAAGACAGTTGGCTGAGCAAGACCGAAGGCTTCGGTACGTACAACAACCTGTTTGCCGAAGTGAAATGCCCGTGGGTGGAAGGTTTGAAATACCGTGTCAACCTGGGTTTGAACTATCGTTCTACTAAAGGTGGATCGTTCACCGGCGAAGGCATCAACAGCACTACGGCCGACACTCCGTCTACCGCTTCGCTGAACCACTCGGAAACAACCAACTGGACTGTGGAGAACCTGCTGACTTACGACCGTACTTTCGGAAAACACCAGCTGAACGTTGTCGGTATGTACTCTGCCGAACAGACTGTCTATACACGTTCGGACGTTGCCGGACGGGATATTCCTGCCGAATATTTCCAGTTCTATAACATCGGGCGTGCGGAAGGCACCATTACGGTGAACCCCGACAACTGGAACTATCAGAAGAGCGGTCTGATGTCTTGGATGGGCCGTGTGATGTACACTTACGACAATCGCTATATGTTGATGGCGACTGTACGTGCCGACGCTTCTTCACGTTTGGCAAAGGGACACCAATGGCACACTTATCCCGCCGTATCGGCAGGATGGAACATTCGTCAGGAAGAGTTTATGGACGAGGTGGACTGGATAGATATCCTGAAACTGCGTGTAGGTTACGGACAGACCTCCAACCAGGCTGTTGATCCTTACAAGACCTGGGGACGCTTGGCAACCCGTCCTTATAACTTCGGTCCTACTGGCTATGTCACCGGTTACTATGTATCCGAACTGCCTAATGCCGAATTGGGTTGGGAATACTCTTCTACATGGAACTTCGGTCTGGACTTCACCTTGCTGAGAGGACGCCTGTCCGGTACATTTGAGTATTACATTCAGAAAACCACCGACTTGCTGCAAAGCGTAAGCCTTCCTTCCACTTCGGGAGTAAGCAGCTATATGGCTAATGTGGGAAAGACGGAAAACAAAGGTTTTGAATTTACCTTGAACGGAACGATTCTGGACAACCATAACGGATGGACATGGGAGGCAAGCCTCAACCTGTCTGCCAACCGTAACAAACTTACCGAACTGGCTTCGGGTTCCAAAGATGATAAAGCGAACAACTGGTTTGTAGGACATCCCATCGACTGTATCTACGACTATGAAAAAGTAGGCTTATGGAACAGTGATGATCCCGATTTCCAATACTTGGACATTCTGGAGCCGGGTGGCAATGAAGGTATGATCAAAGTGAAATATACCGGTGATCGTGATGCCAGCGGCAAGCCGACTCGCGCCATTGGTCCCGAAGACCGTCAAATTATCAGCTTGGAACCTAAATTCCAAGGAGGTTTCAGCACTCGCGTGGCCTATAAAGGCTTCGACTTGAACGTTATCACCGCCTTCCGTTGCGGAGGCAAGCTGATCAGTACGCTGCACCACAGCAACGGTTACCTGAATATGCTGACCGGTCGTCGCGGACAAGTGGATGTAGACTACTGGACACCGGAGAACAAGGGGGCCAAGTACCCGAAACCGGGTGGTATCCAGAGTGGTGACAATCCGAAATACGGAAGCACATTGGGTTATTTTGACTCTTCTTACTGGAAAGTGCGTAACATCACATTGGGCTACAACTTCGAGAAGCAGGCTTGGCTGACCCGCATGGGCATACAGAGCCTGCGTGCTTACCTGTCCGTGCAGAATCCGTTCATTATCTGTTCTCCTTTCCATAAAGAAACCGGACTGGATCCCGAAACCAACTCTTACGGTAACGAGAATGTAGCTGTGACAGAAGGTATTCAGAAACGATTCCTGACAGTAGGTACTAACTCACCGTCCACCCGTAACTATTTATTCGGTATTAACTTAACATTCTAAATGAAAGCATGACTATGAAACCTATATTTTCAAAAATAAGAGTTTTGGGAACAGCCGCATTGGCTTTGTTCCTGACAGCATCCTGTTCAGACATTCTGGACGAGCAGCCGCGCAGCAGTTATGATCCTACTTTCTTTAAGACAGAAAAGGGAGTGGAAGGCGGTGTGACCTCCATGTATGCACACTTGCGCTATATTTACGGACAAGCTTATTATTATAATTCCTGTCTGACGGGAACCGACGAGGCAACCTGGGGATGGAGTGCCGATGGTAACTTCAAGGATGCCGACCTGTCCGGAGTAGGCAACCTGACTGCCACGACTTGCCGTTCCGACGCCTTGTGGGGAACCGCTTTCTCGAACATCAACACCGCTAACGGAGTGATAGAGAACGGTGCCGAAGTAGGAGTCAATGAATCATTGGTTTCCGAAGCCCGCTTCTTCCGTGCGTTCGATTATTTCCTGTTGGTGCAGACCTTCGGCGGAGTGCCTCTGGACCTAGGTTCCGGCGAACTGAAGTTCAATATCACTCCTTCACGTACCTCCGTGCGCAATACCGTGCCCGAAGTGTACACCAAGGCCATCTTCCCCGACTTGCTGACCGCTATCGAGAACTTGCCCGCTAATCCTCGTGTGACGGGTGGAGTGACCAAGACCGTTGCCCGCCTGTACTTGGCAAAGGCTTATCTGGCTTATGCCTGGTGGCTGAAGAATCCGAATAACATTCCTACTTATCCCGAGTGCCAGCGTACGGACCCCGACGGACACGATGCGGCATGGTACTTCCAGCAGGCATACGATGTGGCGGTTACTGCTATCGAGAACCCCGGTCCTTTCGGCTTGCAGGAAAGCTTCTGGATGGTGAATGCCGGGCCCAATGACCGTAACATGGAAATCCTGCTCTATGCAGACCATACGCAGGAAGACGAGTATTATAATGGTGGCAGCCTGAGCTACGGTGGCGGTGGTGCTCCCGATAACTTTGCCGGATGGATGATGAACTGGAACTATACCGACGCGCGTTCGGCTGATAATCAGGCTGTCATCAACCGTATTGCCGAGCAATGTTATGGCCGCCCTTGGACCCGTATGGCTCCTCCGTTGGGTGTGTTTACCAAGACGTTTGCCGACAAGGTGAACGACTCCCGTTACGACGGTACTTTTACTACTGTTTATCGCGGCAACTGGTCTACAGCCGGACAGAACTGGGAATCGGTGACCAATGCCAACGGAATGAAAGTGAAAGAACGTGAACCTATATTCTCTTTCGTATTCCAGGATATGGATAAGATAGACTATGCAGGAGAAGGTTCTAAAAGCAATCTGGGAGCAGGTACGTTGCCCGGTCGTGCCGACTGGGTATTGGGACTGGATGCGGTAGGCCGCTATGTATATCCCGGTCTTTGGAAACTCGGCCCGTATCGTACAGACAACGGCTCCGGAGCAGGACAGCCCAATGCGGGAAGTACCCGTCCGTATAACATCGCCAAGTTCTCCGAACTTTATCTGGTTGCTGCCGAAGCTGCCGTAGAAGGAGCTGCCACACAAGCCGGCAAGTCTGCCCGTGACCTGGTGAACGTGCTTCGTGCCCGTGCCGGTCGCTGGACTTACAGCAATGCCGAGTACAAGGAAGTGGATCGTGATTTCAGTGCTGAAATGACAGCCGCCACTCCGGCAACCATTGACATCAACTATATTCTGGATGAACGCAGCCGCGAGTTCTATGGCGAAGGTTATCGTTGGTTCGACTTGGTTCGTACTCAGAAATGGAACGAATATGCTGACAGTTACGTGATTTGTGGAGGCAAGGGTGATCACAATCCGCAGACTTACAGCCGTACCATCGAAGCGTTCCATTATCTCCGTCCTATCCCACAAGGACAGTTGGATGGCATGGAAATGACAGAGGAGGAAAAAGACGCTTATCAGAATCCGGGATACAGAGATTGATTTTTTTGTTTTTTAAGAGTACCCGCCGTTTCTTTCTGTTTCTGATGGAAGAAGCGGCGGTCTTTTTATGGTATGGACTGCTGGGTAGGTTATCATCTTCCCATAGAATATATGTTTTCAGTTTGATGAGTATGTGGCTTCCTTCTAATAAATTTACTGTTTCACTTAGGTGGGTAAGTTTTATCACTTAAGTGATGAGGATTCTTTACTAAGGTGATGCAATTTCATCACCTCAGTGAAACGATAAATTTATCAAGAGGAATTAGGGTATTCATCAGGCTGGTAAAGGATACTTGTACAGCTTGTTGCTGCTTGTAGTTTGCGATTGGTGGATATGGGGTCTGTCTGTTCCTGTCGGATATGTTTTGAAGTAAGGAAAGAGCTTGGGAAATATTTTTCCATCGGCTGAAAGGACTGATAGCAGACTGAAAGGACTACTGTCAGCCTTATGCATTGTGTAATAGTGAGTTATGCCGGATGAATGGACTGAAGAAAGGTTCGTGAAATAGGTATATGTAAGAGTGTTTTGTAGGAAAAGTGTATTTGTTCATACCATTGTATCCGCAAAGTTTGCATTCGGCGGAAACTGGGTCTGTACTTGGTGGAAAAGAGAACCGGAAATTATTTTCAGTTCTCTTCCTTATTCTTATCCTGTTTCAAATGTTGTTCCATGTATATGCTGGGAGGCATTCCGTACAGATCCTTGAAAGCGGTCGAGAAATTGTTGGGATTGGTGAATCCGGTCAAGTCCGCCACTTCGGCTATGGTGTACCGTTTCTTCGACAACAGTTCTGCCGCTTGTTTCAGTCGGATGTTCCGGATAAAATCCCGTGTGGTCTGGTTGGTCAGTTCTTTCAGTTTACGGTGCAAGTGCACGCGGCTGATGCCTACCTCGGTGGTAATCATCTCCACGGTAAGGTTCGGGTTGCTCAGGTTTTCGTTGATGACCCGCATGATTCGTTCCATCAGTTTGTCATCGGGGGACTGTACTTCTATTGGTTGTACCTTATCCCCTTGGGTCTGTTGTCCGGTATAGGTATTGCGTAGCCGTTCACGACTGCGGATCAGGTTGGCGGCCGTTTTCCTCAATATCTCCATATGGAAAGGTTTGGTCATGTAGGCGTCGGCTCCTGTTTCCAGACCTTCCAGATTGTCTTCCTCCCGTGTCTTGGCGGTGAGCAGTATTACCGGGATGTGGTTCAGGTTCACATTTTGCTTTATTTTGCGGCATAAGGTAAGTCCGTCCATTTCGGGCATCATGACATCACTTATTACCAGGTCCGGGGTTTTATTGAAGATGCTTTCCAGTGCTTCCTTGCCGTTGCAGCTTTCCAGGGTATGGTAATCGCTTGCCAGTTCACGGCAGATATAGCGGCGTATATCTTCATCGTCTTCTACCACCAGTACTTTGTATTTCGTTTTGGTTCGTGTTTTTCCGTTTTCTTCTTCCTCGGTTTCATAAGGAACAGGAAGGACCGGAGCCGGAGTGTGGAAGAGAGGAGCTTTGTCGGCTTCCATTTCTTCTTTGCGCAGATGGGCGCATCCCAGAGGCATACGGATGATAAAGCTGCATCCCGGTTGTCCGTCCGGATTATTTTCTACACGGATGTCTCCGTGATGAAGTTCCACCAGTGAGCGGGTGAGGTGCAGCCCGATACCGGTACCTATGTTTGAGTTGTTTTGGCTATTCCGTATCTGGTAAAAGCGTTCGAATATGTGTTCTGTTTCTTTGGGGGCGATTCCTATTCCGCTGTCGGTCACGGTGATTTCGGCATACTGTTGTAATGGTTTCGGCAGGGTGGAGTCCTTACCGGTGCGTAGCCGTATGTCCACACTGCCTCCTTCGGGGGTGAATTTGAAGGCATTGGACAGGATGTTCAGGATAATTTTGTCGAAGTTCACCGGATCCACCCACAACTTTAAGTGGTCGGCGCCCTCGTGGTGGAACTGCAAAGTAATTTGTTTTTTGTTCGCTTGTTCTGTAAAGGTTTCACACAAATCATTAATGAATCCGGTCATTTCGGTTTCACGGAAAACGAGTGACATCTGCCCTTTGTCTATCTTGCGTATATCCATCAATTGGTTTACAAGCCGAAGGATTCTTTCGGAATTGCGCCAGATGATGCGGTAGTTCTTTTGCCGTTCGTGGTCTGTATCGTTTGTCATCAGTTTTTGCAAAGGACTGATGATGAGTGACATCGGAGTACGTATCTCGTGGGAGATGTTGATGAAAAACTGTAGCTTGGCTTCGTTTATCTGTTCAGCATGGATATGTTGCATCATTTCCTGCCTTATGCGGTAACGGTGTCTCACTTGCAGGATGATGCCATAGACGGCTGCTACTGCCAATAAGGCATAGATCAGCATGGCCCAGCCCGATGCCCACCATGCCGGTGCGATGTGAATGGTGATTTCATCGGTGTCGGATTCCAGCAGATAATCTTCGGCTTTGATCCGGAAATGATAATCGCCGGGGGGAAGGTCGCTGAATGACACTCGGTTGACTCCTTTGGGAAGCTTGACCCAGGGGGTGTTGTTTATGGTATATAGATACGTGATACGTTCGGAATTATTTAGTTCGCGGGTAGAGAACTCGATGCTGAAAGCGTTGTCGTTATGTGACAAGTGGAAATCCCGGGCCTCAAAGACGGAGGTGTTTATGATTTCTTTTCCGCCCGACAACATTCCTTTCCTTATGGGCTGGTCGTGCAGATAGAAGTCGATGATGCGTACGTTCCATTTTTTTTGCGGGATTCGTAATCTCTTGAGGATTGAAATAGGTAATTCCATTTGTACCTCCAAACCAGAGTATGCCGTTGTGGTCGGCAAAAGAGGCGTTTTTGCTGAATTCATTTCCTTGCAGACCGTCGTCTGCATAGAAATTGCTGAACGTGTGGGTATTCAGATTAAAACGTGACATTCCGGCATTGGTGCTTATCCATAAGTTGTCCTGCCCGTCTCCTTTGATAGCATATACGGCGTTACTGGATAGTCCGTGGGCGGTGGTGTAGGTCTTTAGTTGCTGGGTTTGGGGATTCCATTCCGCCAGTCCGTCGGAACTGCCTATCCAGATGTTGCCTTGGGGGTCTTCATAAAGGGAGTGGATGATGTGTCTGGACAGGATTTCTTCAGTCTTGAAGTCGTCGGTGCTCAGGTCTATACATCTTATTCCGTCATACGTTCCTACATAAAGGTGGTTGTCACCGGCATACAGAAGACAGCTTATCCATTTATATTTTTCGGTGGCAGCATTGAATTTAGGATCATATACAGACTGTCCTGTCTTCAAGTCATAATAGAAAAGTCCGGCTCCCATGGTGGCTATCCAGAGTCGTTTGTCCTGGTCTTCAACCAGATCATACACGCGTTGGATACGGTTTCCATGCTTGTCTGTCAGATTCTGCAGATAGCTGCACTGTCCTGTTTTCTTATCCAGTCTGCCTAGTCCGTTGGTATAGGATCCGAACCACAGATTACGTTCAGAGTCTTCATACAAGCCGAAAACGGTGGAAGGAACCGAAAAGGGGCTGTCATGTGGGGCATAATGGACTCTTTGCTTCAGTTCTGTGGTGATACCGTATATGCCGTCGTTGTCAGTACCTATCCATAATATGCCTTCGTGGTCGCGGCAGAGTGAGGTGATACAGTTGGAGCCGATGATATTCTTGTTTATTGATTTGTAGCCTATGTACTTGAAACTGTTGGGCTGTGCGGGAATCATCATAACCCCTTTCTGGTAAATGGCTATCCATAGGTTTCCTGCATTGTCTTTCAGGACGGAGTGTACTTTGGAGGTACCGGAGTCGAGGTAATTATTATCAAAAGGGTAATCCGTGATGAGCTGTTTGGGGATGTTGAAAATCTTGGCGCCTTTCCCGTCCGTGCCCAGACAAAGCTCGTTCTGGCTTATCTGGCAGATGGATTTGATAGGCAGGTTTTGTTTTCCTTTATAAAGGATAGGAATGAACTCTTCTGCCGGTTGGTTATATTTCAGCAATCCTTTGCCTATGGTTGCCAGGTAGATGTCTCCGTAGTTGTCTTCATAGAGGTCCACAATGGTCATTCCCTTCTCTTGTTTCAGAAAGTGCTTGCTTTTATTGTCCACAGAGAGGCGGTAGATACCATTCTCACCCTGTGTTACCCAAAGATTGTGTTGTCTGTCCTCTATCATGTAGTCTGTCATTTGGGTGGGGATAGGTAAGTCCAGTTTGTGTGCAGTCAGTTTCCCCTGTGTGATGGTTATGGTACACAAGTTGTTTCCCGATACCCATATTTCTCCGTTCCTACACTCCAGAATGGACATGATATTGCTGTCAAAAGTCTTTCCGTCTTCCCATTGCGCCTGTGTGCTGAAGCTGTCGGTGGCGGGATCGTATAACTGTATTCCATTATAGGTTCCTACGAACAATCGTCCCTTGCTGTCTTCATACAGGGCGCGTACGTAGTTGTGGCAGAGAGAGTACTCGTTTTCCGGATCATGCTTGTAGATGACGAATTTGGCTCCGTCGTAGCGGTTCAGTCCGTCTTCGGTGGCGATCCAGATCATACCGTTCCGGTCCTGATATATCTTGTTGATCAGACTGCTGGACAGTTCCCTGTCTGTTGTGAAGAATTTATATGATTGTCCGTGACATAATAAAGACAGGAACATGAATAGTGTAAGAAGCGTATATTTCATCATAATATAATATCTCAGATTGATTCAGGCGCACAAAAATAATTCAAAAAAATATATATAGCCTAATAAAAAAGAGGTAATTTCTATACTTCCCGCCATAATAGGGTGAGTTTGTAACATGGGAAAAGGACTATGTAACATAGTTCCGCCCGAAAATAAAGCGGATGTCTTTACCTTTGCTCTTGTTGAGCCGTGAAGAACGGAAAATAAAAACAACCTTGTGAATTTAATACCATGAATATGAAACTTGAATGTGATTTATCCGGTATCCGGAAATGTATGATGAGTGGCTTGTCCCTGTTGCTTGCCGGAGTGTTGCAGGCGCAGAATCCGATTGTGAAACTGGCTATAGTTAAAAAATAGAAAGTAGAAAAAGAAATGAAGAAGATCATCATTATTATTACCTGCTTCATTGGTTTGTCGGGGGCGTTTGCACAACAACGGGGAATGTTCCATAATCCGGTGATTGAGGCGGATGTACCTGACCCTTCCATGATAAGGGTGGGAAACTATTACTATCTGGTAAGCACCACTATGCACCTGATGCCGGGTTGTCCGGTGATGCGTTCAAAAGACTTGGTGCATTGGGAAACGATCAGTTATGTGTTTCAACGGCTTACTGACTTGCCCCGTTATGATTTGAAAGAAGGCACGGTATATGGTCGCGGACAATGGGCTTCCAGCCTCCGCTATCATGACGGACGGTTCTATGTATGGTTCTCACCCAATGATGAACCCCATCGTGGTTATATCTATACCGCCGAAGATCCGGCGGGCGAATGGACATTACTTTCCCGTCCGCCTCATCATCATGATGCTTCTTTGTTTTTTGATGACGACGGCAAAGTCTATCTGTTTTATGGCACCGGGCAACTTCGTCAGCTCAAGAGCGACCTGAGCGATGTGGAACCGGGAGGTATAGACCAAAAGATATTCGAGCGGGACGCCGACGAGCAGGGACTTCTGGAAGGAAGTCAGGCATTTAAGCATAACGGCAGATATTATGTGATGATGATTTCCATGGATTGGAGCATTCCCGGACGGTTGCGTCGTGAGGTGTGCTACCGTGCCGACCAGATAACCGGTCCGTATGAGAAAAAGGTGATTTTAGAAACCGAATTTCAAGGATATGGTGGCGTGGGACAAGGCTGTATAGTCGATACTCCTGACGGAAACTGGTATGGCTTTATTTTTCAGGATAGAGGCGGTATAGGGCGTGTACCCACATTGATGCCCTGCCGCTGGGAAGACGGTTGGCCGATACTGGGTGATGCGGACGGACGTGTGCCCGAATGTATGGAGATGCCTGTTTACGGAGAGGAGTGTAAAGGAAGTATCATGGGAAGTGATGGTTTCGACACCGATCAGTTGAGTTTGAACTGGCAGTGGAACCACAATCCGTTGGACGATTGCTGGTCACTGACGGAGCGTCCGGGTTTCCTGCGGTTGAGGACCGGAAAGGTGGTGGACAATCTGTTTCTGGCTCCCAATACCTTGACTCAGCGTATGAGCGGACCGAAGTGCAGCGGTGTGGTAGCTATGGATATCTCGAAGATGAAAGAAGGAGATGTTGCGGGCTTCTGCGCTTTCAATGGGTTGTCCGGGGTACTGGCTGTGGTCATGGAGAACGGGAAAAAGCAGTGGGTGATGTCACATCAGTCTGTCAGTCTTTCGGACCGGGAAAAAAGGGTGACTGCTGTGGAAGTACTGGAGAAGGAACGCATGGATTGTGAGAAAGAGGTGGTCTATCTTCGTATGGAGGGCGATTTTGCAGATAAAAAAGATGAAGCCACTTTTTATTACAGTTATGACAAGAAAACGTGGAAACGAATAGGAGAACCTTGTAAAATGGTTTTTGATTATACCAAATTCTTTATGGGAAGCAAGTTTGCTATTTTTAATTATGCTACTAAAGATTTGGGAGGATATGTGGATATAGATTATTTTGAATACGGTAACTAAAAAGTGAATAGAATGAAACTGAAAAAAATGTGTGGGGATATTCTTGTTCTCCACCTTGTGCCTGAATGTAGGAGCTATAGATCATAAAGGGATTACTTTTGACCAGCTGGCTCCCGACCGTTTCACTCTGATGGAAAACGGAGTGGCCAATGAAATATTGGTGGACGAGCAGGAGGATGCTGGTGTGATGATAGCAGTAAGGAATCTTCAGAATGACTTTAAACGGGTAAGTGGCCGGGCTGCCGGGTTATGCTATACTCCCGGCGTAAAGCGCATGATTATGGTAGGTACGTTGAAAAGCCGCTATATCAGAGAATTGGTAAAAGCGAAAAAGATAGATGCTTCGTTGCTGGAGGGCAAGAATGAGAAATACCTGATGACCGTGGTGTCTGCTCCCTTGAACGGAGTGGATGAGGCGCTCGTCATTGCGGGAAGTGACAAACGCGGAACGATTTATGGGATTTATGAGCTTTCGGAACAGATTGGTGTTTCGCCGTGGTACGACTGGGCGGATGTGCCGGTGATGCCCCGGCAGAATCTTTCGATGATGCGTGGAAGTTATACGGCGGGAGAACCGGCGGTGAAGTATCGGGGTATCTTTTTGAATGACGAGGCTCCTTGCCTGACCGGATGGGTGAAGCACACTTATGGCACGAATTATGGTGATCATCGTTTTTATGCTCGTGTGTTCGAACTGATTTTGCGTCTGCGTGGTAACTTTATGTGGCCTGCCATGTGGGGTTGGAGTTTTTATGCGGATGATCCGGAGAACAGCAAGACCGCCCATGAGATGGGGATTATAATGGGAACCTCACACCATGAGCCTATGGCACGCAATCATCAGGAATGGGTGAGAAAGCGCAGCGAATATGGGGCATGGGACTATGCTTCCAACCAGCAAGTGATTGACCGTTTTTTCCGTGAAGGTATGGAGCGTGCCGCCGGTACGGAAGATTTGATTACCATTGGTATGAGAGGTGACGGTGATACTCCGATGGGTGGAAAGGAGGGGGAAGATGACAAATATGTGCCGCGTGATGAGGAAAACATGTGCCTGATGGAGAAGATATTCCGGAACCAGCGTCGTATTATTAAGGAAGTGACGGGAAAAGTGCCGGAGAAACGTCCGCAGGTATGGGCTATTTATAAAGAGGTGCAACGCTATTATGATATGGGACTCCGTGTGCTGATGATGTGATTATGTTGCTGAGTGATGACAACTGGGGGGATGTGCGCCGGTTACCGGATGCAAAGGAGCGGAAGCATTCCGGCGGATGGGGGATGTATTATCATGTAGATTATGTGGGGGCTCCCCGTAATTCCAAATGGTTGAATGTAACTCCTGTACAAAATATGTGGGAACAGCTTCAGTTGACTTACAGCTATGGGGTGGATAAGCTTTGGATATTGAATGTGGGTGATTTGAAGCCGATGGAGTATCCTATCACTCTTTTTATGAATATGGCTTGGAATCCGGAACGCTATGCGGCAGGGAATCTGTTGGAGTATACACGAGCGTTCTGTGCGCAGCAGTTCGGTGAGGAACAGGCGGATGAGGCCATGCGTATCCTGAACCTGTATTGCAAGTACAATGGACGCGTGACTCCCGAGATGCTGGATAAGGATACTTATCACTTGGCTTCGGGGGAATGGAGGCAGGTGGCTGATGAATATGTGAAGCTGGAGGCGGAAGCCTTGCGGCAGTATTTGAAACTGGATACCGCTTACAGAGATGCCTACCGACAACTGATTCTTTTTCCTGTGCAGGCGATGGCCAATCTGTATGAAATGTATTATGCACAAGCCATGAATCACAAATTATACAAGGAGAATAATCCGCAGGCGAATGAGTGGGCCGACAAAGTGGAGCAGGCATTCCGGCGTGATGCGGAATTGTGCAGGGAATACAACGAAGAAATGTCGGGAGGCAAGTGGAACGGAATGATGACGCAGAAACATATAGGCTATACTTCGTGGAACGATGATTTCCCTGCCGACCGTTTGCCGGAATGTACTGGATAGAGCAACCGGAACAGGCTGTAGGAGGGTATTTGTTTGCCGGTGACAAAGGGGGTGGTTTCTATGGAGGCGGAGCATTACTTTACATCATCCGTTGCACCGAAGACCGCCTGGACAGTCATACCGCACATGGGACGTACGCTGAGCGGAGTGGCTTTGATGCCTTATACACAGTCTGCGGAGGGGGGCTTCGCTCTCTTATAAAATGAAAATACCGCAAAAAGTAGATACAGTAAATGTGTATGTCATTGTGAAATCCACACTGCCCTTCCTCAGACGGGAAGGTCATCGCTACACGGTAGGTTTTGAAGGAGCGGAGGAGCAGACTGTCTGTTTCAATGCGGAGTTGAACGAACATCCGGATAATGTATATCGTGTACTGTATCCCACAGTGGCCCGTCGGGTAGTGAAGACCCGGGTGAAGTTGAGCCTGCCCGACTGTGCGGACGGAACCTATACATTGGTTCTAAAACCGGTGGAGCCTGCCATCGTATTTGAAAAGATAGTGGTGGATTATGGCGGTTATGAGGATAGTTATCTGTTTATGAACGAATCTCCTTGCCGGAGAAATAAGCTGAATGAACAATGAAAAATATGAGATTGACAGTTTGTATAGGAATAATGTGCGGATGGTTGGCAGCAGGAATGTTGCATGCAGGTACACGGCCGGACCATGTTCGCCCGGTGGAAGAAGATGGTAGCCGCTTGTGGCTACCGGTGATACGTCCGGTGGAAGGCGCGGAGGTGGAAATTACTTATAAAGGAAAAGTGTCACCCACCATAGCCGTTGCCATTGCTGAGTTGAAAAACGCCTGGAAGGGAGAGCCTGTACTTTTGGAGAAAAAGAGGACAGGGCAGGGGGATGGGTTTGCTATCACTTCTTCGGAACATCAGGTCCGTATTCTTTCATCCACCCGAGGCAGGATTGCTTTATGGTGTTTATAGTCTGTTGCGTATGCAGGCGGCGGGGCAGCTCACTGTACCTCTGTCGGTTACTGAACAGCCTGCGTATGACTTGCGTATTCTGAATCATTGGGATAATCCGGATGGTACGGTGGAGCGTGGTTACGCTGGTCGTTCTTTGTGGAATTGGGAGGAACTTCCCGGAACTTTGTCGCCACGTTATGAGGCATACGCCCGTGCCAATGCTTCTGTGGGTATTAATGGAACGGTACTAAATAATGTCAATGCCTCACCTCAAGTGCTGACAACTGGTAGTTTGGAGAAAGTGAAAGCATTGGCTGATGTCTTCCGGCCTTATGGCATAAAGGTCTATTTATCGGTTAATTTTGCATCTCCTATCCGGTTGGGCAAGTTGGATACGGCAGATCCGTTGGACAAGGAAGTCATTGGATGGTGGAAACAAAAAGTAAAAGAGATCTATGCGATGATCCCCGACTTTGGCGGTTTTTTGGTGAAGGCCAATTCGGAGGGGCAGCCGGGACCATGTGATTTCGGGCGTACTCATGCCGAGGGAGCGAATATGCTGGCGGATGCGTTGAAACCCTACGGAGGAATCGTGATGTGGAGGGCGTTTGTCTATAGTCCTACCGACAGTGACCGTGCCAAGCAGGCCTATTTGGAGTTTATGCCTTTAGACGGGCAGTTTCATGACAATGTAATAGTACAGATAAAGAACGGACCGATAGATTTCCAGCCTCGTGAACCTTATAGTCCTTTGTTCACGGCTATGAAGCAGACTTCCATGATGGTGGAGTTTCAAATCACTCAGGAGTATTTAGGCTTTTCCAATCATCTGGCCTATTTGGCTCCTTTATGGGAGGAGTTCTTTGGCGAGGTACGTCCGGACAGGTTAAAAGCTGCGGCGGGTGTGGCAAACATCGGTACGGATGCGAATTGGTGCGGACACCATTTTGCGCAGGCCAACTGGTATGCTTTCGGGCGTTTGGCATGGAATCCGTTGTTGACTTCAGACAGGATTGCCGATGAGTGGTTGCAGCAGACATTTACTTCCCAGTCGGCATTTGTCTGCCCGGTCAAGGCGATGATGTTGCAGAGCCGGGAGGCGGTGGTAGACTATATGATGCCATTAGGACTGCATCATCAGTTTGCATGGGGCCACCACTATGGTCCCGAACCGTGGTGCAGTGTACGCGGTGCCCGTCCGGATTGGCTACCCTCTTATTATCATAGGGCGGACAAAGAGGGAATCGGTTTCGACCGTAGCAGCAAAGGGAGTAATGCCGTTTCTCAGTATCCTGATTCACTTCGTCTGATTTACAATGACAAGACAACTTGCCCTGAAGTTTATTTGCTTTGGTTCCATCATGTGCCTGGCAGTATCGGATGAGAAGCGGACGTACGCTTTGGGGGGAGTTGTGCCATGCATACGATAGAGGTGTACGACAGGTACGTGGTTTTCAGGAAATATGGGACAGTGTGGAACCTTTTGTAGATGCACGCCGGTTCAGGGAAGTGCAGTCGAAATTGAAAATCCAGATGCGTGACGCCGTGTGGTGGAAAGATGCCTGTCTGCTTTATTTCCAGACTTTCTCAGGGATGCCTATCCCGGCTGGCATAGAACGTCCTGTACACGAGTTGGAGGATATGAAACGCTTCCGGTTGGAAATCTCGAACTATGAATGTCCTGAGAGTGGGTTTAATAAATAAAATACGGTACTTAGCTTTAGAAGAAACATGAAATATAAGTTAGCTTTAGTGATGTCAGCTTTTTGTGCGTTTTCCGTATGGACCGAAGCAAAGGTGAAATTGCCTGCCATCCTATCGGACGGTATGGTGTTGCAACGTGAGCGGTCCGTTAAAATATGGGGAAATGCCGATAAAGGAGAGAGTGTGACCGTTGTTTTTAAAAAGAAGAAATTCAGTACGGTAGCCGGGGAAGATGGAAAGTGGCTGGTGGAACTGCCTCCCATGAAGGCAGGTGGCCCTTTTGAAATGATCGTGAATGATATTCGGTTGAAAAATATTCTAGTGGGTGATGTCTGGCTTTGTTCCGGACAGTCCAACATGGAATTGACCGTCGGACGGGTGACTGATAAATTTGCCGAGGAAATAGCAAGGGATGAGAATCCGATGATACGGTATGTGAAGATTCCTTTAGGCAATGATTTGCATGGACCTAAAGACGATTTGCCGGGAACGGACTGGATGTCGCTGACTGAAGAAACCGCTCCTTCCTTTTCTGCTTTGGCTTATTTTTTGCCAAGGAGATGTATAGGGAAACCCAAGTACCTGTGGGCATTGTTAACTCTAGTTGGGGGGGAAGCTCCGTTGAGGCTTGGATGAGTGAGGAGGCCTTGCAGAAGTTTCCGCGTCAGTTGCACGAGCGTGATTTGTTTAATTCGGACGAGTATCGTGAGTTGTGCAACCGTTCGGGACAGATGATGAACCGTTTTTGGGATGCTGCTTTGTACAAAGGAGACCAAGGACTTCATGACGGGATATGCTGGAATCGTCCGGAACTGGATGATACGGACTGGCAGACGGTAGATACGTTTTCCAAAGAATGGGGCAGGAAGAATGGATATCCGGTGAGTGGCTCTCATTGGTTCCGTCAGAAAGTGAATGTATCAGCGGAACAAGCCGGAAAAGATGCTGTCCTGCGTTTGGGATGCATGGTGGATGCCGATTCGGTATTTGTAAACGGTACCTTCGTAGGTAACACTTTCTATCAGTATCCGCCACGTATTTATCGGGTGCCGGCTTCTTTATTGAAACCCGGTGAGAATCTGGTGACTGTCCGGCTGATTAATTACGGAGCGCCGCCAGCTTTGTACCCGATAAGCCCTATTGTCTGGTATGGAGGACAGATACAGTCCATTTGTCTAGCCGATGGAAATATCAATTAGGTTGTGAGATGCCTGCACGCACTAACAGTGTCTCTTTTCAGAATATTCCTACCGGTATGTATAACTCCATGATTTCTCCTCTGCGTAATCTGGTCTTTACCGGTGCGTTGTGGTATCAGGGAGAAACGAATACGGGCCGTCCTAATGAATATGAGGAATTGCTGACTGCCATGATTGCCGATTGGCGTGAGAAACTGGCCGATAAAGAACTGCCTTTCTTCATTGTACAGTTGGCCAATTTCATGCAGACACATCCGGAGCCGGTAGAAAGTAATTGGGCGGCTTTGCGTGAAGCGCAACGGCAAGTAGCGTTGAAAGTCCCGAATGCAGCTTTAGCGGTAGCGATTGATTTGGGCGAGTGGAACGATATTCATCCATTGAATAAAAAAGAACTGGCAAGACGTATCTCCCTGTTGGCGAAAAGAGGGGTGTATGGTGATAAAAAGAGTGTGCACAACGGGCCCATGTGTACGGGCATGACTGTCAATCATGAAGGAAAGGCTATTCTTTCTTTTGAAGCGGGAACTGATAAATTACGGGTGGTAGATGAATTGAAGGGATTTGCGATAGCCGGTGCCGATGGACATTTTCAATGGGCAGAAGCAGTTGTCGTTAATGGGAATCAGGTGGCGGTATGGCATAAAGGTATCCCTCATCCAGTGACGGTACGTTATGGTTGGATGATAATCCGGTTCATGCGAATTTGAAAAATAGAACCGGACTACCGGCTTCTCCTTTTCAGATTTCATTGGAAGATAAATAATTTAACAGAGATCCGAAAGTGGCAAAGCTTTCTAATATCTCGATGGGTTTTAAAGGAATGCTTGTTTCTGTCGGATTTTCTATGGCAAAAATACCTATTCCTCCTTTGATGTTATTGGGAAAGATGACAGGTGTTTCCAACAGGTTGCTACTGTCATGGTCGGCATATGCATTGGCGGCTCGTAAATATTGATATTCAGCCGGGGATATGGCATAATATTGTATGATAGCTTTTCCAGTTATCTTTTTAATTTTTATATAGTTTATTGTCTAATAGGAAACTATACCAACTGTCTAAAGTCATGGTATATTGGTTGTTGGTAAAGTAAGCATCATTGAATACATTATAATAGTTGTTTATAGTGGGGATGAAATTAATGATAGGATCAGAGTTGTTGGGAGTGCCAGGTTTTCCGTCCATTAATGCAGTGTCATAATATCCGCTACATTCCCATTGGGTGGAGATAGCAGTGGAGTCTTGTAAAGTTTTGCGGTTAGTAAGGCGGTAAGTATATGTTTGTTTTATGTTGACCCGGTAATATTGGGAATGGTTTGTGGTGGGAGTTTGTAATTTTATTTTCCACTTTGTTGCTTGATATATCCAAAGGCTTTCCGAAGTCTCTGATAGAGAATGATTAGATTCAATGGTGTCCGCTTTGATAATTTCAATGGGCTCATATACTGTTGCTTCTGCATTCGCTTTATATTTTCCGTCTTTGGTTTCTACTTCGATACGTACTTGATCACCGGTTTTAAAACGGCTGCTTATCTGGTAAAAATAATTTTGATAGTCTAACGGTGAATCATTGTTAGGACGATAGGTACATTCCGAAATTGTTTCCGATAATACATTATTGATATAAAGGTGAATAATTCCATTTTTTACTACTTGGGGTTCGTGATAGCCGGATAAAGCTAAAAAGATAGCATTGTTCGTTTTGTTTGCGTTTATCAGAGCGTTGACGATGAGCTTTTGAGATTCATCATTAGGCAATATTTCTATATCATTGGTACAGGCGGGCAATAAATGAACAAATGAAAGGAGTAAAAGTGCTTTTTTCATTATTGCTTAAAATTTATAAGTATATGAGAATGAAGGTAAGAAGGGAAGGAGAGTGACTTTTTGTATCACAGGAATCTTTTTTCCTTCCGATTGCTCATCCGTGTAATAATCTATAAATACATGATTGGGATTCAAAGAGTTATAGGCATTCATAATACTGACGTTCCAAATCCGTTCTCCATGTTTTGTCTTTTTGTGAAAGTTGAATCCTAGATTCAACTGATGACTGGCGGGCAGACGGTAGTTATTTCGAGAAGAGCTATATTCAATGGGAAAAACAACCCCGTTGCCTGTATTTCCCATATGTCCCCATCCATAGCTTCCTTCGGGGAGAATGATGGTTGCTTTCTCTTTGGGCAGGGTGGCAGTATTTCCTGAAGCGTAAATCCAAGAAGCGCTCATGTATACTTTTTTGTTGAGGCGCCTGTTTATCGTGATGTTCACGGAGTGGCGTCTGTCGTATTTATAGGGAAAACGTTTCCCTCCATTTACATTTCCTTTACTGAATATACGGTCGGCTTTAGCCAAAGTATAATTTATCCATCCGGTAGTACGTCCAGTTTTCTTTTCCAGCATGAATTCTATGCCGAAATTGCGTCCTTTGCCCATTTCTACTTTCTCTTCCCAATGAATGGAATTACCGACTAGAGTATTACCATCTTTGTATTCCAATACGTTTTTCGTCATTTTGCTATAGCCTTCTACAGAAAACTCCCATCCTTGAATACCTGTATAGTAACCCCCGATAGAAAATTGGCATGCTTGCATCGGGCGGATCTTCTGTGTGACCGGTACCCATAGATCAGTGGGGAGAGAGAGATTGGATGAAGAAAGTAAATGTACATATTGTGTCATGTGGGTATAGGCCGCCTTGAAAGTAAGGTTGGGACTGGTTTTGAAACTAACGGTAATGCGAGGTTCCAAGGAGGCATAAGTGTGCTTTTGTACTTGGAAGAGTGAGAAATGTGCGCCTATATTTGTTTTCCATTGTTCGTTCCATTTGAAATCATCTTCTACATAAAGGGAAATTTCGTGTGAGTGTGTCGCTTCATTTCCTCCGATGGTGTATGTTTTATCAGGTTGTTCTTGTTCATTCGGAGAGTGCACAAATGTATGTTGGGTTTCGGGGCGGAACGTATGGTAGAGATAGTTTCCTCCGAATTTGATGAAATGGGAGGGGGATGGATGAAAGTCGAAGTCAGATGTTAATCCCCAATCTTCTATACCGGAATAATATTGGCTGTCAAGGTGTTTGTTGGCGGACGTGAAATTGTTTTTTATATTGAATCGGAAACGGTTATAGGATAGGGTGATGTTATGGAACAGACGATTACTGACTATGTGGTTCCAACGTAATGCCCCTAATGTACTTCCCCAAGCCATGACTTGTCTCTCTCTTGTGTCTGTCTCCTTTTCTTCTTCAAAGTAATAAGAAGAAGTATTTGTAAAGCTGGCATGATCTTTGCCATGATAAAAGGAGAAAAACAGGCGGTCACGGTCACTGAATCGATGATTTAGTTTTGTGTTGATATCATATAAGTAGTAACCTCCTTTCGTATCTTTATCCATGAAAGGCTTGATAATTAAATCGGCATAACTGCGTCTGGCAGAAATAATAAATGATGTCCGGTCTTTCCATAGAGGACCCTCAAAGTGCATTCGGGAAGTCAGCAGCCCGATGGTCAGACTGCCGTGATAATTCCTCATATCTCCATCGTTAGTGCGTACATCAATGACGGAGGACAGTCTTCCTCCGTAACGGGCAGGAAAACTGCTTTTATACAAATCGACTTTCTTGACCGATTCTGGGGTAAAGATGGAGAGAATACCTAGTGTATGGTCCACATTATATAAGGGTACACCGTCTAGCAGATAAAGATTCTGATCGGGACTTCCTCCACGTACATACAGGCCACTGGTACCGGTTATACCTCCTTGTATACCGGGCAGAAGCTGGATTGATTTTAATACATCTGCCTCACTCAGTAAAGCAGGGGTATTTTTAATATGTGTCAAAGGTATATTGTTTGCTCCCATACGGCTACTTTGAAAGCCTGTTTCCATTTTATCAGAAAGGACAACGATTTCTTCCAATGTATTATCGTTTTTAAGTTGGACAGTCAGCAGCGTATCTTTACATAAATACAATGCTATTTGTTTTGAACCGTAACCTATATAGGAAAAATTCAGTTCAGTGTTTCCTTCGGGCAGTGTGATACTGAAGAATCCGAATGGATTTGTGATTGTTCCTTGTTTATTTTGCTGGTCATAGATATTGGCACCTATCAGTGTTTCTTTCGATATTTCGTCCAATACATAACCGTTTAGTGTAAAATGTTGTTTTATAGGAAGTGACGTTGTTTTTTTCAATATGATATGGTGTTTGGTAATCTCGAAACTGATGTCTTGTTTAATGAAAGCTGTTTGTAGAATAGTTGTTAATGGGGTTTCTTTCAGATCGAGAGTTATGGGATGTTTGAGTACAACTTCTTCGCCATAAATAAAAGAATACTCTGACAGTTGTTCTATTTTAGCTGTAAACTCCTTTAAACTAGCCTGTTTCAGATAAATATTAAAAGGCATATCCGGAGTTTGTGCTGATATGAATGAATGGGAAAAGACTAGTAACAGCATTAAGTAAAAAAAAGTGATACTGTGTTTCTTATAAAGTGAAGAAATCATTTGTTTTTTAGTTTTCTTGCTTTAGTTCAATAAGATTGGATTGGGGCATGTGATAAGTAAAACCTACGATGGGAGCCAACATTTCTAGAATTTCTTCCAACGTTTCGTTTTGCTTGAAACGTG
>ENA-OQAY01000077-OQAY01000077.1-human-gut-metagenome-genome-assembly--contig:-NODE-77-length-23371-cov-0.828601_pt1 | contig 23371 bp, 26 predicted proteins | sample MGYA00242740_ERZ504537 | MGnify/ENA primary metagenome ERZ504537 (study PRJEB26092, sample SAMD00036272) | human gut metagenome | host: Homo sapiens | study: EMG produced TPA metagenomics assembly of... | reverse complement strand
GGCTGTGCTTTGGTACGACGGCACGCTCAAAGCCGATGCGCTCGGCCTCCCTCAGACGCTGCTCCAGATTCGGTACACTGCGCACCTCGCCGCCGAGGCCGACTTCACCGATGGCGATGAGCTTATCGCTCACGGGGCAGTCCAGAAGCGAAGACACCATGCTCAGGCAGACCGCGAGGTCGCAGGCGGTATCCCGCAGGGTGATGCCGCTGACGATGTTGATATACACGTCCAGATTGCCGAAGAAATAGCCTGCACGCTTTTCCAGCACGGCAATGAGCAAGTTCATGCGGTTGTAGTCGTAACCGCTGCAGGCCCGCCGGGGTGCCGGGAAATTCGTCTTGGTCGCAAGGGCCTGTATCTCGCTGAGAATGGGGCGGCTGCCTTCCATGGTACAGGCGACGCAGTTCCCGGAAACGCCCAGCGGACGGCCTTCCAGGAGCATCTGGGACGGATTTTCGATTTCCTCAAGGCCCTGCCCTGTCATATCAAACATACCAAGCTCGTTGGTGGAGCCATAGCGGTTCTTAGCCGCCCGCAGGATGCGATATGGCAGCATTTTGTCTCCCTCAAAGTAAAGAACCGTATCCACGATATGCTCCATGACCTTCGGGCCTGCGATAGCGCCATCCTTGTTGACATGGCCCACGATAAACATCGGGATCTCCTGCTTTTTAGCGACAGCTAGCAGGCGGGCCGCACTCTCTTTCACCTGACTGACCGTGCCGGACGAAGACGAGATGTCCATACACCGCATGGTCTGGATGGAGTCGATGACGACCAGTTCCGGCTTTTCTTTCTCGATGAGGCCGCAGATCTCGTCTACGTCGTTTTCTGCCGCCAGATAGATGTTATCCTGCGGGACTTTCAGGCGGGCCGCACGCAGCTTGACCTGACGGACGGACTCTTCGCCCGTGATATACAGCACCGTGTGCTGGTTGGAGATGGCACCGCAGAGCTGCAACAGCATCGTAGATTTGCCCACGCCCGGCTCACCGCTCAGCAGTACGACGCCGCCCAGCACGATGCCGCCGCCCAATACGCGGTCAAGCTCGGAAATGCCCGTCAGGATGCGGCTCTTTTCCTCGGTCGTGCTGATGTCAGCCAGACGCCTTGCCGTCAGCGAGGTGACGCCCTCCTGCCGGACAGGCGCAGCGGCTTTGCCGCCGGAAAGCCCGGCCTTGGGCGCTTCGGCGACCACATCCTCATTCATGGTGTTCCAACTGCCGCAGCTGGGGCAGCGGCCCATCCAGCGGGGGCTTGTCTCTCCGCAGTTGGAGCAGACGTATACGGTTTTCAGCTTCGGTTCTTTCATTCTGGACTCCCTGTTTTCATTTCATGAAAATCATTTTCTTTATCATACCACATCCGGCCCGAGGCCGCAAGAAAGCCGGGCGCTTATCCGGCCTGCATCAGACGATTTGCAAGACACACAAGGCCGGTGGCCGCACCGCAGAGCGGGCAGAGACAGACCGCCAGTAAGGCGAATTGCCCCACCAGGAGCCGTGCTCCTGCCGGATGGTTTCCCTTATCCCCTCTGCCGAAAGAGAACGCATGGATCCGGCTGCTGACCTGCAGAGCCGAGGCACCGAACAAACAGAGCGCACCCGCCGCCAGCGCCGTCGGCAGGCTGGCGGTGAGCAAAAAGAGAACGAGCTGTTTTGCCCCGAGGCTATTCAGAAGCTGCGCCGAGAGCAGGCCGGAGCCTGTCCCGTATAACATCGCAAACAGAAAGATAGGCAGCGGCCCCACTGCCGAGAGCCCCAGCAGGAGGAACACTGCCGCCGCCCCGAGGACGACAGCCAGCTCTGCCCCGAACAGTCCCACCGCCTGTGCTGTACTGGACGCCGCGAACACTCCGCGCCAGCAGTCCAGATAATAGGCTAGCGTCTCCATCTCTTCAGCGTCGCACAGCGCCTGCAGGACGCCCGCCATCAGCGTACCGAAGAGATAGGCCGCCGCAAGCAGGATGCAGTCCCGGCTGGCCTGGAAGGGCTTCCGCCGGGGAGCTTTCTGAGGCGGAAGCTCCGCCAACGGCTTGAAGACAGGCGTCATGGCTTCTTTTTCTGCCAGAGACTCGCCCGCTGTATCTTCCGGCAACGTCGGCACAAGCGCCGCTGCATTTGTTTTCGTTTCCTGATAGACCCACATCGTGCTTTTTCCCTCCTGCTTTTGTTGTGTATGGCCGCTGTAGCGTGGACTGAGCATTCAGCGCCGCTTTCGCTCCGCGCGCAGCATTCCGAGGACCCCGCCCAGAACCCCCATCAGCAGGACAAGCCCTGCCCGGACGAACTGCATCGTTTCCCACTCACTCTGGTACAGTGTGCCCAGAATAAAAAGCAGCCCTATAAAGAGAGCTCCTTCCGCTGCGCCCCAGACGAGTCCCTTGCCCTTTTGCAGAATGGTCATCAGCAGACCGCTGAGAAAGCTGCCGAGACAGACTGCCGCCGTGGCCAGCGGAGCAGCGGCCTCCTGCGTCAGGCCCTGTTTGACCATCAGCCAGCCGAACCCTGCCAGGCTCACGGCTGCTGCCGCACTGCCCACTCCGAAAACGACCAGCAGCCCTATCGCCGGGAACTTCTTGGTATCAGACATAAAAACGCGCCTCCCTGCACCTACTGTATGCAGGGAAGCGCGTTCAAAGCACGGATCCGGAAAATTATTACTTCTTGGGGGCGTTGTCCATGTTCAGCTTCTCGACAGACTGATGGCGTTCTTGGTGAAGCGGATCTTCACACGGTCAGCGCCAGTCTCCAGCACGAAGGTGTCGTCCTTGATGGCGACCACACGGCCGATGACGCCGCCGATGGTGGTGACCTGATCGCCGATCTCCAGAGAAGAGCGCATTGCAGCGTCCTTCTTCTCCTGCTTCTTCTGGGGACGGTAGATCATGAAGTAGAGCATCACCAGCATCAGAGCCAGAGTAAAGAAAAGGCTGATGTAGCTTTCGGTCGTAGTCAGAAATTGCATGGGGCAAAATCTCCTCTCAAATTCATATAACCTTATTATACGCGCTTATCCGGCATGTTTCAAGGCTAAATCTCAAATTCGTGTGTCAAGCAGCTTGACATAGCGGTCATGGAAGGCGGTAAAGGTGCCTGCATCCAGCTCATCGCGGATGCGCTCCATCAGGTGATTGTAGAACCAGAGGTTGTGCATGACGGCCAGACGCATACCCAGCAGTTCCTCTGCCTTGAACAGGTGGCGGATATAGGCGCGGGAGTAGTTCCGGCAGGCCGGGCAGCCGCAGGCGGGGTCGATGGGGCGCTCGTCGCGCTCGTACTTGGCGTTCTTGATGTTGATGATGCCGCCCCAGGTGTTCAGGTGGCCGTGGCGGGCGTTGCGGCTGGGCATGACGCAATCGAAGAGGTCCACGCCGCGGGAGACGGCCTCGATGATGTTGCCGGGAGTGCCTACACCCATCAGGTAACGGATCTTATCCTTGGGCATATAGGGCTCGACTGCGCTGATCATCTCGTACATCACCTCAGTGGGCTCACCCACAGCGAGGCCGCCGATGGCGTAGCCGTCCAGGTCAAGGTCAGCGATCTGCTTCATGTGCTCCACGCGCAGGTCGGCGAAGGTGCAGCCCTGATTGATGCCGAAGAGCAGCTGGTCGGGGTTGACGGAGATGCCTTCATGCTTCAGGCGGGCCATCTCATCCTTGCAGCGCTTGAGCCAGCGGGTGGTGCGCTCGCAGCTGGCTTTGGAGTAATCGTGCTGGGCGGGGTTCTCGACGCACTCATCAAAGGCCATGGCGATGGTGGAACCGAGGTTTGCCTGGATCTGCATACTTTCCTCAGGACCCATGAAGATGCGGTGGCCGTCGAGGTGAGAGGCAAAGGTCACGCCCTCCTCGGTGATCTTGCGCAGCTTTGCGAGGCTGAACACCTGAAATCCGCCGCTGTCGGTGAGGATGGGGCCGTTCCAGCGGGTAAACTTGTGCAGACCGCCCATCTCTGCCACCAGCTTGTCGCCGGGACGCAGATGCAGATGGTAGGTGTTGCAGAGCATGACCTGCGCACCGATGTCCCTTCAGGTCATGGGCAGACAGGCCGCCCTTGATGGCGCCGGCGGTGGCAACATTCTGGAATGCGGGGGTCTGCACCGTGCCGTGTACGGTCTTGAACTCGCCCCGCCGGGCGTTGTGCTCCTGCTTGAGCAGCTTGTAGGTCGTCAAAGAAGGCATAATATTTTTCCTTTCTGCGCACGGAAAACAGCCGTGCATCCTGCCGCAGGGGGCATATGCTCTCGCTGCGGATACAGAGTCGGGATATTACAGCGGCGAAGCGCTATAATAGTTACAAGATCAGCATCGCATCGCCAAAGCTGAAGAACCGATATTTCTGCTCGACGGCCACCTTATAGGCAGCCATCGTCTTTTCGTAGCCATACAGCGCCGACACCAGCATGATGAGGGTGCTTTCGGGCAGATGGAAGTTGGTGATAAGGCCGTCGATGCAGTTGAACTTGACACCGGGATAGAGGAAGATGTCGGTATTGCCGCTGCAGGCTTTGATCTCGCCGTACTTGGCGGCGACGGCTTCCAGCGTGCGGCAGCTGGTGGTGCCTACGGCGATGACACGATGGCCTGCGGCCTTGGTGTCATGGATGAGCTTTGCAGTCTCCTCGCTGACGGAGTACCACTCGCTGTGCATCTTGTGGTCGGCGATCTCGTCTTCCTGCACGGGACGGAAGGTGCCGAGGCCGACATGGAGCGTCACCTCGGTGATGTTGACGCCCTTGGCGCGGATGGTATCCATCAGCTCTGGCGTGAAGTGGAGGCCGGCTGTGGGAGCGGCAGCGCTGCCCAGCTCCTTGGCATAGACAGTCTGATACTGGCTCTGGTCGTCCAGCTGCTTGGTGATATAGGGCGGCAGAGGCATCTTGCCGAACTCGTCCAGCTTCTCGTAGAGGGTCTCAGTGTCGTAGTAGAAGGTGACGAACTTATTGCCGTCTTCCAGCGTCTCGTCCACGATGGCCGTCAGGCTGCCGTCGCCAAAGCTGACCTTGGTACCGGGCTGCATCCGCTTGCCGGGCTTTGCAAGGCACTCCCACTGGTCGCCCTTCACCTGCCGCAGGAGCAGCAGCTCGCAGACAGCACCCGTGGGCTGCTTGATGCCCACGATGCGGGCGGGCAGGACTTTGGAGTTGTTGACCACCAGCAGGTCGCCCGGCTCGAGGTATTCGGGCAGGTCGTGGAAGATACGGTGCTGGATGCTGTCGTCTTTCTGGCTCAGGACCATCAGGCGGGCCGCATCACGGGGGGATGCAGGCTCCTGTGCAATGAGTTCTTTGGGTAAATCATACCAAAAATCTTTTTTTAACATAGTTAGCATTTGCCTTTCCGATGATTGACACGAATGCCGTATCAATGTTATCATAAAATCTGTATAGCGGTATCTATTATATTGCATAGACGTCTGCTTTGCAAGCGGAGTCTTATGCGAATTGGCTTTTTTTGAAAGGAAAGGTGCTGGAAATGGATAAACAATATAAAGTGGGCGTCGTCGGTGCCACCGGTATGGTAGGCCAGCGTTTTGTTACTCTGCTCGAAAATCATCCCTGGTTCAAGCTGACGACTCTGGCCGCTTCCGGCCGGAGCGCCGGCAAGACCTATGAGGAGGCTGTCGGTTCTCGCTGGGCCATGACCACCCCGATGCCGGAGAGCGTCAAGAAGATGGTGGTGCTGGATGCATCCAAGGTGGAGGAGGTCGCCTCTCAGGTGGACTTTATCTTCTGCGCCGTCAATATGCCAAAGGACGAGATCAAGGCTCTGGAAGAGGCTTACGCCAAGGCAGAATGCCCCGTCGTCTCCAACAACAGCGCAAACCGCTTCACCCCGGACGTGCCGATGGTCGTGCCTGAGATCAACGCCGACCACATCGACATCATCCCCGCTCAGCGCAAGCGCCTGGGTACCAAGCGCGGCTTCATCGCCGTCAAGTCCAACTGCAGCCTGCAGAGCTATGTCCCTGCCCTGCACCCCCTGATGAAGGATTTCGGCGTCAGCAAGGCTCTGGTCTGCACCTATCAGGCCATTTCCGGTGCCGGCAAGACCTTCGACCGGATGCCTGAGATCATCGACAACGTCATCCCCTACATCGGCGGCGAGGAAGAAAAGAGTGAGCGTGAGCCTCTCAAGCTGTGGGGTCACATCGAGGGCGACCACATCGTCAACGCCGAGAAGCCTGTCATCACGGCCCAGTGCTTCCGTGTGCCTGTCTCTGACGGCCACACCGCCGCTGTCTTCGTGAGCTTTGATAAGAAGCCCAGCAAGGAAGAGATCCTCAAGGCCTGGGCCGAGTTCCGCGGCCCCGCACAGGAGCTGGACCTGCCCAGCGCACCCAAGCAGTTCCTCCACTACTTCGAGGAGAACGACCGTCCCCAGCCCAAGCTGGACCGCAACACCGAGCACGGCATGGCCGTCTGCATCGGCCGTCTGCGTGAGGACACCCTGTTTGATTACAAGTTTGCCTGCATGAGCCACAACACCCTGCGCGGCGCTGCCGGCGGCGCAGTGCTGCTGGCTGAGCTGCTGGCAGCCAAGGGCTATTTTGACTGATCTGCGCGCTTTTTGAACTTCAACGCGCTGCAAAGGAGTTTTTTTGCTATGAAGAATCCTGTTTTACTGGTGCGGCTGTTGCCATCATCACCCCGATGTACGAGGACGGCAGCATCAATTTCGATGAGCTGGGCCGCATCGTTGAGGATCAGATCGCCCGCGGCACCGACGCCATCGTCATCTGCGGCACCACCGGCGAGTGCTCTACCATGACCGACGAGGAGCAGCTGGCCGCCATCAAGTATACCGTGGACCTCGTGAACCATCGTGTGCCTGTCATCGCCGGTGCCGGTTCCAACGACACCGACCACGGCTGTGCTCTGGCTGCAAAGTCTGCCGCCTGCGGCGCAGACGCCCTGCTGCTGGTGACCCCCTACTACAACAAGACCTCTCAGGCTGGCCTTGTCGCCCACTTTACCGCAATGGCAGAGGCCGGCGGCATTCCGGTCATCCTGTATAACGTGCCTTCCCGCACCGGCCTGAACATCGCCCCCGAGACGGCCAGGGAGCTGAGCAGGCACCCGCTTATCAACGGCATCAAGGAAGCCTCCGGCAATATCGGTCAGGTGGCAAAGATCGCGGCCCTCTGCGGCGACGAGCTGAACATCTACTCCGGCAACGATGACCAGGTGGTCCCCCTGCTGTCCCTGGGCGGCAAGGGCGTCATCAGCGTCGTCTCCAATGTCAAGCCTGAGCTTGTTCACAACTGCTGCAAGGCATGGTTCGACGGTGATACCGCCAAGGCCCGCGAGCTGCAGCTGGAGATGCTGCCCCTGTGCGATGCGCTCTTCTGCGAGGTCAACCCCATCCCGGTCAAGTACGCCATGAATGTGCTGGGCTGGGAGGCCGGTGAGTGCCGACTGCCCCTCGTGGAGCCCGGCGACGCCCACAAGGAGCAGATCGAGCAGGCTCTGCAGGCTGCAGGTCTTATCAAGGAATAAACGATTTTATGTGCAAATGCCCGGCGAGACAGATCTCCGGGCATTTGCCGTATGATAAAAAAGAGGATCATAACAATGACGGATATTATCATTCAGGGCATCGGCGGCCGGATGGGCCATGTGCTGTGCGAGATGATCGCCCAGCGTGAGGATTGCCGCGTCGTGGCCGGCATCGACATGAAGGACGGCGAGATGAACGGCATTCCCGTGTACGACAGTCTGGACAAGCTGGACGGCAAGGGCGACGTCGTCATCGACTTCAGCGCTCCGGCAGCGGTCGAGAAGGCTCTGCCCTACTGTGAGGCTCACAAGCTGCCCATCGTGGTCTGCACCACCGGCCTTTCCGAGGAACTGCAGCTGAAGATCGTCCAGCTCTCCCGCAGCATCCCGGTGTTCAAGAGCGCCAATATGTCCATGGGCATCAACGTCCTGTCCGAGCTGTGCAAGCGTGCATCGGCCATTCTGGGCTCAAACTACGACATCGAGATCGTTGAGCAGCACCATCACAACAAACTGGACGCTCCCAGCGGCACGGCTCTGATGCTGGCTGACGCCATCAACGAAGAAAACGACGGCGCATACCATTACGTCTATGACCGCTCCTCCGTCCGCCAGAAGCGCGACCCCAAGGAGATCGGCATCAGCGCCGTGCGCGGCGGCAGCATCGTGGGCGACCATGAGGTGCTGTTCTGCGGCCCGGACGAGGTCATCACCCTCCGCCATACGGCATATTCCCGCAATATTTTTGCAAATGGCGCAATAAATGCCGCCGTTTATCTTGCAAAAAAGGAGCCCGGCCTGTACAATATGAGTAACATGATCGCAGAGATGTAAGCTTTTCTGCGCATGGCATCATAAGGCACGGTATCGTGCGTCAGGAGACGAGCCTATGGCCAAGCACGCAAAGCACGCAGCCCCTCCCCGCCGTCGGCGTTCCGCGCAAAAGCACACCTCGCATAAGGAAGTCACCCTGTACACACTGGGGGTCCTGCTGGTGGCTGTATCGGTGCTGCTCTCTCTGCGCTTCTGGCCCCGCCGCAGCGTGGATACAGTTCCTCCGGCAGTGGAGGTGGAGTCCCCTGCTGTTTCGGAGGAGCTTGCTGTGCCTGAGCCGCAGCCTGTCGTCACGACACTGCGCTTCTCGGCTACAGGGGACAACCTCATCCATTCACCCATCTATTCGCAGGCCGCCCGGCGGGCTGCAGAGGGCGAAGGATACAGCTTTGATTACTGCTATATGAATCTGCTCGATTTCTATGCACAGCAGGACATCAACTGGATCAATCAGGAGACGCTCTGCAGCAAAGAGCTTGCGCCCTCTACCTATCCCTGCTTCTCGACCCCCGGCCGAGTGCGCCGAAGCGCTTTACCGGGCGGGCTTCCGGGTGTTCAGTCTCTCGAACAATCACACCTACGATAAGGGAGCTGCGGGCATTGCCGCCACCCTCCGATTCTGGGAGACGATGCCCGAGGATGTGATCACCACCGGCCTGTGGAAGGGCGAGGCGGACTATGGCCGCATCCCCATCCAGACAGTAGACGGCGTAAAGATCGCGTACCTTTCCTACACCGAGCACACCAACGGCATCCCCCGGAACAGCAAGATGACCGCAAACATCATCTACACCAGCCAGCAGGATGTCATGGAGCAGCAGGTGCGGGCGGCCCGGCAGGAGGCCGATTTTGTGGTAGTCGGCGTACACTGGGGCGTCGAGGACAGCCACAACATCACACAGGCGCAGCGCACCTTAGCTCAATCTCTGGCCGACTGGGGCGCGGATGTGATCATCGGAACCCACCCGCACGTCCTGCAGGACGCCGAATGGCGCACCGCAGCCGATGGGCGGAACGTATTTGTGGCCTATTCGCTGGGAAATTTCCTGAGCACCCAAAGCAAGCCTGACCAGCTCATCGGCGCGGTCCTGACGCTGGAACTGGAGCAGACCACTGAGCCGGACGGCAGCGTCCATTGCGCGGTGCGCGGCCCGAAGCTCCATGTGACCGTGACCCACTATGACGCCGGAAAGTCTAACGTCCGCACGTATCTGTTCCGGGATTACACGCCGGAGCTTGCACAGGCCCATGGCGTCCGCGCCGCGTATCCTTCTTTTGGGTACGATTACATCCGCCAGACGGCACAGACCTACATCAACAGCGAATTTTTGGAGCTTGCATAAAGCTTGTATCAGAACGCCCGATGGGCAGAATGGAGTGTTTACTATGTACGGTGTATCCAAAATCAATATTGAGCCGAGCCTGATGATGATCTGTGTGCAGGATGCCGAGTTCAAGGGCAACACGATGGCACGTTATCTGCAGATCTTCGCCGACACTGGCGTCGTGGTGGATATGATCAGCCAGAGCGCTCCCCACGGCACCAGCATGGACTTCAGCTTCACAGCATCCAGCAGCGACCTGCCGCTGGTCATGAAGGCCATCTCTGCGGCAAATCTGGACAAGGACGCCAAGGCTTCTCCCCTCATCAGTGTGGGCTACTCCAAGCTGAATCTCTTCGGCGAGGAGATGGTCACCAGCTGCGGCGTCGCCGCCCGCGCCCTGAATGCTCTGGCGATGGCAGGCATCGAAGTTCTGCTCATCACCACCAGCGATTTGGACATTTCCCTTCTGGTCCGTTCGGAGAACGAGGACGCAGCCTATGAGGCCCTGAAAAAGGCTTACGAGCTGTAATAACGGTATAAACAGCACCCGTGTCTAGATAAAACAGGCATGGGTGCTGTTGCAGCAAAAGACCCGGCGGGTCTCCCCTCTGCGGAGAGGAACCAGCCGGGTCTTTTTATTTTATCAGAAGATTTACAGGCTCACCTTGTGGTAGACCTTCTTGCCCTTCTTGATGACGATGCCCTTGGACAGCTGCTCAGCAGTGAAGCTGACCGTGGGAGCAGCGACCTTCTCGCCGTCCACCAGAACACCGCCCTGCACGACGAGACGGCGGGCCTCACCGTTGGAAGCAGCCAGACCAGCCTTGACCATCAGGGTCAGGATGCCGATGGAGCCGTCGGTCAGGTCAGCCTCGGTCAGCTGAGTGTTGGGCATATGCTCAGCATCACCGGCAGCACCGCTGAACAGGGCGCGGGCTGCATTCTGGGCCTTGGTGGCCTCCTCTTCGCCGTGGACCATCTTGGTCAGCTCGAAGGCGAGGATCTCCTTGGCCTCGTTGAGGCGCTGGTCCTTCCAGGTGCTCATCTCGTCGATCTGCTCCAGCGGCAGGAAGGTCAGCATACGGATGCACTTCATGACATCCGAATCGCCGACGTTGCGCCAGTACTGATAGAACTCGAAGGGGCTGGTCTTGTTGGGGTCGAGCCAGACGGCGTTGCCGGCGGTCTTGCCCATCTTCTTGCCCTGAGAGTCGGTCAGCAGGGTGATGGTCATAGCATAAGCATCCTTGCCCAGCTTGCGGCGGATAAGCTCGGTGCCGCCCAGCATATTGCTCCACTGGTCATCGCCGCCGAACTGCATGTTGCAGCCGTAATGCTGGAACATGTAGTAGAAGTCGTAGCTCTGCATGATCATGTAGTTGAACTCGAGGAAGGACAGGCCCTTCTCCATGCGCTGCTCATAGCACTTGGCGCGCAGCATGTTGTTGACGGAGAAGCAGGCGCCCACGTCGCGCAGCAGCTCGACGTAGTTCAGGTTCAGCAGCCAGTCGGCGTTGTTCAGCATCAGAGCCTTGCCGTCGGAGAAATCGATGAACTTCTCCATCTGCTTCTTGAAGCAGGCGGCGTTGTGGGCGATGTCCTCCTTGGTCAGCATCTTGCGCATATCGGTGCGGCCGGAGGGGTCGCCGATCATGGTGGTGCCGCCGCCGATGAGGGCGATGGGCTTGTTGCCTGCCATCTGCAGACGCTTCATCAGGGTCAGGGCCATGAAGTGGCCGGCAGTCAGACTGTCGGCGGTGCAGTCAAAGCCGATGTAGAAGGTGGCCTTGCCGTTGTTGATGAGGTCGATGATCTCGTCATCGGTGATCTGAGCCACGAGGCCGCGGGCCTTGAGTTCTTCGTACAGAGTCATAAATATTTCCTCCTGTTTGTCGGGCAGAGGGAAAATAAAACGCCCTCTGCCAAAATAAATTTGGCAGAGGGCGATAAAATTCGCGGTACCACCTCTGTTTGCCGCCTCTTCACAGAGACGGCCTCACGAGTGCGCACCCCAGAGTAGAGTGACACTCCTGCGTTTGTAACGCTCGCATGCGGCACAGCCTACTATTCGTTCAGCCTGCGGCTCAGGGACGTATTTCGCCTGCGTCTCCGCAGCCCCTTTCACCAGCCGGGGCCTCTCTGGGCAGAGCGCATCAGGGTACTCGGTTCCCATCTTCGCCTTTCAACGAGATTCAGTTTAGCACATCCCTGCCGGAATGTCAAGCACTGGCTTTTTTCTTATTTTTCTGCGTTCCGGCCCAGCATTTCCCGGGCATTGGCCAGCGAAAGCTCTGTGACATGGTCGCCGGAGATGAGGCGGGCCAGCGCCTCTACACGGCCATTCTCGTCCAGCGGGTGTATCTCAGTATAGGTACGCTCGTTCGTGATATTTTTCTGAATGAGCAGATGGCAGTCGGCCAGAGCAGCGATCTGCGCCGTATGAGTGATGCAGAGGATCTGATGGCCCTCGGCGCTCTGACGCAATACCTCGCCGATACGGCTGGCTGCTTTGCCCGATACGCCGCTGTCGATCTCGTCGTAAATAACGGTCGGCACGGCATCCTTATCAGCCATTGCGCTTTTAATGGCAAGGGTAATACGGCTCAACTCACCGCCCGAGGCGATCTTTGCCAGAGGCTTTGGAGCTTCGCCGGGGTTTGTGGAGATATAGAACTCGATGCTGTCCTGTCCATGGCTGGCCAGCGGGCCGCGCGAATGGCGAAGCGTCATCCGCACACCCGGCATGTTCAGGAAGTCCAGCGTACCAGAGATGCGCTTGTTCAGCTCATCGAAGGCCTTCAGACGGGTCTGGGTCAGAGCTTCGGCCTTTTCCCGCGCGAGGGTGTAAAGGCGGCGCTGCTCTTTCTGCAAGTGCTCTACCCTCTCCTGCGAGGACTGTATCATCTCAAGTTCTTTCCGCGCCCGTTCGCCAAAGGCGAGGATGTCCTCTACGGTGTCGCCGTACTTCCGCCGGAGCTTGTAGATAAGGTCGATGCGCTGCTCGATCTCGTCCAGCTCTGCGTCGTTGGTGTCGTAGGCATCCAGACGGCCAATGAGGTCTGCGGCGACGTCCTTTGCGGTGTAATAAAGGTCGAGCAGCTGGCCCGCACCGGCAGACAGCTCTCCGTCGAGCTGTGCCGCTGCGTCCACAGCGTTGGAGCTTCGCCCAGAAGGTCAACAGCTCCCGGGGCCTCGTCGCCGCCGGAGAGCAGCGCGTAACACTGTGCGATACGGTCCCGGATGGTGGACGCATTTGCCAGCACTTTGCGGCGGCTTTCCAGCGTCTGCTCCTCCCCTGCCGTCAGGCCGGCATCGTCGATCTCCTGCACCTGATAGCTCAGCAGGTCGATACGGCGCTGCTTTTCGCTCTCGTCGGTTATCATGGCGTCCAGCGTCTTTTTGACGCCGACCAGTTCCCGGTAGATAGCATAATACGCCTGATATTCAGCACTGTTCTGGGCATAAGCATCCAGAATGCCCTCATGACGGGCCGGGTTCAGCAGGCCCACGGAGTCGTGCTGACCGTTGATGTTGATAAGCCCCCCGCAAAGCTCCCGCAGGACGGCGGCAGTGGCCGGCATCCCGTTGATACGGCAGGCGCTCTTGCCCTCGGCGGTGATCTCACGGCTGAGCAGCAGGGCCTCCGAGCGCTCATAGCCTGCCTTTTCGAGGCTGTCGAGAACAGCAGGCGGCACGTCCTCGAACGCCGCCCGGATGACGGCCTTGGCCGCGCCGGTGCGCACGAGATCCTTGGAAGTGCGGTTGCCCAGAATCGCGTTGATGGAGTCGATGAGGATGGATTTGCCTGCGCCCGTCTCACCGGTCAGGACGTTGAGGCCCTTTTCGAAATGGACGTTTGCTTTCTGGATAACTGCAACATTTTCGATTTGCAGGCTGCTCAGCATAGTTTCACTCCCGCGTTTATTTCTGCCCGATATGACGGGTCAGTTCCGAACAGATGGTCTTTGCGTCCCGCTCCGAACGGGTCACGATAAGGAATGTATCGTCGCCGGAAAGCGTACCGACGACATTCTTCCATTTCAAGGCGTCGAACACCTCACAGGCAGCGTTCGCCATACCGGAGTAGCACTTCACCAGCACGACATGTCCGGCAAAATCCACCCCAAGCACCGACTCGCGGAATATCGTCTCGAACCGGCCCTGCATCTTGGGGTTGAGGCTTTCGTTGTGGCTGGAAACATAGCGGTAGCCGTCGGCGGTGGCAGCTTTGACGAGGCACAGCTCCCGGATGTCCCGGGAAATGGTAGCCTGTGTCACCTCGAAGCCCTCCTGGCGCAGATGCTCGAGAAGTACCTCCTGTCGGCTGATGGGATGCTCCTGAATGAGGCGGAGGATCGTCTGCTGACGTTCCGTCTTGCCTTTTGCCTCAGCTGGATTGTTTCGGCCCATATTCCTTGCCTCCTCTTGTTATTATCTCCGGCTGCGCAGCTTCTGGTCGATGGCCTGAAACTGGTCTGCCCTGCTGAAGGTGACGAGCTGTACGATCTGGTCAGAGAGGCGTATCTCCGCCGTCGAGCCGGCACTGAGCGGATATTCCGCTGCGCCGTCGCAGCTCAGGAACACTTCGTTGTCGATGACCTGCCCCACACAGATGTTTATTTTGCGCTCCTGCGCAAAGACCATTGCGGGGCTGGTCAGACTGTGGGGACAGATGGGCGTGACGACGATGCCCTTGGTCTGCGAGTCCAAGATCGGCCCGCCGGCCGCCAGCGAATAGGCTGTAGAGCCTGTGGGGGTCGCCACGATGACGCCGTCACCACGGTAATGCTCTACAAGGATGTCGTCGCAGTAGATGCAGAAGTCGATGGCCTGCTGCAGGCGGCCTTTCGTCACGACCACATCGTTGAGGGCATGGCCTTCCCAGCCATCCTCGCCCAGCACCCGCACATAGAGCAGCATCCGGTTGTCCAGAAGATACTCTCCCCGCACCAGAGCGGCGAGTTTTTCTTCCATTTCATCCACCTCACAGGTAGCGAGGAAGCCGCAGCGTCCGATGTTAATGCCAAGAATGGGTTTTTGATATTGCAGCGTAAAATTTGCCTCGTGCAGGATGGTACCGTCGCCGCCGATGGTCAGGATGACGTCGGTGCGCAGAAGGCATTCTTCCAAAGGAAGGTACTGCACACCTTCCGCGTAGCAGGACTCTTTCAGGTCATCCCGCATCAGGACGACAGCCCCCTGCATCAGCAGGAGCTGCGCTGCCCGGCGGGCAGTATCGGCAGCCTGTTCCTTTCCGGGGTTTGGCGAAATGTAAACAGTCATAGGGCGGTTTATTCCTCCGTCTCCCAGCAGATTTACTTGTCCAGAGAACTGTGGCTTGCCGCTACGACCTGCTCGGCAACAGAGTCATCCAGTACACCGGGCTGTTCGCTCTTCTGGACGAACATCAGGTACTCGATGTTGCCCTCAGGGCCTTTGACGGGGCTGAAATCCAGTCCGCGCACGACGAAACCGTTTGCAGCGGCATAGCCCATCGCATTACGGAGCACTTCGCGGTGGGTGGCAGGGTCGCGGACGACACCGTTTTTGCCCACCTTCTCGCGGCCAGCCTCGAACTGAGGCTTGACGAGGCAGACGCCCATTGCGTCGGGCGTCGTGATGGCCTGCGCCACCGGGAAGATATGATGCAGCGAGATAAACGACACATCCACGCTGAAAAACTCAACAGGCTCTGCCAGCATGTCCAGCGTGACATTGCGGATGTTGGTGCGCTCCATGTTAACGACGCGCTCGTCGGTGCGCAGGCTCCATGCCAGCTGACCGTAGCCGACGTCCACGGCATAGACCTTGACTGCACCGTTCTGCAGCATACAATCGGTAAAGCCGCCGGTGGATGCACCAATGTCCATACAGACCTTGCCGTTCGGCGTCAGAGGAAAGCACTGCATTGCCTTTTCCAGCTTGAGGCCGCCGCGGCTGACATAGCCGATGTCGTGGCCGCGCACCTCGACCTTGGCGTCTTCCTTTATCATCTCACCAGCCTTGTCCACCTTCTGCTCGTTGACAAAAACGACACCGGCCATGATGAGGGCTTTGGCGCGCTCACGGCTCTGGATCATGCCGTGCTGCACCAGATATTGGTCCAAACGAATTTTCAAAGTGTTTTCTCTCCTTTCGGGTCTGCTTCCCGCACGGCCTCGGCCAGATGTGCGGCATCCAGACCGGTCGCCTGTTTGATTTGAGGCACCGTCGCATGAGGCAGACACAGCTCCCTCACGGCACGGTGGATATACCGGCCCTGCCAGCCAGCATCCTGCAGGGCGCGGGCAAGATGTTCGCCGATGCCGCCGCAAGCCACACACTCTTCGGCCATCAGAACGACGGGATAGGAAGAAAGGTCACGGATCAGTTCTTCCTCAAACGGGAAGATGCGCACCAGCTTATAAACATCGCAGGGGATGCCCTCTTTGGCCAGCAGTTCTGCGGCAGCGAGAACATCTTCTACCTCGTCGGCGTAGCTCACCAGTGCGGCTTTTGCACCCGGTGTGAAAATGAGTTTATCGTACTCCTTGCCCGAGCAGCCGTATTTTGCCAGAGCTTTGCTCTCTCCGCCGCGGGGGTAACGGATGGCCCGGGGACCCTGCATCTCATGGCTCAGCAGGATGGGAAGCCAATGCCGCAGTTCTTCGTAGTTTGAAGGCGAATAGATGGGCATTCCGGTCTGGCTGAGAAAAGCCGGGTCATAAATTCCCTGGTGTGTCTCCCCGTCTTCGGGGACGAAACCTGCACGGTCCACCGCGAAGACGACATTTTCATGCAGAAGGTTGACGTCATGGATGATCTGGTCGTAGCTGCGCTGCAGGAAGGTCGAATAAATGCAGACCACCGGCAGCATCCCCTTGCTGGCCAGACCGGCTGCAAAGGTCACGGCATGCTGTTCGGCCATGCCGACATCGAAGAAGCGCTCCGGATGGGCATGACTGAAAAACTGCAGACCTGTGCCGTATTTCATGGCGGCAGTAATGGCACAGAGGGTCTTGTCGGTGTTTCCGGCGGCGCTGAGCGTCCGGCCAAAGGCACTCGAGAACGACTCTGCCGGAGCGACCTCGGGGTCGGGGATGCTGGTCGGGTCGAACCTGGAAACGCCATGGTAATTGCCGGGGTTCGATTCAGCGGGCGCATAGCCCTTGCCCTTTTTCGTCACGACATGGAGCAGCGTCGGCCCGGGCTGAGCACAAACGGTCTGGAAAATGCGCTCCAGTTCCGGCTCGTCGTGGCCGTCGATGAGGCCAAAATAGTGAAAACCCATATCCTCGAACATCGTGGAATGGCACAGAGCCCGGCGGATCGCTTTTTTTGCTGTTCTGAAGAGCACTTTTGATGGGCGCTCCGATGACAGGCACACCGTTCAGGAAGCTGTTGACGTTTTCCTTGGCCGTAAAATAGCCGTTCGTGGTGCGCAGATGGCCCAGATAGCCTGCCAGCGCACCGACATTGTGGGAAATGGACATTTTATTGTCGTTGAGGATGACCAGAAGATTGTCCAGTTTTCCGATATTGTTCATTCCTTCGTAGACCATGCCGCCGGTGAATGCACCGTCGCCGATGATGGCCACCACATGGCCCGGCTCCCCTTTCAGCTTTTTGGCCCATGCGATACCGATGGCAACAGAAAGGGCCGTATTGCCGTGTCCGGCGATAAAAGCATCATGGACGCTCTCATTGGGATTCGGAAAGCCCGAAAGGCCGTCCAGCTTCCGCAAGGTGCCAAAGCGCTTGTAGCGCCCGGTCAGGAGCTTATGGGTGTAGCACTGATGTCCTACGTCAAACACGAAAGCATCCTGAGGAGTCTCAAAGACACGGTGGAGTGCTACCGTCAACTCGACCGCACCGAGATTGGAAGCAAGATGACCTCCTGTTTTGGATACGCTGTCCAGCAGAAACTGACGGATCTCGCCGCAGAGCTGCTGGATCTGCGCGCTGCTCAAGCGCTTCAGGTCACGAGGCTGTGAAATATTCTGAAGCAATGAAGGATGCATAAAATGACGATCCTCCTCCCATTTCAAATTCCTGATGTTTTTTGCTTAGACAAGGTGCATGGGATACAGGCAGCCGACCACGATGCCGACGACCATGCCGGCCACGACCTGCAGGGGCGTATGGCCGACCATCTCCTTCAGATGCATATTCTGCAAAAACGGAGAGTTCTTTTCGCTGATGTCGATCCACTCTTCGATCATCTGGTTGAGCACCTTGGCCTGCTCGCCCGTCTCGTGGCGTACGCCCATTGCGTCGTGCATGGTAATGATGGCGACCACACTGGCCACGGCAAAAATAGCCGAGCTGACTCCCTCGCTGCGGGCTGCGGCAATGACCATCGCGCAGACGGTCGCGCTGTGGGCACTGGGCATACCGCCGTCGCCCCACATCCGCTCGAGCTGGAACTTGCCCAGCAGGATAAAGTTGATGATGGTCTTGAGTACCTGTGCAACGAACCAGCTCACGATGGAAACGGTCAATATCTCGTTGACCGAGAACAATTCTTTGATAAATTGCATAGTTTGTTCACCTTCTTGAATTTTATCGCGATCCCACAGCCATCGTCTCAAAAAGCAGCGCATTTGCGACAAGTAGTCCTGTGTGATCTTTGAGACGATTTCGGCGCAGAATGCGGCTGGCTCAGCTGCGGCGGTTCAGCAGTGTGCGGGCCAGCTGCTCCAAAAACGCACTCTTTTCGCCGAATGCGTCGCGCAGCGCTGTGCAGGTCTCGTCATTCAGCTTTTCCGCCAGCTGCATGGCACCGTCAACGCCGAACAGGGTGACAAAAGTCGTTTTGCCGTTTTCGCTGTCGCTGCCAATGGGTTTGCCCAGCTGCTCGGCGGTCCCGGTCACGTCCAGCACATCGTCCACGATCTGGAACACGAGACCGATGCCATAAGCGTATGCTTCCAGCGCCTTACGCTGGACCTCATCGGCCTGTGCTGCAGCACCGCCCATCTGGATGGCTGCATTGATGAGTGCGCCGGTCTTGTGGCGGTGGATGAGACGGAGCTGTTCTTCGGCAGCGGCAAGCGCCTCATATTTCAAATCGAGTTCCTGACCGTACACCATGCCTCGGCTGCCTGCACCTGCGCCCAGCGCCTGTGCCGCGTGGACACAGACAGAAGCGGGAGCAGGCGCACCGGCGACTGCCTCGAAAGCCTCGGTCAGCAGGACGTCACCGGCCAGCATCGCGGTGGATTCGCCGAATGCCTTGTGGCAGGAGGGCTTGCCGCGGCGCATATCGTCGTTATCCATGCAGGGCAGATCATCGTGGATGAGCGAATAGCAGTGCAGCATCTCGACTGCGGCTGCAAACTGCTCAGCTGCCTCGGCATTGCCGTGGAGCATATCACACACGGCCAGCACCAGCACAGCGCGAATACGCTTGCCGCCGCCCAGCAGGCTGTAGCGTGCTGCGCGGCAGACGTCAGATCCCTCAGGAAGATAGCGCTCGCACGCCTGACTCAATGCCTTTTCTGCACGGGCCAGATATTCGTCATACTGTTTTTTATACTCTGCGCTCTCCATAATGGTTCCTCCCTGCAAGCTGGTTGCTTTTATTCTTCTGATTCGGGGTTCGCCTTTTCGCTGCGGGCGGCGTCGATCTCCTCCATTTGGAGAGACGCTTTTTCCAGCGCAGCATGGCAGTATTCCATCAGCGAAGCCGCTTCTGCGTAGAGCTTGACCGACTCGGAAAGGGTCGTCTCTTCGCTCTGCATCTGGCTCAGGATGGTTTCCAGACGGGCCATGCCGTCTTCAAAGCTTTTGGGTGCTCTCATTCAGTTCCTCCACGGACATGACCGTACATTCTGCTGTGTGTACTGCACCGCGCAGGGTGAGCTTATCACCGGCTGCAAGAGCGTCTGTACTGCACAGCCTGCCTTTGCTGTCGTATACCATCGCATAGCCGCGCCCCAGTACCCGGTAGGGGCTGAGCGAGTCGGCCAGCGCAGCGGCATGGCGCAGCTGCGCCTGTCGCTGCTGAATGCAACTCTGTGCTGCGGCCTTAAGTTTTTCTTGCTTCACGGCAAGCTCTGCCTGCCCACCGGTCAATTTCCGACGGGTCATGTCATAGGAAAGCTGCTGCTCAGCCATCATCAGACGACCGGACGCTGCATCCAGACGGTCCTGCATCGCATTCTGGCAGCTCTGTTCCAGCTGGGACAGCACCCGCAGAAGCTCTGCACGGTCCGGCACGGCTAGTTCTGCCGCAGCCGACGGGGTCGGCGCACGGCGGTCCGCCACAAAGTCCAAAATGGTAAAGTCTATCTCATGCCCGATGGCGCTGATGAGCGGCACTTTGCAGCGGTAAGCTGCCCGGGCGATGACCTCGGCGTTGAAGACCCAGAGGTCTTCCCTGCTGCCGCCGCCCCCCGGGGCTACGATGATTTTCGTCTGCCCCGGCCGCTTTTGTCCAGCTTTCCAATGGCATCTGCGATCTGCTGCGCCGCTTCAAAGCCCTGCACATTGACCGGGCAGAGCAGGAGTTTTGCCGCAGGCCAGCGCCGACCAATGACATTGCGAATGTCCTGCAATGCCGCGCCGGTCTTGCTGGTGACGACGCCGATGCATTTGGGATACGCGGGCAGCGGCTTTTTTGTGCTCTGCCGCAAAAAGTCCCTCCTGCTCGAGCCTGACTTTCAGCTGCTCAAAAGCAAGCTGTGCCGCACCGATGCCGTCCGGGAACATCTCGTTGACATAGATCTGGAATGCGCCGTCCCGCTCATAAAGAGTAGCACGGCATCGGACGACTACCTTCATGCCCTCTTCCGGGCGGAAGCCCAGCCGCCGCGCATCCGAGCGGAACATCACCGCTTTGACACTGGCGCTGGCGTCCCGGAGAGAGAAATAACAGTGGCCGCTGCGGGCGTTCTGTACGAAGTTTGCGATCTCGCCCCGCAGCGCCAAATCGAACAGGATGTCATTTGCATCCAGCAGCGTCTTGACATACTGGTTCAGGGCCGAGACAGTGATCACTTCAGCCATAGCCCGGCCTCCCGTGCGGCGAGGATAGACACGCCGATGGCGTTGTCACTGGAATACTGGCCGGGTACGAAATACACCTGCGGGAGGCGCTGCTGCACCCAGCTGCGGATGATGTCACTGCTCATCACGCCGCCTGCACAGACCACAGCAAGCCCGGGATATTCCTTCTGAGCCGCTTTGGTCATCTTGACCACGGTATCTGCCACGCAGAGCAGGCAGTACTTGCAGACATAGGCGGGGCTTTTGCCAGCTGTCAACAAAGCATTGCACTGGTTTTCCAGCCCGGAAAGGCTGCATTCCATGCCTCGGACACTGGATCTCGGTTTTATCGTCTCATCACATTCCGCGGCAAGACGGGAGACTTCGACGCCAGCCGGGAATCTAAAGCCCAGCTTGACGCCCACACGGTCCACAGCCTGTCCGGCGTAGAGGTCGGAGCTGGTCCCCAGCGTCTCGATATGCTTCACTTCATCGCAAAGAAGCAGGTCAGTCGTGCCGCCGGAAATGTGGAACAACAGCGTCTTTTCACGGAAGAGCTCTTCTCCTTTAGCCGCAAACAGTGCCGCCGCCGCATGGCCCTGCTGATGGGCCGTGCGGACGAGCGGGATGCCCCGGGCCAGCGCGAACGCCTCGGCAGCGCTGACACCCGCCAGAAAACAGGGCATATAACTGCCCTCTACCGGGCGCGGCTTTTCCGACACACCTACGGCGCTGATTTGGGTCAAGTCAAACTCGCTGCCCAGTTCTGCCAGCATCTCGGGCAGGGCGACTGTGTGATGAAAAAGGGCGTCGCTCTGGCGCAGGCCCAGCTGGCCCTCCTTCACCGGAAGAAAACGCTTTTTTGCGCAAACAACCTCTCCGGCTGTATTAAAGACGGCCAGAGAGGTTGCATAATTGCTGGTGTCGATGCCCAGCGTATAGCTGCTCACAGCTGCTCAGGCTCTGCGTCCAGACCCTGCTCGCGTGCCACCGTACCCAGCAGGCCGTTGACGAACTGATAATCCTCGTCTGCGCCATACTTTTTGGTCAGCTCGACTGCCTCATTGATGACGACGCCAGGCTTTTTCTCGTCGCCGTACAGCATCTCGGCCAGACCCAGACGGAGCACCGTCAGGCTCACGCGGGGCAGACGCTCCATCGTCCAGTTGCGCAGATGGGCGCTGATGAGGTCATCTACCTCTGCGGAATGCTCATAATAAGCCCGCAGCAGCCGCTGGCCAAAGACATCCACCGGATGCTCTTCATCGCACTCGTGGTGGTTGTCCAGAGCCTCCTGCAGGGGAATGTCACCAAAGGTCTGAGAAAATGCCAGCAGAAATGCATTTTCGCGTGCTTCACGACGGGGCAGAATATTTTCCATAATGTTCCTCTCACAGCGGCAAGGCCCTCCCTTTTGCGGGAAGGCCGACCGCAATTTTCTTTTACGTTTTGTTTCTCGGCTCAGGCCTGCGGCTCAGCCGCCGGGGCCAGACCGGCAATGACGAGGTCAACGCGGCTGACCGTGACATTGGTCATGTTCTGGACGGCAGACTTGACGTTTCCTGCACCTTTTCGGCCACAGCCGGGATGCGTGCGCCAAAGGCTGCTACGATTTCCAGAGTGATCTCTGCCGTGCCGTCCCGCATCTCTACGGTAACAGGCGACTGGACGTTGGCGCGCTCGAGAAGGTCTTTCACCTTCCGGTTCTGCTTGCCGCAGGACACTTCTGCCACGCCCTCGATCTCCAGCGCTGCACAGCGGGCGATCTTGCCGATGACCTCTGTGGAGATCTGCAGACTGCCGCCTTTAAGATCCATGTTCTGTAAATCCATTCTATGGCCCTCCATCCAAAATGAGCGAATGCCCATTTTATTTTATGCGTTCTATGCAAAGAGAGGATCCCTTTGCAAAACCTTTGATGTCATTATACCATTTTCTCCGGTTTTATACAACACCTTACTTCACTTCCACTACAGTAATATTCTGCGCAGTCACCTCGCTCTTGCTGAGCACGATGTCCCGTATCTGGGCCACCTGTGCCGCCGTCAGCGCGTCGCCGGAGGTCATCACGGTCAGGTCAGCCCGGCCGGACTGCAAAAAGCAGAGGCAGTCGGCAAAGCCTTTCGCCTTGACCAGCGTTTCTATCTCATTTTCTGCGTTGAGGTCTTCGAGGTTGGAAGTCAGCTGCTGGGTATAACCTTTTTTCTCCTCGGCGGAAAGGCCCGAGGTCTTGAGGGTCTTCTGGATCGTGTCCATCGCTTCATCGTGAGCTTTCTGGCGCTTGAGACGGGCTTCCTCAAAGAATTTCGCTCCTGCATCGTTGGCCACGCTGACGAGCTGGGCCTCCCCATAATTCTTGTTGGCACTGGATACCGCTTCAGCCTCCGTCATCAGCCCGTCGGTCACGGGTGCCACCACAGGCTCACCCTCCACAGCCACCGCCGAGACGTTGACAGCCTCTTCATCCACGCCGATGCCGGTGCGGGCATACTGCCAGTTAAGGTATACCGCCACGACCAGCGCGGCCGCAAGGGTCAGCGCTGTGACCCTGCGTGTGTTTTTGGTGATAGCTCTCATTTGTGTCTCCTCCTTGCATAACTTATATTTCATCGCTGCAAAAAATCATTCCCGGCGCTGCTCTACGCAGATGCGGTTGGACGGGACATCCAGCAGCGCCCCCACCAGCTCGGTGATTCGGGCGGCGACCCGGACATCTCCCCCGCCCTCGCACACCACGG
>ENA-OQAY01000075-OQAY01000075.1-human-gut-metagenome-genome-assembly--contig:-NODE-75-length-23490-cov-0.895947_pt1 | contig 23490 bp, 24 predicted proteins | sample MGYA00242740_ERZ504537 | MGnify/ENA primary metagenome ERZ504537 (study PRJEB26092, sample SAMD00036272) | human gut metagenome | host: Homo sapiens | study: EMG produced TPA metagenomics assembly of... | reverse complement strand
TTCCTTTGATACCTATATTGTATGCAAACTCCGGCTTCAATTCTATCCAACATTTTTTTAGATAAATATCAAATTTTTAATACCCTCCGGTTTTTCAATATTCTGTAATATAAAAAGACTGTATGAATAAAGCATCTTCATACAGTCTTTTCTTATAATAATATGTTTTTTTCCAGTTCTTTTCTGCTTAACATGATACGTGATGTTGTGCCCTTCTCATCTGCAAATATCTGTAACCCGCATTTTTCTCCATACATCAATTGAATACGCCGGTTCACATTATTGGTTCCATATCCATATTCTTCCGGCGACATTGCGGCATTACCTATTTTTTCATATAATTTTCTTCCATTATCATGCACTTCCATCAGCAGCTCTTCATTTGTACAGTATATTCTTATTTCGATTTTCCCCTTCTTTTCCGGCAATTCATCAATTCCATGTTCAATTGCATTCTCCACAAGAGGCTGTAAAACAAACGTTGGTATTGTATAAGCATAAATCTCATCATCAAAATCATATTCTGCCTGAAAAGAATTTTCATGGGCAATCAGTTGAAGATGGATGTATGCCTGAATATTGGATATTTCAATAGAAATATTATCTATCGTTTTCCCTTTGTTCAGTGCAGTCCTGTAAAATGCAGCCAGTTCTGTTGTAATTTCTGATATTTTTTCCTCACCACTGTCAATTGCCAGCCAGTTGATTGCAGACAAATTATTATATAAAAAATGTGGGTTTATTTTTGCCTGAAGAACATCCAGTTCCAAATTTTGTTTTTCAATTTCTTTATCGTAAACCTGTCCGATCAACTGTTTTATTTTTACCAGCATAATTTTAATACTTTCAGATAATGTATTAATTTCTTCCACCTTTGAACCAGAAACGGATACATCAAAATTACCCTCCTGGATTTCGTTTACCTGATCAACTAAAACTTCAAGATCTTTCAGAAGGAATTTTGATACAAGCTGGATTCCTGCCCATGCAACCAAAAGTATAATGATTGTAACCATCATAGGTATTCCAAGCTGTTTCCCATCGTTTTGAATGTAATAATCCGGATCAGTAAAATATTGAATCTGCCAGCTGTTTACAGCAATTTTTTTTATCTGCTTCCATATTATTTCTGATTTTTTCATTTCCATACTGATAAATAAAACTGTCATCCTCACTGATTTCAATATAAACAGGAATATTTTTAAAAATGAGGAAATTGTTTTCCAAAGACTCTTCCTTTAACTCTACCACAATAATTCCCAATGTTCCCTGCGGATACGCGGAAACTATTTTTTTCCCCATAAATAAAGTGCCATCTTCATTCCACCATACAGTGTCTGCATGACTCATTATTTTCTGATACCATGTTTTCCTGATACATTTTTGGGAATTTTCCACCCAGTTTGTGGATATATGATACTGCTTATCTGTGTATATTTTAATATCTTTACAATACTGATTTGTAAGAAGCGCATTGTATAAAACAGGACTCATGCTTTTTAATTCCTGATTTACTGCAAGATAATCATCTGCATCCATTTGTAAAAAATTCTGTACAGCATAATTTCCCGCAAGATATCTTAATGTACTGTCGCATTGCGTTATCCATCCATTTAGTGCAGTTATATTCTGCATGATTGTATTTTCTACTTCTGTTTTTCTTTGCTGCTTTATATACTGATGTGACGAATACAAAATAATTCCACCCAGTCCGAGAACCGGGATTAAAATAATTACAATAAATGCAACCCTCAACTGTTTCAAAAAAGAACTGCATTTTTCATTTTTATTCTTCATACTCATTTTCCCGATATTTTGCCGGACTGCATCCTACATTATTTCTGAACAATGATATAAAATAAGATGCATTGACGTATCCGACTTTTTCAGCAATATCACCCACTTTCATAGTTGTTGTTTTCAACAATTCTTTCGCCTTTTCAATCCGGTACCAGGAAATATATTTAATCAGAGTCTGACCGGTTTCTTTTTTGAACAGTGTACTCAGATATGCCGCAGAAATATTCAGTTCATCTGCTATCACAGATACACTTAAAGTAATCTCCCGATAATTTTCCTGTATATACTGTCTGGTCAGCTGTACAATCCTGTTTTCATCTTTATCCTGAATTTCCAGCACGGCTATTTTATCAATCAGTGAATGTACCGCATTTCTGACCTGATCTATGGAATTTGCCCCATAAATATCTTCCATGACCTGCATGATCCTTTTTCCGTGTCCTAAAAGCTCACAGGTCTCTTTGATCACTTCTGAAAAATTATATTTTACATAAATCGAACTGAATCCTACGTTATTTTCCACATAAGAAAATGCCTTTTCATATTCCTGTTTCATTTCCTCAAAATCATGAAGTTTTGCACATGTAAGAATTTTTTTAAAATAAATAGAAAGCATATCACTCTCTCTGCGTACAAACCCCGTCTGATCACTTAAAAAATATGTACTTCCAGATACAAAAAAACTGGTAATCCAGCTGATCTTTCATTTGATTATACTGATTTCTTAATTCTTTTATATCGTTGCAAACATTTCCTGCTACAATAAAAAGCTCCGAGGAATATTTGTTTTTTGACATTTTGATGATGTCTTCACAGACTTTTTTTGCTTTTGATTGTGTAGCCATCACTTCTGCAGACACCAGAATCAATGTCTGCGTATCATCTCTGTTAATTATAATTGCCTCATCTGATACAATTTGCTTTATCTCTTTCCTGTAATTTTTCCAATATTTTGTGAATAAATATGAATAACTTGATAGAATTACCGGCACTTTTCCACCGATAAATACATTTTCCAGTAATTCAGATATTGTTTCATCCTTTGTGTCCAGCACCCTTAAAATTTCTCTTCCCAACTGGATGTTTTCCACAGTCTCCAGCTGCATTTTAAAAGCCTGATTTTGTTCTTCCTGTTCTTTTTTTGTTCTGCATATAACCAATACTTTTTCAAACAGGCTTTTAAATTCATTCAGTCTGACAGGTTTCAATAAATACTGGATTACTCCCAATACAATTGCATTCTGTGCATATTCGAATTCCCCATATGCACTGTAAATAATACAGACCGGACTCCACCCTTCCTTATGTATTTCTTTCATTAACTTTATTCCATCCATAAAAGGCATTTTAATATCCGTTAATAAAATATCTATTTTCCTGTTTTTAAATATTTTTAATGCTTCTATTCCATTTTCTGCCTGAAATATCTCGAGTGGATATCCATTTTTCTGAATTAATTTTTCAATTCCTTTTCTCTCATTCTTTTCATCATCAACTAATAAAATTGAAAATATTTCCTGCCCCATTTTTATAACTTCCTCAGTTTACGGTATACTGTAAAATAAGTCGTTCTTTCACCCAATTTATAATCCTACCTGATAGTTTGTTGCAGCTTCTGTCGGCTGTGCGGATGCTTCCAGTGTGCCAGCCGAGTGAGTGACTGACCACCACTGCAAATGTGCTGAATTTCCTTAATAATGTATGTTTTCCTGATTTCATGATTTTTCTCTTTCGCATTTTCTATTATAGCAAATGCAAAAGAGGAAGTCTATGCCTTTGGGGCTTTGTTCTCATAGCTTGTTCTCATAGCCTGTTCTCATAGCATATTTTCATAGCTTTCATTTATAGAAAAGTCTCACTCTGTTTTGCTTTTTCCCTGTTTTTCAGGAATATAGAGGTATATGCATCAAAAGTTACCTGGTATGTCCTGGCTTTTTTGTTCGCGGGGACATATACACAAAAAGTCTTCTCTATGTCCCTGTGTTTTCGTTTTCGGGGACATATATGCCAAAAGTTTCTCTCTATGTCCCTGTGTTTTCGTTCTCGGGGACATATACACAAAAAAATCTTCTCCACGTCCCAGCCGTCTCATTTGCGAGGACATATATGCTAAAAGTTTCTCTTTATGTCCCCTTTTATTTATATAACAGGACTTTTCCCGCCACTTTTCTTCTCTATGTCCCGCTGGCGTTCCCTCGTGGGACTTTTCCCACCACGTTTCTTCCATATGTCCCACCAACTCCACCTCCCACGAAACATTGTCATAATTTATCCTCCATCTGCGTCCTACAGCCCGCGCAACCACACTCTCTTCTGGTTCGCATAATGATCCCATATGCTATTGAGCATTTTCCTGTCAGACCCGGATAGCCTCAGATTGAAACGCAGATCTTTCCAGTTCCCGGAATACTGCTGCGACAGCTTCTGGTTATCCGGCGAAATGGTAGACATAAACGCCTGATAGGCCGCACTCTTAGCAGCTCCGTTTGTTTTTGCCGGAGCCGGCTGCTCACCAGCTGCCTGACCATTTCCCCGAGTTCACAGTTGAACATACTTGCCGTGTCGATATTGTTTACCGTATTTTTACTAATGTTTATATCGCCCTTTTTCTTTTTTTATTCCAATCAAATGTAACGAATCGCCCTTTTCATGTAACGAAAAAATCAGCGGGCATATTGTACCCGCTGATTTGCTGATTTCTGTTTCTTATCTGCAATCTATATTCATCAATTCACGCAACTGAAAAGCATCCCATTTCATTTACATTTTTGCTGCATCATCTTATTTTGAAAACACCGCATCATTTTTGGAAAGAAGATATACACAATACTGATTCATGCTGATTCCTTCTCTCTGGGAATGTTCTGCCAACGATCTGTGCAGACTTCGTGGAATTCTCAATTTGAATTGCCCGGAATAATCCTCCAGACTATCTGGCTCATGAATCTCTACACCATCTTCTAATGCAGCTTCAAGCCATGCCTTTTTTGCATCTAACGCATTTTCTACTGCACTTTCTACAGTTTCTCCACAGGTAATGCACCCTGGCAGATCCGGATAAGAAACCACAAATCCACCCTCATCCTTATCTTCTATAATTTCCATACGATAGGACATTGCCATATAATCATTCAGCGTCTTCATCATTCTCCGCCTCGCTTTCTACAATCTGCCTTACCATTTCTACATATACTTTTTTGATCGGTTCATGTTTTGGTATTGTGATAGGCGCACATCCCTGCTTTCTGAACGTGTAATGACTGCTTCCACTTCTTGGTGCATTCATTTCGTACCCGCAGCTTTCCAATACTTTCCGTAACTCATCAAACCGGAGGTCTTTTGATAAATTGCATATACATGTTATGAGTTTATCCCATTTTGACATTGTTATACCCTCCTGCTTATATTATACATGGTGTCGTATATGGTGTCAATTATTCTATTCGTTCCTGAAGCATAACCGCCAGTTCAAACTCATCCTCCCGAACGGTAACTTCCGTTTTTCCATAATATTTTTCCGCACACACTTCAATATTCCGAAGCCCCAGTCCATGATTTTTGGAATCCGGTTTTGTCGTGAGCAGTCTGCAGGCCTCTAACGCATTATTCAAATCATTGTCTTTCACATGTTTCGGCAGATGCTCTCCGTTCCATAAAGACATTACCCGTGTATGAATTATCTTGCATATTATCTTGCGTACTTTCTTCCTCAATTATACAGAAAAACATGCGAAATTCCAATAGTGTTCCAGACAGAAAAAAGCCGGTGCATCCCAGACGATGCACCGGTTTTTCCGTTTACTATATAAAATACTCCCTTGTATCGGCTGTTAAGTCAGCCACTCTTTTAAGCTTTCAGATCCAGTGAACGGATCTCCTGCCGAACCTTTAAAATCATGGACGGGCTGACAGAAAGCTCATCATATCCCATACTAAGAAATGTCTCGGTCAGTGTCGTGTCTGCCCCAAGCTCGCCACAGATACCAACCCAGCAGCCACCCTTATGACCGTTGTCCACAATCATCTTAAGCATCTTAAGGATTGCCGGATGATGGGAATCATAAATGTTGTCAAGCTTTGGATTCTGCCGGTCGATCGCCAGTGTATACTGTGTCAGATCATTCGTTCCGACAGAGAAGAAATCCACTTCCTGTGCCAGTTCTTCGGACATCATGACGGCTGCCGGAGTCTCGATCATAATACCAAGCTCGACATCCTTGTACGGAATCTTTTCCTCATCCAGTTCTTTTTTCACTTCCTCGATGATCTTCTTTATGGTCTGTACCTCTGTGACAGAAATGATCATCGGGAACATGATGGCGATGGTTCCGTAATAGCTTGCCCGATACAGTGCACGAAGCTGTGTCTTGAATACCTCGCGGCGGTCAAGGCAAATACGGATCGCACGGTAACCCATTGCCGGATTATCTTCTTTGTCGAGTCCGAAATAATCCACCTGCTTGTCCGCACCGATATCGAGTGTACGGATGATGACTTTCTTTCCTGCCATTGCCTCGGCTACCTTGCGGTATGCTGCAAACTGTTCTTCCTCGGTTGGATAATCCCTGCTCTCCAGATAAAGGAATTCGCTTCGGAACAGTCCGATGCCGCCGGCATCATTTGCCAGTACCGATGCCACATCCCCAACGCTTCCGATATTTGCATACAGGTTGATCTTTGTTCCGTCCTTTGTGATATTCTCCTTGCCCTTGAGTTCCTGCAGCAGACGCTTTTTCTCTTCATCCTCTGCTTTCTTCTTCTGGTAAGCTTCCATAACGGAGACCGGTGGATCAATGATGATCCTGCCCTCGTATCCATCGACGATACCCATTTTCCCATCGACATCTTCCGGAAAATCGACACCGATCAGTGCCGGGATATTCATAGTACGGGCCAGAATCGCGGTATGGGAATTGGTGGAACCGTGACGGGTGACAAAGGAAAGCACCTTCGATTTATCAAGCTGTACGGTCTCACTTGGTGCCAGATCATCGGCAAGTAAAATCACCGGCTCATCGGCATTCAGGTCATTTCCTCCGTTGCCCTGCAGGATGGAAACTACGCGGTTTGACACATCCCTGACATCGGCTGCACGCTCACGCATATAATCATCATCCATTGCCGCAAACATCTCGGAAAATGTATCTCCGGTCGTTGCCACGGCATATTCGGCATTCACCTGCTGGCCTTCAATCATATTTGTGATGGATTCGATATAATCAAGGTCATTCAGCATCATCTGATGTACTTCAAAGATTGCTGCATTGACTTCACCGACTTCTTTTAATGCCTTATCATAAAGCCCGGCAAGCTGCTGTTTTGCGGTATCTTTGGCATCTTCAAACCGTTTTACCTCTTTTGCGGTATCTGTGATTTTCTCCCGCTTTACCTGATTTTCTGATTTGCGGTATATGGCAAGGCGGCCGATGGCCACCCCGCTGTATACGCTTTTACCCTGAATTGTCATAGCGTCACCTCATCCTTTTGCTGATTCATTCTCCGTAAACGGTTGCCGGAACGGTTTCTTACAGTTTCTCCTCTAAGAATTTGCCAAGTGCTGCGATTGCTTCCTCTTCCTGATCTCCATCCGTCTTTAATACAATTTCCTGTCCGCATTTAACACCAAGACCCATAACTCCGAGGATTCTCTTTGCGTCTACTTCCTTGCCATCCTTACTGATGGTTACTTTACATGGATATGCAGCGGCTGCTTTTACCAACTCTCCTGCCGGTCTTGCGTGGATTCCCTGCTCGTCTTTGATGGTATAAGTAAATTCTTTCATGATCATTCTCCTTTTCAAATTTTGTTTCTTTACCAATGTTACTGTTTACAAATTTTATTTAACATCCTTTTTGATCAGTCCGAGCAATACGGCTGTAATGACAGCGCCGACTGCCCATGCAAGGATGTATAAAAGCGGATGTCCTACGGTTGCAAATACGAAGATTCCACCGTGAGGAGCCATCAGTGTGCACTTAAACAGTGCGGATAAAAATCCTGCAACTCCGGCACCAATTAAGGTACATGGAATTACGTGAAGCGGATCTGCTGCTGCAAACGGGATCGCACCCTCGGTGATGAAGGAAGCACCCATTACAAAGTTGGATACCTTGGATCCACGTTCTTCCTTTGTAAATTTCTTCGGGAAGAACTGGCAGGCAAGCGCGATTCCGATCGGAGGAACCATACCACCGACCATGATCGCTGCCATGGCAATGTAACATGCCTGAACAGCCGGGTCGCCTGGCTGTGCACCTTTTTCAATCATCTGGCTTGCAGTTGCCAGTACGCCGGTACCAAATACATAAGCGGCTTTGTTGATTGGACCACCCATGTCGATCGCCATCATTGCTCCGAGGATCAGTCCGAGTACGGTGATGTATCCCGCATCAGAGATTGCGGTCAGTCCGTTGCTCAGTCCGGTATTGATCAGTCCGATCAATGGGTTAAAGATGAAGCACATTAAAATACTGATAATTAAAATTCCAAGCAACGGATAAATCAGAGTCGGCTTGATTCCGTCTAAGGAAGCCGGCAGATTTGAAACGCTTTTTCAGGAACAGTACAATAAATCCGGCAAGGAATCCGGCTAAAATTCCGCCGAGGAAACCGGAAACGGTGTTACCACCGTTGGCACCCTGGAATGCAAAGTCTGCGATAAATTTCTGGAAACCGGTTGTGGAATCCGCCCAGTTGTAACCGGTAACTAATGCGTTACCACTCGAGCTAACAAACCGCCCGTAAAACCAACTGCAAGTCCCGGCCGGTCTGCAATCGAGTATGCAATGTAACCTGCAAGCACCGGAACCATCAGTCCCATTGCCAGTCCTCCGGCATACTTGAAGAATGCCGATAACGGCGTACAGGAACCGAATGCCGATCCACCGGTTGCACCATAGCCCATCAGGGTATCGATCAGAAATGCAATCGCTGTCATGATGCCGCCGCCAATAACGAACGGAAGCATGTGGGATACCCCACTCATCAGGTGTGTGTAAATCATGTGTGCGGTGGAGCCACCCTCTGCTTTTTCTTCTTTTCTGCTGCCCTCTGCCGCATGGTAGACAGGTGCATTCCCCGGCCACGGCACGGTTTAACAGCTGCTCTGCCTTGTTGATGCCGTCTGCAACCTTGCACTCGATGACTTTCTTTCCATCGAAGCGGTCCATCGGAACTTTGGTGTCGGCTGCAACGATGATTGCGGCCGCTCCTGCGATCTCTTCATCGGTAAGCACATGCTTGGCTCCGCCGGAACCTCTGGTCTCTACCTTAATCGTGATTCCCATCTCAGCTGCATGCTTCTCTAAGCTTTCCGCTGCCATATAAGTATGTGCGATTCCGGTCGGGCATCCGGTTACGGCAAGTACCTTGTATTTTGCCCCAGTTTCGTCTTCTTTTTCGTCCTCATCTTTTGCGCTTTCCGCATCATCGATGACTTTTAAGAATTCGTCTACGGTCTTTGCATTTTTCAGTCCGTTGGTAAAATTCTCGTCCATCAGAAGTACGGAAAGTTTGCTGAGCACCTCCAGATGTACATTATCCTCGGTGTTTGGAGCTGCAATCAGAAACAGTAAATTGACTGGTGCTCCATCTAACGCGTCAAACTCTACACCATCCTTTACTACCATAGCTGCCAGTCCCGGTGCTTTCACAGCATCTGACTTGCAGTGTGGGATCGCAATTCCTTCTCCGATTCCGGTTGTTCCTTCTTCTTCTCTTGCAAAAACCCCCTTGCGGTAAGTTTCCACATCGCGGATTTTTCCGCTTTTTGCCATGAGATCAACCATTTTGTTTAAAACATCCTGTTTTCCGGCTGCAGAACCGTTCAGTTCAATGCTCTCGGCTGCAAGCAAATCTCTGATTCTCATAGTATACCCTCCTTAAAATAATTTTTTATTTGCATCCATCAATGCAAGTACTTCCTTTTTTGTTGCCAGTTCTTCGGAAAAAGCACTGGCACTTCCGGTACATACACCATAGCGGAACGCATCTGCATAGCTGCCACCATTTAAATATCCATATATAAAACCAGCCACCATGGATCTCCGGCGCCTACCGAATTGACGAGCTTTCCTTTCGGTGCATCTGCCCGGAACTCCTGACCGTCTTCCGTCACAAGGACGGCCCCGTCACCTGCCATGGAAACAAGAACATTTCTTGCACCTTTTTCCTGCATGCGTCTTGCATATGTGACAACATCATCCTTATCATTGATTATCGTGTGGAAAATCTCTCCCAGCTCATGATTGTTTGGTTTGATCAAAAACGGATGATAAGCAAGTACATTCATCAGCAGATCTCTGGTCGCATCTACTACAATATTGAGTTTCTTGTTCTGCAGATGCTCCATGATATCCATATACATGGATTCCGGCATTGTGTCCGGGATGCTTCCGGCAAGTACCAGTGTATCGCCATCCTGCAATGCATCCAGTTTTCCGTAAAGCTTCCGGATATCTTCTGATGCAATCTTTGGTCCCTGTCCGTTGATTTCCGTCTCGGTCTGTGCCCGGAGTTTTACGTTGATACGGGACAATCCTTCGGTAACGTGAATAAAATCTGCGGTAACACCTTTCTCCTGAAGAAGCCGTGTGATGGCATCTCCGGTAAATCCTGCCATAAATCCAAGTGCTGTGCTTTCTTCCCCAAGATTTTTCAGTACCATTGAAACATTGATTCCTTTCCCACCCGGAAAAATAATTTCCTTGCTGGTACGGTTGACCACACCGGTCATAAAGTTGTCCACATTTACAATGTAATCAATGGATGGGTTAAATGTTACGGTATAGATCATTCTTTCACCTCCACAATATTTTTGTTATTTTTTAAGTGCCGGCTTGCACAGCTCCGTTGTTAAGATGGTTGCCTGTTCAAAATCAGCAAATTTCACACTGGAAAGCTGGTCAAACTTGCTGGCATCTGCCAGAATATAGCAGCGTTTGCAATTCTTCATGGAATATTTCTTTACCATGGCTTCCTTGATCTCCGGGGTGGAATATCCTTTGCTGACGCTGATTCCATTCGTTCCCCAGAATCCTTTGGTAAAATTATACTTGGAAAGCATCTCCATGGCTTCCTCCCCGACGATCGCCTCTGTCTGGGATTTGAATTCGCCTCCCAGCAGATAAACACGGCAGCCCTTTTCCGCCAGAAGCTTTGCATGGCTGATGGCATTTGTCACAAACACCGCCTGTGTCTCCTTAATAAAAGGGATCATCGCCTCGGTGGATGTTCCGGCATCCAGATAAACAAAATCATCCGGGCGGATGAGGGATGCTGCATACTTTGCAATTGCATTCTTTTGTTCCGCATTCATCGTCTTACGGTTTCTGACATCCTCATCATGTGTACTCACACTCGGCCGTCTGGCGATTGCACCGCCATGCACCTTGGTCAGAAGACCATTCTCATCCATTGTGATTAAGTCCCGGCGGACGGTTGATTCTGAAGCGTCAAGTGCAGTCATAAGTTCCTGTATTGTGGCACTTCCCTCCGCTTCTATTATGGACAGTATCCTTGAAAATCGTTCTTCTGCAAGCATATGCCTCACTCCTTTGTTTTCTTTTTCGTTCACAATCTTTCAAAATCGTTCATTTGGTGGTTCTTATTATAGTTACATTTTCTGTCATCGTCAATCACTTTCCGTCAAAATCATTCACAAAAACAGAACTGGGATTTTGTGCATAATGTCATTTAATATAGTGGCTCGAAAGGACAGGGGAGGGGGACACCAATGGCAATCCGGCTCATGCTCCTTGCAATTAAGAGGCTGTAGGAATTTTTATTTCAATTATTATCAGGCGGACGCAACCGGTGGTCATTCGCCTTCCGGGCTCAGTGACCACCTGCCTCGTACATCCATGTACGAGGCTTGCTGAAAATCGAAAAAATTCCAACAGCCTCTAAAATGCAGGAGAAATCGCCGGGTTGCCATTGGTGTCCCCCTCCCCTCCCCTGTCCTTTCTACCTAGCAGTTTACAGTACAATTGTTTCACACCATGTCAAAAGCCTATTATGTTTTGTAAAAAGAACAGCATACTTATTGAGAGTATGTGTATTATTTGCTACAATATCCCCGGAATATGACAAAACAGGTTTTTCTGTGAGTTTCTTGGTATTATCTTATAGAAATGCAGAAAATTTTATTTTACAATGATCCATTACAAACACAAGGAGGAATTATCATGAGAGGCGTCGAAACCCGAATTCAGGAAATCCGTCACAAAATTTTTACAGAAGTAGCCCGTATGGCTTATCATACCGAATGGCCTGTAAAGGAACGTATGGAAGAACTTCCATATAAGATTATTCCGGGAGAAACCGGAAATTTCAGAAACGATGTATTTTTGGAGCGTGCAATTGTAGGTGAACGCCTGCGTCTGGCAATGGGTCTGCCAAACCGCAGTGCTGCAGAGCATGCCCCGGTATCAGATGGCATTGAAGCTGCTGACCAGGCAGAAACTTACTATACTCCGCCTCTCATTAATGTCATTAAATTTGCCTGCAATGCCTGTCCCACAAAACGTGTGCACGTAACAGACGGCTGTCAGGGATGTCTGGCACATCCCTGTATGGAAGTATGCCCGAAAGGAGCTGTTTCCTTAGACCGTACCACCGGCAGATCTATCATTGACCAAGAGAAATGTATCAAGTGCGGCCGCTGTGCAAGTGTCTGCTCCTATAACGCCATTATCATTCAGGAACGTCCATGTGCCAAAGCGTGCGGTATGGATGCCATTACTTCAGATGAAAACGGCAAAGCCAATATCGATTATGACAAGTGTGTTTCCTGCGGTCAGTGTCTGGTAAACTGTCCGTTCGGTGCCATTGCTGACAAATCCCAGATTTTCCAGACAATCCGTGCCATCCAGTCCGGTGAAAAGGTTTATGCAGCTGTCGCTCCTGCATTTGTCGGTCAGTTCGGACCAAAGGTTACCCCTGGCAAGCTGCGTGCTGCCATGAAAGAACTCGGGTTTGCAGACGTTTTTGAGGTAGCAATCGGTGCGGATCTGTGTGCAAAGCAGGAAGCAGAAGATTTCTTAAAAGAAGTGCCGGATGAACTTCCATTCATGGCAACTTCCTGCTGTCCGGCATGGTCTGTTATGGCAAAGAAATTATTCCCGGATCACGCCAACTGTATTTCCATGGCACTGACTCCGATGACATTAACTGCACGTCTTATCAAAAAGCATAACCCAAATGCAAAGGTTGTCTTTATTGGACCATGTGCGGCTAAAAAACTCGAAGCAATGCGCCGCAGCGTCCGCAGTGAAGTAGATTTCGTGCTCACCTTTGAAGAAATGGCCGGTATTTTTGATGCAAAACATGTGGATCTGGAAAACATGGAAGAAGATCCGGATGGTGTAAGTGACGCTTCCACCGACGGAAGAAACTTTGCCGTTGCCGGTGGCGTTGCACAGGCTGTCGTAGATGTCATCAAACGAGATCATCCGGAACAGGAGATCAAGGTGGCAAATGCCGAAGGATTAAAGGAATGCCGTCAGCTTTTAAAGCTTGCCACATTAGGCAAATATCCGGGTTATCTGCTCGAAGGCATGGCCTGTCCTGGCGGATGCGTCGCCGGAGCCGGAACCATGCAGGCAATCAAGAAATCCCAGACAGCTGTCGGTCTGTATGCCAAGAAAGCAAACCATCAGTTCTCAAGCGAAACCGAATACATCAAAGAATTGGATAAACTGGTGGATTAAGTATCTGCCATGTAAAAAAGCCCTGCGCTTTCGGAAATTCCGAAAACGCAGGGCTTTTTGTCTGTTCTTTTATTCTACTTCAATTCCCGTATCAAAGGTCCATTTCCACTGACCAAAGGAAGATGTGTATCTGCTGGTTCCTGCAATATCATTGTCAATCATAATTCCGCTGCATGTAGAATGAATCCGCCAGTACCTACTGTTTCCATACTTATGCACAATCGTGCGGCCACTGTAACTGTACTTATCTCCTGCAGATCTCTTAATCGTTCCTTTCGCATAGACACCAATATCTTCCAAATAATCTTTTACCGCTTCCATTGAAGAAAATTCTCCGAAATATATGGCTATATGGGAGGAAGAACCACCCTTTCCATAAACAACTACATCTCCAAGTTCCAACTGGGAAAGGCTTTTCCCACTGCTTTTTCTTCCAATAGACTTCTTTGTGCCGGAATTCCACTGGATCGCACCCTTTGTTGCAACCCCTGTTGTATACGAAATACTCGATCCGCTTACCCAGTCTCTGGTACAATGTGCTCCAACACTGACATTTTTCAGTGCAGTCCCTTTCCGTCCCTTACTCTCCAGACGATTCAGAGCTGCGCGTGTGTAACCACTGCAGTCACAGCGGATTCCATCAACCACACTGCCATAACTCTTTCCCAGAAATCCCTTACACAATGTTTTCCGGTAATTATCCTGTGCCACAACCGCGGTACTTTTCTTTCCTGCTGCTTCTGCCGGTGCTGCAGTACCCCCTACTACAACTGCCGCCAGCAAAATACCTGCGATCAGCTTTTTACCCCATGTAACCTTAAACTTCAATGCCTATCCTCCAATTTGTTACAACTTTGTTACTTAACTATAACATATAGTAACAAAAATCAGAGGCTTTTTTCAAGAAAAATGTGCAAAAAAGTTTCATTTTTTATCTCATTTTTTATGTGTTTTTAATATTTTTTGGTTCTCAATCTCCTGGAAATCATTTTTCATATCATACGAAATAAGTGAAAAATCATCCCGTTCCACATGAAGCACATAAAAACAGTCACCCGAAGAAAGTCCCCTCATCTGTTCTGCACCAGTCCACGTATCCATTTTCTGCTGTGTTTTCTTTAAGGAAATTTTCTTTACAAAAGACGTTCCATCCCACTGAAACAGCATATACCTGTTATAATTGGTTTTGGTCCAGGTCTCTGTCGCAAATCCGACCAGTCCACGTCCGGTATCTACAAATGCACACTTGTAATTCTCTGCGGCACTGCAGAAATCTTCGTTTATCGTCACAGAATCCAAAATCCTGAGGTTTATCGGATCGGAGATATCAAACATTGTCAGTTTTACCCCTGTCTTCTCGCTTGTCTTAGCATTGGTTTCATAGCCGATGCCAAGCAACAGTCCATCTCCAAACGGGTGCAGATAATCGGAATATCCTGTCATCTTCACATTTCCCAGCGGCTTCGGATGTGCCGGATCGGAAATATCTACTGCAAACAACGGGTCGGTATTATGATAAGTAATGAAATATGCTATATTTCCCAGATACCGTGCCGCATAAATTTCTTCTCCCTTTGCAATATTTTCCAGCAATCCCTCTTTTTTCAGGTCCGCATCCAGCAGATACAGGCGGTTTTCGGATAAAGAATTTTGGGAATCTGTTGTCAGAATACGAAGTTCTCCCCCACTTTCCGAAATAGCAAACGTATCCCGGATCGCCCCCTTTACGGTTGTTTCTGCAATTGCTGAAAACATTCCATTCTTATAAGAAAACTTGGCGATCTTTGTCTTTTCTCCACGCTCATATTCCATCTGATACAGATAGATTGCATCCGTTCCCATATAAACCTGTCGTCCGCTGTCAAGAAGCACCATATGGTCTGCAGCCTTCGATGGCTCTTTAAGATTTATAGATGCCATAATGACTTCTGTTGTCCCATTCTTCTGCACATAAAAACATCCGGCATCTGCTTTTTCCCCGGCAATCTCCGGAATGACCTGAGCCTTCCAGTTCTTTCCGTCTCTGGACACCCAACGGTCAGTAAACAGATAAATAAAATTTCCAACCTTACGGGAACTCTGGTATGCTCCATCCATTTTCATGGTTGCACTTAATACCGGATTTGCGCGTTCGGAAATGTCATACGTCAAAAGAACTGTACTCACATTTCCGTCCGGTTCATAAGCGATATCTTTGTAACATCCGATAAAACCGGAATCATTGTCAGCCTCCGTGCTGTCGGACTGAATCTCCTCCTGTTGTGTTTCCCATCCCTGCTTGATAACATACAGCCGGTCATTATCCACGTATAGCTGCAAAAGGATGTCATTTTCCGTCAGTTCCGGCCGTATTTCCGACAGCTTACGCATATTTTTGTCCCGAATATCCACAATGGTCACCCGGTCATCATTCAGCACATACAGATAATTTCCGTCATTTTTGACGATGTCCCCCTCGTCCACACCGTTTACCTGCAAATTGGTGTCGGAATGGGTACCGGATGACTCTTTTTTCGCCTCGGCAGAACCGGTATCTTCCACGAAAAACAAATCATCACTGTGCCTTCTGCCAACTCCTTTTGTGAATTGGATTTTTTCTGTACCGCTGCATATACATCCTGGTAACTTTTTGCCAGAGTAAATGCACCGATTTGTTCTTTCTTTTCTGTATCCTGCGTACTGTCGACAGTTTCTGTTACGGAAAGAACAGCCTTTTTCGGTTGCGCATCATCGGTTCCATACTTATTCCATCCATAGATTCCGACCGCAATCACCAGCACCGCAACTGCCGCAGCAATTCCGGCAAATCTCCGGTAATGTCTGTGTTCTTTCCTGCCTGCGGATGTCCGGTTTTTCCGCTCCTCCAGCATCTGCTGCACCGCCACGGGTGTCAGAGTATCCGGCACGGTAATCTGCTCTGCGGATCTGTCTATTTTCTCTTTCCATTCTTCCAGGTTCTGTTCCTGCATATTCTCACCTCAATCCCTTCAGCTGTTTTTCCATCCGCTGCAACGCCCGATGTTCTCTCGACCGCACAGTATTCTCATTCATTGCAAGAATCTGTGCAATCTCCCGCGTCTTATATCCACCGAAGACATGCATTCCCACAATCATGCGGTCCTCCTCATCCATCGTAAGAAATGCACGTCGGACTTCTATATATTCCTCACGGGTATCACCCCATACATAGCCGTCCCAGCCACCGTTTTCTTCCGTCAGTTCTTCTCCCCGTTGATAGTATTCCCGCATTTTCTGTTTGCACATATTTGCCACGATACGATACATCCAGGCGGAAAAAGCATCTTCCTTCCGCAATTTCCCGATATTTTCAAATGCTTCCATCACAGCGGCACTGACCACATCCTCCGCATCCTGTGTATTTCCAAGCGTATACAGCGCAAACTGATACAGCCTCTTATAAATTGTCCCATACAATTCGGCAAACGCTGCGGTATCCCCGCGCTTTGCCCTTTTTACTAATAAACGTTCATCCATGGAAGGCCCTCCTATCTATACAGTGTATCGGAGGTGTATTTTTGTTGCAAGAAAATAAAAAAGCCCTCCCGTCAAATAGGAGGCTGTTTCGTTCCTCGATCAGGAATCTTTTTTCGCCTTATCAATCATATAAAGAATATCTGCAAGCTCATCTTCCGGAATTTTGACATAATCCGCAAGTTCTTTCTGCGTTGGCTGTGCACCGTTCTGTTTTTTCAGATAGTTCACCGCTTCACTTACCAGCGCAACTTTTCCAACCACGGAATTTTCATTCTCATCCTCACCGGTCTGTTCCCGGATGCAGGATTTCATCGCTTCTTCCACCGCGGTAAGAAGTTCCTCTTCCACATCCACTTTTTCGTGGCTGCCGCACAGCTCGCTCAGGCGCAGGAAAAGTGCCATATTTCCTTCCTGCACAATATCCTCAAATCCTTCCGGGGAAACTGCCAGTTTCTTTGCTACTTCCAGTACGTTGCGCAGCCATGCATTGGAGAGCGCGTGTACCATGCTCTCTTCCCCTGCCAGCAGCTTCTTATACATATCAATCTGCTGCTCCTTGGTATACTCCGGAATATCTTTCAGTTCCTCCAGATACATCTGAAACATGGGAGAAGTGGAAATGTTGTCTGTGACGGAATCTTTTGCGGATTCCTTTTTCGCAGAAGATTCTTTGGTTTCTTCTTTCTCTGCGGTCTCCTCATATTCCGCTTCCTTTGTTTCCGGTTCGTTCTCTTCCGGCTGCGGATCATCATGTGGTGTTGACAGAAACTCTAACACCATCTCTTCCTGCTGTGCATTCAAATCCATATCCTTAAAATAGGAAAGGATCTCCTCTCTTGTCATCGGCTCCGCCGAAGTGCGGATAATATCCTGTACCGCACGTATGGTTTCTGTAAATGTATTCTGGTCTAACATATCAGGTCTCCTGTTCCTCATCATAACATTCGCTTCTGATCCGCGAACTGATCTCCTGCAGACATTCTATGAGGATCGGATTAAACTGTCCGCATTCCCCATGCAGGATCATTTCCAGTACCTTTTCATGCGGTACTGCTTTCTTATAAACGCGCTCACTCGCCAGCGCATCGTACACATCCGCTACAGAAACTACCTGTGCGGAAATCGGGATTTCATCTCCAACAAGTCCATCCGGATAGCCTTTTCCATCGTAGCGCTCATGATGCCAGCGGCAGATCTGGTGTGCGATCTTTACCAGTGGCTCGTCCTGATAAATACCAAGCTGTTCCAGCATTTCTGCACCGATGACGGTATGCGTTTTCATAATCTCAAATTCTTCTTTTGTCAGTTTTCCCGGTTTATTCAGGATTTTTTCATCCACACCGATTTTTCCGATATCATGCAAAGAAGAAGCAAGTGCGATCATGGCTCTGGTATCCCCATCCAGATGATACTTTTCGGTTTTCTGCGCCAGTCTCTCCAGAAGCATCTCCGTGAGTTTGTGAATGTGAATCACATGGCTTCCGCTCTCTCCGTTTCTAAACTCCACAATATGACTGAGAATATGAATCAGCATCTCGCTGTTTTTCTCTTTTTCGTTGATCTGCGCGGTAATCAGGGAAGTCAGCCGACGCTGCTTCGCATATAATTTCATGGTGTTCGTCACACGCTGATAAACGATCTGTGCATCGCATGGCTTGCTGACAAAATCCACTGCACCAAGTGCATATGCCCGCTTCACAGCCTCCGGGGCATCGGCTCCGGACATCATAATAACCGGAATATCCTCAATCCAGTGATTTTTATTCATATATGTCAGGACATCAAATCCATCCATCTTCGGCAATACCACATCCAGCAGAACCAAAGAAATATTATTGACCTGCTGTTCCAGTATTTCTATGCATTTTTCTCCGCTCTCCGCCTGCAGGACATGATAATCCTTGGAAAAAATCATATCCAGAAGCGTCCGGTTGACCTCCTCATCATCCACTACAAGGATCTCCGGAATCATCTTTTCCGGTTGCTGCTGTGCGTGTATCTTTCCCTCATGATCAATCATGTTATTCTCGGTGATGGCCATGTTTTTCTTATTTTTTGCCTGATACATCAGTTTATCTGCGCGAAGCATTGCATGCTCAACAGATTCGTTCTGCGAAATCACGGCACCCATACTGACAGAAAGCTGAATATTGGAATACCCAGGAATCACTGCATTCTGGATCTTTTCCTGAATCTCCTGCAGTTTTTCTACCAGACCATCTTCCTTTATCTCCGGCAGCACAAGAACAAATTCATCTCCGCCATAGCGCACAAGCGTATCCTCTCTGCGGATACAACGCCAGATCACGCCAGCAACCGCTGCAAGTGCCATATCTCCGGTCAGATGTCCGTATGTATCATTGCAAAGCTTGAAATCATCCACATCAATCACAACAATTCCGGCATTTCCCGTCCACATTTTTATCTCTTCCTCAAAATACAGACGATTATAAACTCCGGTCAGGACATCCTTATATAATTTTTCATTATATCCGGTCAGTTTATTGATCAGCTTTTCTCTGCAGGATATGTCGATTAAGGTGTCGTCCTCCAGATGATTGATCAATTCCATGACGTATGGCTGTCCATCAATTTCCATATACCGGGAGATTACCTGATAGACTTCTGATTCAAGGAATTCCAGCTTAATCATCTGCTTCTTTTCCCGCAACGCTTTATAGGAACTGCAGTTTTCGCACTTACCGTTTTTCTTCCAGAAACTGTAGCACGGACATCCATCCTGCACATTTTCGCACGTTCCTTTCCCTTGCTGGTAAAATGTCCGCTCAACATCTTCTCCTTTTAACAGACGTACTACCTGAAAAATCTTCTGATAATATTTGATTTCCTGTTCTGCTTCCTGCATGGTCATCCCGTTACCGGATTGCATTACACCTCATCCTCCTGGCATTAGAAATTCAAGTCAATTTTAATCCCCTTCAGATCCTCGTTTACGAGATTGTTCTTTTTAAGAATCGTCTGGATGTGCTGCTGCGCCTCCTCCAGCTTACTCGTACCCGTCTGATCCACCGTTACATCTGCCTCCAGCCTGTCTGCCTCGACAGAACCCTCAATCATCTTCTCCTGCTGCTGTTTTTCCTCTTTCTTTTCGTCAATCTTTTCCTGCTGCTCGTCGCGCTTCTCCTGCGCTTCCTCTGCTTTCTCTTTCTCTTCTTCCTGTTTCTCGTCGATGTGATCTACCGCATCCTGTATCAGCATGCCAAAAGCATCTTTATCGGAAGCATCCAGCAATTCATCCGCTGCATCCTGCGCTTTTTGCATATCCTGTGATTTCAGTTGGTCGAGCTTTGCATCTGCCGCTGCCTCAGTCAGAGAAGTCACGTTACGCTGCGCCCTGTCTTTCTTGTTCAGAATGACATCCCTTTGTGCATTCAGCTGTAATGCCCTGGTCTGATAATCGGTCAGAGGGGTATTCTGCAGTTCTTTCAAACGGTCTATCTCTTCCTTGGAAAAGTCATCCGTCTGCACACCTTTCTGATAATCCTGATATTTTTCCAGCAGTTCTAAGTCTTTCTGCTCCTGGGAATCCGAATCCACCCCATAACTCTGCCGCGTGATTTCTTTACTCTCGCGAATCTGTTTCAATTCCTCGTTACACTCACGGACTTCTTTGAGTTTTTCCTCTTTCTGCTGTGCCATCTGATCCCGCTGGCTTACCGCCTTGTTATCGCTGTCCCATGCATCCCGGATCAGCTTCATCGCCTGTTTCCGGGCGCTCTGTTTCTTGTCGCTTGCAGCATTGCCTGTGGTCTGGGCAAACTGCAGATCTCCGGCATATATGGTTCCTTTGTCGGATACTTTGTTTTTGCGCGTTTCATCGTCTCCGATTTCGTATGCATTCATGTTAGCATGTGGTGCCTGAATCGTCAATGACATATCAAAATTCCCCCTTTATTTTTTCATAATCTTTTATATTATATCGGATACTTTCCGAAATTTCTCCATATATCCGGCTAGATATTCATGGGAACTATTCATGGGAACTGCTGTCTTTGTACTGCTGCTCATCCACCAACTTCTGTTTTATGTCTTAAATGCCTCGTCCCAGGTCTGCCCTGATTCATTTTTTCTGTTAAACTCATTTTCTTTATCCCTGACATAGTTTTGTATCGGCAGATCGATCCGGTAAACCTTTTGTTCAAACGCCCAGTAATCCTCCTCCGAAGCAAAGCCCGAGAGCAGTTTTTCTTTTTGCTCCTTCGTCCAGATACCATCCAGATTCTTTTTTAAGTCCTCTACATATGCTTTTACCTGTTCATCCGTTACCTGATATCCATTCTGCATTGCCGCAACATACAGTGCGTTGCGTTCCTTGGCATAAGCAATTGCTTTCTTTTCCGACAATGTCTTATCATATGTAATTTCATAAAACTTCGTATACATCTGTACCTGTTCCCGGGTTACAATCGTATGATTTCCAATGGCACAGATTTCCTCTTTGTCGATACTCTTTGTCACACGCTCTTTGTCGGAAGACGCAAAATAATATACCGAAGCATCCGACTTCTGCAGTGTTTTCAGATAATCGCCAATCTCTTCACAGACATCTTCCACCACCTGTTCAAATGCATCCAGATCCGTCTGCTTTACACCGCTTTCATATGCCTCCTGTTTGATTTCTTCCTCCGTCTGCGTTCCTGTCTGGCTGTCTATATACTTACGCACCGCAAGATTCTGACGAATAACCGGCTTCATATTCTTCCAGTAAGCACTCTCTCCACCGAATCCCGCATAAAAATCGCGGATTTTTTTCCGGTTCTCCGCTTTGTTCATCTGTGTCTTCAGCAGTTTTGCATAATCATCATATTCCTGATCCGACACAGTACATCCGTTCTTTTTTGCAAGTGCATACAACGTCTTTTTTGTAATAATATCTTTTATAACCTCTTTTTTTGCGGTTTTTACCGTTTCTCCGTTTTCCACACGCAATGCCACTCCTGCCTGGATTTCCTGCCGTGTTACCGGAATTCCCTGGATACGGTAAACCACCTTTGCAGCCTTCCCCGTAAATCTGGAAACAATTGTTCCAAGCCGGAAAAAGGAAGTTCCTCCCCCTACGGACACACCGACTCCCGCCAAAACAAGCATGGCAAGAACTGCTACAGCTGCTCCCCATTTAAAAGAAGCCTTTCTTTGGTGCATGTCATGTTTTGGCTTATATGTATACGCTTCCTCTATAATGTCATCACTGATTTCACCGATTGCATCGGATAATTTTTCGGATTTTCTCATAACACTACACCCTCCTTCTCCAGTTTCTTTCTCAGCTTTTTGCGCAGACGCATCAGTTTTACGGACACACTGTTTTCTTTCATCCCAAACGTTTCCGCAATCTGTGCGACAGACTCCGCATACCAGTACCGTTTGACGAACATCACGCGGCTGCCGGTATCCAGTTCCCGTAAAAAGCGTTCCAGGACTTTCGTCACCTCCTGTTCTTCCCACGGCTCCTGCTCCTGCGCTGCCGGAATACATTCTTCCAGTTCCGCAAGCGATACATCGTAATAGCTGTTGCGCTTTGCCGCCATGTTATGCCGCAGCCTTTTGACGGACAGATTGCGGGTAATCCTGCAGACATAGGAGACCAGCGGATTCGGGGTCTGCGGTGGGATGCTGTTCCACACACCAAGCCACGTATCATTAACACATTCTTTTGCATCCTCTTCGTTATCTAAGATCCGGCGGGACAGGCTCTGACAGAGTTTTCCGTATTTCTGCGACAATTCGGCAATTGCCTGCTGTGACCGCTCCTGAAATAAGCGGATGATTGCAGTATCTTCCATGATGATTCCTCCCTTCTGTTGGATGCCAGTCCTTTTAAAGCCACCTGCGGCTGGGACTGGAGCATCTCTTATCTGTATACTACCGGTTTCTGGCGGGATGTGACGGGCAGATGTGTTTTTGTAAAAAATAGCATCTAACATTTCTGTTAAATGCTATTCTAACCCGACTAATCAAGTCCTTCCCCAAGAAGTCCCAGCCCCTTGCGATCCGCAAGACTCTGTGCGCCTTCTTTGACTTCCTCCTTCGAATAATCGTGCTCTTCAAGAAATTCCTCCGGAAGTTCATTCAGATAATCGTAAAATCCGAGTGCTACTTCAAATGTGCCCTCTTCATCTCTTTCTAATTCTTCATACAAGCGATTTTCCGCTTCATTGATTTTTCCTGCATCGACCAGCGCAATCAGCCGGGCATATAAACTGTCCGTTGCTGTATGACGATCCTCTTCCTTATATTCATAGGTCGCGGTGTTTTTCCCAAATAAAATTTTTGCAAGCATGCGGGTCATGTCACGTACCTGCCGCATAATAATATCATTCTCGTATGCCATGATAAACCTCTTTTCTGTCTTTTACTTTTCCATCATACCTCTCATAATCTTTTATACTAGGCGTTTGCGAAACGCCACAGACCGCATAAATACGGCATTTTTTGTTACCAAATTAAAATAACTCCTCACCGGAT
>ENA-OQAY01000073-OQAY01000073.1-human-gut-metagenome-genome-assembly--contig:-NODE-73-length-23506-cov-0.833654_pt1 | contig 23506 bp, 17 predicted proteins | sample MGYA00242740_ERZ504537 | MGnify/ENA primary metagenome ERZ504537 (study PRJEB26092, sample SAMD00036272) | human gut metagenome | host: Homo sapiens | study: EMG produced TPA metagenomics assembly of... | reverse complement strand
CTGTTGAGACTGCCGATGTTTATAATCTGGATATGGAGGATGTGAAGTATATCACAGATACCATAGCTTCTTTTGACGGATTCTGATAATCGTGTGCCGCAAGTCTGTTTCAGGAATCAACCTGTCGGCACACCGGACGAAAAACAGAGACATATAATATATTAAGAGGAAATATTATGAAAAAATGGAAACATTTATTAAAGACTGTTATGGCTGTGGGAGTCATTGCGATGACTGCTGTTCAGATCTGCGCTGCTGCGGAAGGAACTGCGCAGGCTGCTGTTTCAGAGGTTACACCCGTTATCCATTTCAACTAATGAGATTTCAGGCTGGCCTGCAGGTCCTGAGATCACATCTGAGACAGGGGTACTGATGGATGCAGACAGCGGAACTCTTCTGTACAGCAAGGGCGGAGATGAAATCCGTTATCCGGCAAGTATTACCAAAATCATGACACTGCTTCTGGCGGTGGAGAACTGTTCCCTGAAAGAAGATGTTGTCTTTACGGAAACAGGAACACGTGATATCAGTTGGGATTCCGGCAATATTGGAATGCAGGTGGGAGAAGTGATGAGCATGAGAGCATGCCTTTATGCACTTGTGATCCGCTCTGCAAACGAGGTCGCAGCCCAGATTGCAGAACATGTAGGCGGCACAGAGCAGCACTTTGTAGATATGATGAATGAACGTGCGGCACAGATCGGATGCACAAATACACATTTTGTAAATGCCAGTGGTCTTCCGGATCCTGACCACTATTCTACTGCACATGACATGGCGTTGATCATGCGGGAAGGTCTGAAGAATAAAAAATTCCGCAGGATCATCGGCGCTACAGATTATACGATCAAACCTACGAACATGAACAGTGAGTCAAGGGTACTGCATACGCATCATCCGATGCTTGCCCCTGAGAGCAGTTATCATTATGATGGCTGTATTGGCGGCAAGACAGGATATACCAGTGAGGCCGGAAACACTCTTGTGACAGCAGCAGAGAAGAATGGAACTACTTATATTACAGTGACAATGAAGGCGGCAGACCTTGCAGTTGCCAGTACGGATTCCACAGCACTGTTCAACTATGGTTATCAAAATTTCACAAAAGCACAGGTAAATGGTGGAGAAGTATCAGTTCCAAACGGAGTGACTGTGGATAACCTGACTGTTCAGGAGAATTCACAGAATGGAAATACAGTAAATGATTACTATTATAATGATTATCTGTTGGGAAGCGTTGAAGTTCCGAAAGCTACACCTACACCGGAACCTGCAGCGGATGCCCTTTCTGATACATCCGGAGGAAATACGGATCAAAATGAGAAATCAGATACTGTCGGAGAAGAAAAAACTTCTGCGGGGATGCCGGAACTGCGAAAAATACTTCTGATCATAGGAGCGGCAATGCTTCTTCTTATTATCATTCTGAGCATTGCACTTGCAAAAAAGGAAAAAAGATATTATGGCTAAGTCTGCATATCATGTGGATTTATGCGAACAGATATAACAGAAACACAGAGAAAGCTAAAGAAAAGAGGAAAATAAAATGGGAAAAATCAAAGTTACAGAATGTGGTGGAATTAAGGGATTAAAAGTGGTAGAACCTACAGTTTTCGGAGATGCCAGAGGATATTTCATGGAAACCTACAATTACAATGATTTCAAAGAAGCAGGAATTGATGTCGAATTTGTACAGGATAATCAGTCAAGCTCACATAAGGGTGTACTTCGCGGACTCCATTTCCAGATCAATTACCCACAGGATAAACTGGTACGTGTTGTAAATGGTGAGGTATTTGATGTGGCGGTAGATCTTCGTGAAGGTTCAGAAACATATGGAAAATGGTTTGGAGTCGTACTTTCTGCTGAAAACAAGAAACAGTTCTTCATTCCGAAAGGATTTGCACATGGTTTTCTTGTGCTTTCCGAGCATGCGGAATTCGTTTACAAATGCTCTGATTTCTATCATCCAAATGATGAGGGCGGCCTGATCTGGAACGATCCGGATATCGGAGTTGAATGGCCGATTCCGGAAGGAATGGAATTAAGCTTTTCTGACAAAGATACCAAATGGGGAAGCTTTAAAGAGTACCGTAAATAGGAGAATGAGCGATTGAATACAATTTTTTCTTTACCGATGGATATTTATAAGAACAGACGGCTTGTTGCAAAGCTTGCAAAGAATGATTTCAAAACAAGATATGCAGGTTCTTATCTGGGAATTGTGTGGGCGTTTATCCAGCCTGTGATCACGATCCTGGTATACTGGTTTGTATTCTCTGTAGGTTTTCGTTCCGGAACAGGGGATCTGGGAGTTCCTTTTGTTCTTTATCTGGTAGCAGGTATTGTGCCATGGTTCTTTTTCCAGGATGCGCTGATAGGGGGGACAAATTCTCTGCTGGAATACAATTATCTGGTAAAAAAAGTCGTTTTTAATATCAGTGTGCTTCCGGTAGTCAAGATCATTTCTGCCATGTTTGTGCATGCATTCTTTGTGTTGTTTACGATCATCCTGTATGCAGCGTATGGGAAATTTCCTGATTTCTACTATCTGCAGATTATTTATTACAGTGTATGTGTGTTCATTCTGGTATTGGGCTTATCCTATGCCACAAGTGCAATCGTTATTTTTTTCAGAGATCTGACCCAGATCATCAACATTGTGCTTCAGGTAGGAGTCTGGCTGACTCCGATCATGTGGATCGTTGAGGCTTCACCTCTGATGGGACATCCTGTGATCATGAAGATCCTGAAACTGAATCCGATGTATTATATTGTTTCCGGATACAGAGATACATTCCTGATGAAAACCTGGTTCTGGGAACATGCAGGATGGACGGTTTATTTCTGGATATTTACAATTCTGTGTTTCCTGTTCGGAAGCTGGGTATTTAAACGTCTGCGCATTCATTTTGCAGATGTACTGTAACTAGTACAGCGAATATTAATATAGCAGAAACTTAATTTTCGCTGTACTGGTAAGCGCGAAATAAGTCAGAGGAAGATGAAAAACACAGGAACATAACAGAAAGGAAATCACGTGGAGAACAAGAAAGTAATTCAGGTGAAAGATCTCACCAAAATGTATAAATTATATGATAAGCCTTCGGACAGACTGAAAGAAGCGCTGGGGCTTACCAGAAAGAAACTTTATAAAGAGCATTATGCACTTCATGATGTAAATTTTGATATTTATGAAGGAGAATGCGTGGGAATTATCGGAACCAACGGTTCCGGTAAATCCACGATCTTAAAGATCATCACCGGTGTCCTGACTCCCACAGCAGGGGAAGTAAAGGTAGACGGACGAATTTCCGCGCTGCTGGAACTGGGAGCCGGATTTAACATGGAATATTCAGGTCTTGAGAATGTATACCTGAATGGAACCATGATCGGTTTTTCAAAAGAAGAGATTGATGCCAGACTGAATGATATTCTGGAATTTGCGGACATTGGAGACTTTATCCACCAGCCTGTAAAGACTTATTCCAGTGGTATGTTCGTGCGTCTGGCTTTTGCTGTTGCGATCAATATTGATCCGGAGATCCTGGTGGTAGATGAGGCGTTGTCTGTAGGCGACGTGTTCTTTCAGGCAAAATGTTATCACAAGTTTGAGGAATTTAAGAAACAGGGAAAGACGATCCTGTTTGTAAGTCATGATCTTGGAAGCGTTTCCAAGTATTGTGACAGAGTTATTCTTTTGAACAAAGGGGTAAAGATGGATGAAGGTTCACCAAAGCAGATGGTTGACTTGTACAAACAGCTTCTGGTAGGACAGAATCCTGTAAAACAGAATGAATCTGACAGTACAGAGCAGATTGTGGCAGAGGACAGTGAAGGACTGGGAGATTTTCAGGTAAACCCCAATATGCTGGAATATGGAAGCCGTATTGCTGAGATCACAGATTTCAGAGTCATTGATGATAAAGGAAGATGTTCCAATACTGTTGAAAAGGGAAGCTGCTTCAAAATCCGTATGAAAGTCCGGTTTAATGAAGAGATTCAGGAGCCGATCATGGCATACACCTTTAAAAATATTCAGGGTACGGAAATCACAGGTACCAATACCATGTATGAAAATGCAAAGATAGACACTCCGAAACGGGAAGGTATATGTACTGTAACATTTACACAGAACATGAACCTTCAGGGCGGTGAGTATCTCCTGTCATTTGGATGTACAGGGTATAAAAACGGAGATTTTACGGTATTCCACAGACTTTATGACGCATGTAACATAACAGTTATTTCCAGTAAAAATACAGTTGGATTCTATGATATGGATTCAAAGGTGGAAGTACGGTGCGAAGAACAGGTCTGAGAAAGTTATGATGACAAATATCAGTGCGAAAAAATAATCAGCGCGAGGACTATATATGGAAGAAAAAATCGGGAAAGTAATTCTGGATACCACGTGCTATCCGGGAAAAGATCTATACAGTGATGGTGCGATAGAGGATGAAATGCTTGCAATTTCCAGAGATTTTGCACCGGAAGAATTTAATAGAGTGATCAGTGAGAGAAAGAGCTGGCCAATTCTTTATCATTTTTCTCATATCAGGGAGAATATTCTGAGCTGGATTCCCTTTACAGGAGAAGAGAAGGTTCTGGAGATTGGTTCCGGATGTGGTGCTGTGACAGGAGCTCTCTGTGAAAGGGCGAAGGAAGTTACCTGCATCGAGCTTTCTATGAAAAGAAGTAAGATCAATGCATACAGACATCAGGATCAGGATAATCTTAAGATCCTTGTGGGAAACTTTCAGGAGATCGAGAAAAACCTTACTGAGAAATACGACTATATTACTTTGATCGGTGTATTTGAGTATGGAGAATCCTATATCCGGAGTGAGAATCCCTATGTGGACTTTCTCAGGATCATATCAAAGCATCTGAAGCCGGATGGAAAGATCATTCTGGCCATTGAGAACAGACTGGGACTGAAATACTGGGCCGGATGTACAGAGGACCATTTTGGAACTTTATTCGAAGGAATCCAGGGATACCCCAAAACAAAAGGGGTTAAAACTTTTTCAAGAAAAGAATTTAATGGAATTTTGGAGGAAGCAGGAAACTTAAAAGCCGACTGGTATTATCCATATCCGGATTACAAATTTCCAATGACTATTCATTCAGACAGACATCTCCCTGCAAGCGGAGAGCTGCATATGAGGGACTACAATTTTGACAGACTCCGTCTGGACCTGTTTCAGGAATCTCAGGTGTATAATACACTTTTGAGCAATGATCTTTACCCGCAGTTTGCCAATTCCTTTCTTCTTGTGATCGGAAAAGAACAGCCACAGACAGCACCGGTTTATGTGAAGTTTTCCAATGAGAGAGATCAGAAGCTCTCCATTTATACGGAAATCAGTGAAGCAGCAGATGGGCAGCTGACTGTGAAGAAAGTACCGTCGCAGAAGAAAGCGGCAGCTCATGTACGGAATCTGGGAACTATCTGCGAAGAACTGACCGGAATGTATAAAGAAGAGGAAATTGAAGTAAACCGCTGCCGGATCAAAGGTGACTGTGCGCAGCTGGAATATCTGACAGGTATCACCCTGGAAGATAAGCTGGATCATCTTCTGGAAGAAGGCAGAACAGAGGAACTGGAGAAATTATTCTTCTCTTATATACAGAAAGTAAAGAATATTCATGAGAAGAAACCCTTTGAGAAAACACCGGAATTTGTAAGGGTATTTGGAAATGTAAACCTGCGTTCTGATCTGAAATGTACAGAAATATCCAATATTGATTTTGTTCCTGCAAATATTATCCTCTCTGAGAATAAAGTATCTGTGATCGACTATGAGTGGACCTTTGCATTTCCTGTACCTTCACAGTTCCTGGTTTACAGGATGATCTTTTATTATCTGGAACTGAATGACAAACGAGGAATACTTAAAGAACGGGATTTCTATGAGAAAGCAGGAATCCTGCCTGAAGATATAGAAGTTTATGTGGAGATGGAACATAATTTCCAGCAGTATATTCTGGGTGAGCATACAGCAATGAGAAATATGTATGCCCAGATCTCTCCGGGCCGGGTGGAAGTAGAAGATTATTACAGAGAAAAGAAACAGGAATCTCTGGAAATGCTTCAGATTTTCTGGGATAACGGAAAGAGCTTTAATGAGGCTGATTCTGTGAGATATCTGTTCAGAAACGGGAAAATTCAGACGGAGTTTGAACTTCCGGAGAATACCACAATGCTTCGCCTTGATCCGGGCGAAATGTCCAAGGGACTTAAAATTGTAAAGCTGACATGGGAAGATGAAAGTCAGGTAAAGTTTCACACAGATGGCTGTGAAGTGTCCTCCGGAGAATTCTATTTCGGCGGTGACGATCCGCAGATCATAGTAGATTCTGTTCCTGAGAACAGAAAGTCCATAAAGATTGAGATGGAGATCCTGGACCGGAAAACCACAGAAAAGAAATTCTGGAAAGTATATGCAGAGCAGAAAAGGGCAATGGAGCAGATGAGTCAGGAGCTTGCGCAGAAGAAAGCTCTGGTCGATCAGGTGGAAGGCAGTAAGGCATGGAAAGTGTATCGTGCCATCAAAAGGGTTTAGTTATGGGAAATATACTTTGGAGTGTAGATAAAAAAATATACAGTGACAAAGAAGATCATACTCTGGCCATTACCGGATGGGCGATAACCAGAAATCAGTCAGAATGTGATTTCATTCTTTATGGCTCGGGAAAGGAACTCTTCGTTCCTGAACCTTCGCGTTGTGAAAGAGCGGATGTTGCCAAAGATTTAAAAGAAACAAAAGATATAAAAGAAGTGGGAAATGTCGGATTCACAGTAAAGATACCGGAAATTATAAAACTTGCAGAAGAACATGAGAAACTGCAGCTTGCGCTGAGAGCAGGAGATGAAAAAGAAATCATCTGGGAAGCCACAGCTGCAGAAGTGAAGGACTTTTGTGAGGAAAGTCTTATTGAATATCATATTGATGAGGAACAGATTACACAGGAGAGTATCCTGACAGTCAGAGGCTGGGTTGTAAACCAGCTGGAGCCGGATGAGATATTTGTACAGGGTACAGATGGGAAGGTTCTGGAATGTACGATCACCAGACAAAGACGTCCGGACGTGGAAGAGGCAAAGGGGATTTCCGAAGAAGAGAAAAGAAATCTGGGATTCAGTATTACTGTCAATCTGGAGAATACAAACGATCAGAATATCTGCATCTGTTTCAGGGGAAAAGATGTACAGAAAATTTATACTGTAAATGTAAAAAAAATAAAACGGGAAAATACCGGACTGTATCAGCAGATGAAACTGCTGTCTCTGAAGAACAGGCAGAAGAATCAGGAATATATAAAGAAAAACGGCATTGGAAGATTTATCCGTTATGTGAGAAATTCCCAGCTTAAGGACGGAGATCAGGATTATGAAGACTGGCTGAAAGATCATGTCGCATTCCGAAAGGAATTAAAAAGACAGAGAAATGCTGTTTTTTCTTATTCACCGCTGATCAGTATTGTGATGGTGGTGACGGATACAGATGAACAAAGGTTAAAAAAGTGTGATCGATGCTTATACAGAACAGACCTATGGTAACTGGCAGCTGTGTCTTGCAGATGCATGTGAGGGAGAGGAAACAGGAGAGTTTCTGCGGAAAAAATATAAAAAAGAGATTCGCCTTTCCTACAAGAAGGTTACGGAAAACAACGGCATTTCGGGAAATCTTAATGCATCTCTGAAACTTGCAATGGGAGAGTATGTTCTGTTTGCCGGTCAGGAGATCATACCTGAACCTGATGCACTTTTTCAGATGGTCAAAGCGATCACAGAGAAAAAAGCGGATATGATCTATACAGATGAAGATGAGATCAGCGCAGACGGAAAACATTATTCTGAGCCGGAATTCAAGCCGGATTTCAATCTGTTCAGATTAAGGGAAAATAATTATATCGGACAGTTCTGGGCAATCCGGAAGGAAATTCTGGAACAGGCCGGAAAGTTTGATCCGGAATATGATGGTGCACAGGATTATGATATGCTCTTAAGATGCAGTGAGCAGGCAGAAAATATTGTGCATATTCCAAAGATCCTCTGTCATTCCATGAAAGCAGAGAACCTGATCACAGAAGAACAGGAGAAGAAAAACTGGGAAGCAGGCAGAAAGGCACTGGAGGAGCATTACCGCAGGGCGGAGGTTTCTGCAACAGCGGAACTTGCAGACAAGAAGGGATGGTACAGAAGCCATCTGACTATTTCCGGCGAACCGATGATTTCTGTGATCATTCCAAGTAAAGATCACATTAATGATCTGGAACTGTGTATTTCATCCATAGAAGAGAAGACAACATGGAAGAATTACGAGATCATTATTGTTGAGAACAACAGTGTGGAAAAAGAAACCTTCGTATACTATGAGACACTGAAAAACAGATACCCAAATGTAAGGATCCTTACATGGAAAAAAGAATTCAATTATTCTGCGATCAATAACTTTGCAGTAAGAGAGGCGCAGGGAGAATATCTGCTGTTTCTTAACAATGATGTGGAAATCATTACAGAGAACTGGCTTGAAGAAATGCTTCAGCTTTGTCAGCAAAAAGACGTGGGAATGGTCGGTGCGAAACTGTATTATCCGGATGATACCATTCAGCATGCAGGAGTGGTAGTTGGTCTTGGTGGAGTTGCTGCCCATGTATTATGTAAACTTCCCCGGGATGCGGAAGGATATATGGGACGTCTGCGCTGTGTGCAGGAGATAAGTGCAGTCACTGCCGCCTGCATGATGGTAAAGACTTCTGTTTTTAAAGCAGTTAGAGGATTTGACGAGGAGCTGAAGGTTGCATTTAATGATATTGACCTCTGTATGAAAGTGAGAAAATATGGAGTGAAAATTATATTCACACCGTATGCAGAACTGTATCATTATGAATCCAAATCCAGAGGAATGGAAGATACACCGGAGAAACAGCTGCGTTTTTCCAGAGAAGTAAACTGTTTCCGGAGAAAATGGGAAAGAGAGCTCCTGAAAGGAGATCCCTATTATAATCCCAATCTGACATTAAACAACACAGACTGTTCTCTGAGAAAACAGGAGAAGAACGGAGATTAACATGCCTAAGGAAATATTTGAAGTAGTAAGAGAAAGATTTCATTTATCAGACAGGACACAGTATATTGTGCAGGGACACTGGCCGAAAGATGCGGTGATGGAGGCATATCTGGATCAGCACAAACTGAAGGTGTCTGTGAAAGAAAATGAAAATGTAAGTGCACTGGAACGTTTTAAAGATCCGGAGAAAATGCAGGGAATACAGATTACGGCAACTGTTCAGATACCGGAAAATCTGGAGGGGTATCATAAGCTTGTGATCTATGAGAAGTTTTCGGATAAAAAACATGTCTGGTTTTCCATCACTGCCGGTGAACTGGATAAAAAAAGAGATAAACCGCAGGTATATTTTGAAGAAGAGAGTGCAGAACAGGGAACTGTACGAATCAGAGGGTGGGCCATTGCACCGAAGCCTGTGACTGTCCGTATCTTTGATGCGGATAAAAAGCCGGTTGCCGCTGAAATCCAGAGAACAGACAGGGTGGATGTCAACCAGCTGTTTGAAGAAGCACAGGATCCGGGAAAGACAGGATTCTTCTCTGAGATCACCAACGTTTCGGGAAAATGCCTGTATGTAGTGTTTTATGCAGGCGAGAAGAAAACTGTACATGTGGTTCCTCTGAGAAAAGCTGATATTCTGGCAAAGAAATTAGACAAATATGTAGAAAAAGGAATCCGCTACTGGAAATCTCAGGGTGCGGCGGCTCTTGCTGAGAAGGTAGTGACAAAGGTTAAAAATGTACGTCAGGGACCGCCATCCTATCAGAAATGGATCAGACATCATCTGCCGGACAGGAACGAACTGGAGAAACAGAAGAAAACATCCTTTGGATACAGACCCAAGATTTCTTTTGTAGTACCGCTGTATAAGACACCGGAGAAATATCTCAGAAGACTGACAGAATCATTTCAGGAACAGACTTATTCAAACTGGGAACTTTGTTTCTCTGACGGAAGCGGCGCACAGTCACCGTTGACGGAATTGTTAAAAGAACTGACAGCGAAGGATAACAGAATTAAATACGTTTCTCATGAGGAGCCGCTTCAGATTTCAGAGAATACCAACAGTGCCATTGAAATTGCAACAGGTGATTTCATTGCCTTTGCAGACCATGATGATGAGCTGACGCCGAATGCATTATTTGAATGTGTGAAAGCAATAAATGAGAAACCGCAGACACTGGTGATCTACACAGATGAAGATAAGATGTCTATGGATGGACATAAATTCTTTCAGCCGCATTTTAAACCGGACTATAATCCGGATTTGCTGTGTACGGTCAATTATATCTGCCATCTGTTTGTGGTATCACGAAAAGTAATTGAAAAAGTTGGCGGGCTGCGAAGTGAGTTTGACGGTGCACAGGATTATGATTTTGTGTTACGCTGTGTGGAAGCAGTAAAGGATGAAGAAATCTGTCATATTCCAAAAATCCTGTATCACTGGCGTTGCCATGAGGACTCCACAGCAGAGAATCCCGAGAGCAAGCTTTATGCCTTTGAAGCCGGAAGACGTGCAGTACAGGCTCACTATGAGAGAACAGGAATCCACGCAGAGGTTTTTAAGGGTGAATATCTGGGGCTGTACAGAACGAAGTTTATCAGAGATCATGATCCGCTGATTTCTATTATTATTCCGAATAAAGACCATATTGATGATCTGAAGAGATGTATGGAATCCATTGAACAGAAATCTACGTACAAAAATTATGAGTACATTATTGTAGAGAATAACAGTACAGATTCTGCTACTTTTGAATATTACAAAAAACTGGAGGCAGAGAATCCGAAGGTTCGCATGGTATACTGGGACGGAGTCTTTAACTATTCTGCCATTAATAATTATGGTGCATCTTTTGCAAAGGGTGAGTATCTGCTTCTGCTTAACAATGATACAGAGATCATTAATCCGGACTGTCTGGAAGAACTCCTGGGTTATTGCATGCGTAAAGATGTAGGCGCAGTGGGTGCAAGACTTTATTATGAGGATGATACGATCCAGCATGCAGGTGTTGTGATCGGTTTTGGCGGAATTGCAGGACACTGTTTTGTCCAGCAGAAGAGAGGTACCACCGGATATTGTCACAGAATTATCTGTGCACAGGATTACAGTGCGGTTACAGCTGCCTGCATGATGGTGAAGAAATCTGCATTTGATGCAGTGGGAGGACTTTCAGAGGAACTGGCTGTTGCATTTAATGATATTGATTTCTGCATGAAGCTGAGAAAGGCGGAATATCTGATCGTGTATAATCCATATGCGGAATTATACCATTATGAATCCAAATCCAGAGGCCTTGAGGATACTCCGGAAAAAGTGGCACGATTTAACAAAGAAATTGCCACCTTTGAGAAAAAATGGCCGGAGATCCTGGAGAACGGAGATCCTTATTATAACCCCAATCTCACTCTGAAGAGCCAGGACTTTTCTCTGAAAAGAATCTGAAGATGAAATTGCTATAAAATGAATGTGAAAGAAGATATGTTAAAGAAAAAGAAAGAGATCAATGAAAAAACAGAAATTTTCATTTTTGTATTTCTGGCGTTTATCCTGCTGACAACCTGGGCGATGACACAGCCTTTTAATTCAGGGCCGGATGAACAGATGAGATATTATGTTGCAGATTACATTTATAAACATCATGGAGCTCTTCCGGGGGGAGATGATCCGGCTGTCAGGAATAAAGTGTGGGGAATTTCCTATGCATATTATCCGGTTGTATCTTATATGGTGTCTGCATTATTTATGAGAATATCCCGGCTTTTTGCAGATCCGGGATACTCCATGTTCAAAATTGCACGTATGGCAGATGTACTGTTTGTCACAGGTGCAGTGTATTTTGTTGTAAAAGCTTCGGGCAAACTGTTTCCGAAAGAAAAATATTCCAGAGAAGTTAGATGGCTGTTTGCAGCACTGGCAGGATTTATGCCGCAGGCAATCTTTGTGGGAACTTATGTGAATACAGACTCACTGGCACTGCTGGCAGCAGCCATGATTCTGTATGCATGGGCCTCTTATCTGAGAGAAGACTGGACATGGAAAAACTGTATACTCCTTGCAGTGGGAATGGCCGTATGTGCATTGTCTTATTATAATGCATACGGTTGGATACTCTGCAGTTTTTTCTTCTTCTGTTTTACGGTATTACTCTGCAGAGAAGAAGCTTTTTCACAGAGAGTTCGTTTCCTTTTCAGCAGAGGAGCAGTGATCGCAGCAGTTACTTTAGTTCTCTGCGGCTGGTGGTTCATCCGTAACGCAGTTTTGTATAACGGAGATTTCCTGGGAAGGAAATCCTGTGCGGAATGTGCGGAAAAATATGCTCAGAAGGATTACAGACCTTCACTGTATCCGACGCCTGCAAAGCTGGGATGGAACTGGAAAGATATTATCCTTTATCAGGATCCCGGCTGGTATCATAACTGGATTCTGACAGTGTGTGTAAGTTTCATCGGTACTTTTGGACAGATGGAAATTTATATGCCATACACGGTCAGCAAACTGTATATGCTGTTCTTTGCTGTTGGGATCATCAGTGTATTTTTTGTAAAAGAGACATTTGATCTGAGAAAAAAAATGTATGTTGCACAGCGGAAAGCAGTTGGAAATGACAGATGGAAGATCAAAACAAAGGTGATATCCCGAGAGTGGAATAAAGAAGGTATTTTCCATTTGATGATGGTATTTCTGATTATGATTCCGGTATTTCTGTTTCTGTATTATGTTTATTACAGTGATAATCAGCCACAGGGAAGATATCTTATGCCTGCGTTATATCCTCTGATGTACTTTGTTACGCTGGGCTGGAATAATATTCTGACAAAAACAGTGAAAAATGAAAAGGTGCGGAGTTTGATATACAGAGTACTGACTGTACTGCTGGTGATTTCGCCATTTGCCTGCTGGGCATTTTTAATCTTGCCTTAAAAGAAATAAAGGGACTGCCGCATGAAAAGCTCTTGCGGAAGTCCCTTAAATTTATCTATTTTATCTATCAAAGAAATGGTTACTGTCTGGTATTCAGAAGTAGACTTCAGGATTTGATCACTTTGATCATCAGGAACAGGAAAAACAGCAGGAATGCTGCCCCGATCGCCCCGATGATATAATAAGGAGCAGTTGTATGGGAAGCAGAATATGCCTGTGCTGCCTCCATATTCTTCTGACCGGTTACTGCGGCATCATTTGTCTGCTGCTCTGCGTCTTCCAGAATCGCAGTTCCTACAGGAGTTCCTCCAAAGTAATACTGGCGTGTGATCTGTCCGTCAGAAGAAGTATCTTCTGTGGTCAGATTATCTTCTGTGGCACCGTTTGGTGCAATGACTGTACCACCGGAAAGACGGTTAAAATCATCGTCTGCGATGGTAAGGGGTGCAAAATTGTCAAAACCATAATTGAGAAGCGCGATCGCTTCATTATCGGTAACACCGGATGCGCCATTTAATACAATGCATACCAGCTTCATGTTATTTTGGAAGCTTCACATACCAGGGTACTTCCGGAAGCTTCTGTGTACCCTTCCTTACCGCCGATACAGGGTTTATAATAACCGTCGCTGGTGCTGTTTATCATGGTAAAATTGTTTGTAAGTACACGTTCACCGCCGGAAACATTTGTTGCCGGAAGTGTATAGGAAGTAGTTGCTGCAATAGTGCGGAAAGTGTCATTTGCCATAGCTGCTCCATGATCAGAGCCATATCATGGGCGGTGATATGCTGGTTCTCATCAGGAAGACCGGTAGGATTGGTAAAGACAGTATTGGTGCAGCCAAGTTCCTGTGCCCGGGTATTCATTATCTGTACAAAAGCATCCACAGAACCTCCCACATGTTCAGCTACCTGCAGTGCGATATCATTGGCAGAGGCAACCATGATGGCATATAAACATTGTTCCATGGTGAAAACCTCATCTAACTGTGAGGAAATATTGGCTCCTCCGTCAGTAACACCGGAAACACCGGTTGCAGTCATGGTTACCTGTTCATCCAGACTGCTGTTCTCAAGAGCAACCAGGCAGGTCATGATCTTGACTGCGCTTGCAGGGTAAAGGGGCTGATCTGCATTTTTGGAATACAGGACTGTGTTAGTGGAAGTTTCCATTACAATTGCTGCGGCAGACGAAATATCGGAAGCCTGGGGCCATCCGTCGATACCGTTGGTGACTACGACAGACGGATCTGCTGTCTGTGCGGCGGCGTCTGTATTCTGAGCTGTTTCTTCAGCAGCAGATACCGGAAACTGTGAAAACATGGTGACAGCACCAAGTCCCAGAGCCAGCAGGGCTGCAGTGATTCTTTTTTTCTTTATCATCATGGTATATAATACTCCTGTACATAAAAATGTTGAAAAGTAACTGTTCATTGTATGTGAACAGTTACATAAAAACGATAACATAAAAACAATAACAGTATAACACATTTCTCTCCTTTCTTGCAAAAAATATCATACAATGTTAAAATAAAAAATCATAGTAAAAATCGAGGTTATCATATGAGTAAAAAACCATCTGCAGGAGGAAAAATCCAGTGGACGAAAATGTTCAGGAAGCTTTCCCCCTATACGATCCGGAAAGGGTTCCGCTACATGAAGCATTATGGACTAAAGGAATTCTGGATCAGGCTGCATGAACGTTTTGAACCGGAAGAAGTACCATATGGTCCATGGTACCGGGCTTACATTCCGACGGAGGAAACACTGGAAACACAGAGGAAACAGAAATTTGATTATTCACCGCTAATCAGCATTGCAGTTCCGGCTTATCAGACACCTGTAGAATTTTTGAGACAGATGATAGAATCACTGATCGTTCAGACTTATTCAAACTGGGAGCTGTGTATCGTAAATGCAAGTCCTGACAATGAGGAGATGCAGAAAGTACTGGCAGAATATTCAGCCGGAGATTCCCGGGTAAGATTCTGCAATCTCAAAGAGAACCTTGGCATTGCAGAGAACACAAACCGCGCGTTTGCAATGACAAAAGGTGAATTTGTGGGGCTTCTTGACCATGATGACCTGCTGGCACCCAATGCATTATATGAGATCGTGAAAATACTGCAGGATCATCCGCAGGCAGATGCGCTTTATACAGACGAGGATAAGGTTACAACAGAACTGGACGAGCATTTTCAGCCACATCTGAAACCGGATTTTAATCTGGATCTCCTGCGTTCCAATAATTATATCTGCCACTTTTTTGTAGTGCGAAAGAGTATTGTAGAAAAGGCCGGAGGTTTCCGAAAAGAATTCGACGGAGCTCAGGATTACGATTTTATCTTCCGCTGTACGGAGAATGCCGGAGAGGTTTTACATGTTCCGGAAATCCTGTATCACTGGAGAACACACAAAGCCTCCACTGCAGATAATCCTGCCAGTAAAATGTACGCATTTGAAGCCGGCAAGAGAGCAATAGAAGCTCATCTTGAGAGAACAGGTACAGAAGGCGAGGTAAGCCATACACAGGATCTGGGCTTTTACCGGGTGAAATATCCGGTGCAGGGAAAACCTCTGGTGTCTGTTATCATACCAAACAAAGACGAGAAAGAGACTCTTCAGACCTGTCTGGAAATGCTGGAGAAGAATACCGGTTATCAGAATTTTGAAATCATAATCGTGGAGAATAACAGTACCACTGATGAGATTTTCCGATATTATAAAGAGCTTTCCGGAAACCGGAAGATCCATCTTTTGAGATGGGGAAAAGAATTTAATTATTCTGCCATCAATAACTTTGCTGCGGCGCATGCAAAGGGAGAATATCTGCTTTTCCTGAATAATGATGTAAAATCCATCAATCCGGACTGGCTGGAAGAAATGCTTGGAGTGTGTCAGCGTCCGGAAGTGGGCGGTGTCGGAGCAAAGCTCATTTATCCGGATAATACAATCCAGCATGCAGGATGTGTGATCGGAATGGGCGGTATTGCGGGGCATATGTTCGTAGATATGCCTGCGGACCATACCGGCTATCTGCATAAGGCATCCCTTCTTCAGGATATGAGTGCAGTGACTGCCGCCTGTCTGTTGATGAAGAAAGAGGTTTTTGAGCAGGCAGGAGGATTTACAGAAGAACTGGCTGTGGCATTTAATGATGTGGATCTTTGCCTGAAAGTAAGAAAAAACGGCTATCTGATCGTATATGATCCCTATGCGAAGCTTTATCATATGGAATCAAAGACCAGAGGAGCTGAAGACAGCAAGGAGAAAGTGCGCCGTTTTCAGACGGAGATTGAATATATGCGATGTCACTGGATAGACATTCTCAAAAACGGAGATCCCTGTTATAACAAAAACCTGTCTCTTACCAAATGGAATTATTCTCTGAAGCCAATCCCGGGAATGGAGACAGAAGCAGGACAGAAAAAAGAGAAGACAGGGAGGAAATCATGCAGGAAGTATCAGTGATCATTCCGAATTTTAATGGGATGGCTTATCTGGATGGCGTACTTGCAGGTCTGGAGTGTCAGACTGTAAGCAATTTTGATGTAATTCTTGTGGATAATGGATCCAATGACGGAAGCTGTGCTTTTGTTGCTGCAAGGTATCCATGGGTCCATCTGATCGAACTGCCGGAGAATTTCGGATTCTGTAAAGCGGTCAATGAAGGGATCAGAGCATCACGCTCACCTTATGTACTGCTTTTAAACAATGATATTGAAGTAACGGAGAATTTTATAGAAGAAATGCTGTCAGCCATCAAAAGGCATCCCAAAGCTTTCTCCTGTGCTGCCAGAATGATTCAGTTTCATGACAGGGACAGGCTGGATGATGCAGGAAACTATTACTGCGCTCTTGGATGGGCTTATGCGAGAGGTAAAGGGAAAGATATCCATACCTATGAAAAGGAAGAGAAGATTTTTGCTTCCTGCGCAGGAGCTGCTATTTACAGAAAGAAGATCTTTGATGAACTGGGATATTTTGACGAAGAACATTTTGCATATCTGGAGGACATGGACGTGGGATACCGGGCCAGAATCTACGGATATGAAAACTGGTATGCACCTGATGCCATGGTATACCATGTGGGAAGCGGTACCAGCGGATCCAGATATAATCAGTTCAAGATCCGGTATTCTTCCAGAAATAATATTTATCTGATATACAAAAATATGCCGGTGTTACAGATTATTATCAATCTTCCGTTTCTTGTTGCAGGATTTGGAATCAAAATTCTGTTTTTTACGCTGAAAGGATTCGGAAGAGAGTATATTGCGGGAATTAAGAATGGATTCCAGATCAGCAAAAAAAATCATAAAATACCTTTTAAATTTCAAAATCTGTCAAACTATTTTAGGATTCAAGTTGAATTGTGGGTGAATATCTTCAGGCGTTTTGTGCGGATGATAAGAAAGAAAGATAAATTTTTTATTGCTTTTATAAAACAACTATTATAATATAGAAACGATAAAAAAATGAGGTGACAAAAGATTGCTAAAGGACAATGAAAAGAATTTCAGTCGTCTCCATATGATCATTGATGCAATTGTACTGGTACTGTCATATTTTCTGGCATGGCTGATCCGTTTTGTTGGTCCTATGGCAGCAACAGCAGTCAGAACCAGAAGCTTTCAGCAGTATATGCTGATGCTGGTTTTTATTGTACCGGTTTATCTGTTGTTGTATCAGGCTTTCACATTGTATACTCCCATGCGGATGCAGGGGCGTCGGCTTGTATTGGCTAATATTGTAAAGGCCAACTCGCTTGGGCTCCTTATTCTGATGTTTACATTTTACATGATAGATGAGAGCGATTTTTCCCGTTCTACTTATATTATGTTTTATGTAATCAATATTGTGCTTCAGTGGTGTGCCCGAATGTTGATTTTCGCTCTTCTGAGAGATATGAGAGAGAAGGGACTGAATCAGAAACAGATGATCTGTGTGGGATACAGCCGCGCAGCAGAGGAATACATTGACAGAGTTCTTGCCAATCCTCAGTGGGGATATGTGATCCGCGGAATACTGGATGACAATGTTCCGGCAGGAACAGAGTACAAGGGAATCAAAGTTCTTGGAAGGATTGCCAATCTGAATATAATACTTCCGGAGAACCGGCTGGATGAAATAGCGATCACTCTGGGCTTAAGTGAATATTACCGCCTGGAAGAGATTGTAGCACTGTGTGAAAAATCCGGAGTACACACCAAGTTTATCCCGGATTATAATAAGATCATTCCGACAAAACCATACACAGAAGATATACTGGGACTTCCGGTTATCAATATCCGTTATGTACCGTTGAACAATACATTCAATGCACTGGTCAAGCGGGCGATGGACATTGCAGGATCTATTGTTGGAATCATAGTAACCTCACCGCTGATGCTGTTAATGTGTGCTATCATTAAGCTGACATCACCGGGACCACTGATCTATAAACAGGAGAGGGTTGGACTTCATAACCAGACTTTTCGGATGTATAAGTTCCGTTCCATGGAAGTACAGCCGGAATCGGAAGAGAAGAAGGCATGGACAGTAAAGAATGACCCAAGAGTAACACCCATCGGAAAGTTTATGCGTCACACCAGTATTGATGAACTGCCACAGCTTTTCAACATACTGAAGGGTAACATGAGCCTTGTGGGACCACGACCGGAGCGGCCGTTTTTTGTAGAGAAATTCAGAGAAGAAATCCCGAGATATATGGTGAAACATCAGGTTCGCCCGGGACTTACCGGCTGGGCTCAGGTGAATGGTTACCGCGGAGACACATCCATAAGAAAAAGAATCGAATATGACCTTTATTACATTGAAAACTGGAGCATAGGGCTGGATATCAAGATTATATTCCTTACATTTTTCAAGGGATTTATAAACAAAAATGCATATTAAGATAAGGGGAAAAAGTCATGGCTAAACCAGGAAAAAAGAAAAAAGTACTGTTTGTGCTTGAGATCATTGTACTGCTGCTGTTTATTGGCGGGCTGTATGTGTATGGACAGATTTCTTCCAGGCTGGATAAGATCGAGCAGCCGGAACTGAAAAAGGAAAAAATAGTCGTAAACCAGGAAGCACCAAAGATGACAGGATACAAGACCTATGTGCTGTTTGGTATTGATACCAGAGGGGAAGGCTCCCAGTATTCTGCACAGAACAGTGATACCATGATCATTGTGAGTGTAAACAACGATACAAAAGAAGTGCGTATGGTTTCCGTATACAGAGATACACTTCTCAATGTTGGAGATGATACCTATACGAAGGCAAATGCAGCCTATGCGCTGGGTGGTCCGGAACAGGCGATCACCATGTTAAATACAAACCTGGATCTGGATATTTCCGATTATGCGACGGCTGATTTTTCCGCACTTGTAGAAGTGATAGATGATCTTGGCGGTCTTGATATTCCGTTATCTTATGCGGAAATTGAACATATGAATAACTATTGCGTGGAAACATCCAAGCTGACAGGAAAAGACTACACTCCGCTCGAGAAACCGGAGCCAAAGCCGGAAGATCAGGAAGCAATTGTAGGAACTTATCATCTGAACGGCGTACAGGCGACATCCTATTGCCGTATCCGTTATACTGCAAGTCTGGATATGGGACGTACAGAGCGTCAGAGACGAGTACTTGGAATGCTCTTTGACAAGGCGAAGATAGCGGGTCTTTCTTCTATTTTTAAGATTATGGATGATGTATTCCCGATGGTTACAACATCTCTTTCAAAGCAGGATATTCTGGGACTTATTCCGACTCTGATCGGATATAAATTTACAGACAGTACGGGATTCCCGCAGAAGTTTAAATTCTCCAATATCAAGGGAAGTATTATTGTTCCTACTGATCTTGAGAACAATGTAGTTGAACTTCACAAGTTCCTGTATGATGATCAGGATTATACTCCGTCTTCTGAGGTAGTGGCCCGCAGTAATAAGATACTTGAGATCGTCGGCGGAGAAAGTAAGCTGGATGATGCAGCCAAGACTACGACACAGGACACTGATACCACAAATGCAAATGACACTTTTGTATGGTCCGGCGATAATACCTCCGGCAGTACGGATAACAGCGGCGATTATGATTATGACAATGATTATGATAACGGTGGTTATGATGGCGGTTATGATAATGGCGGCGGAGATTATGGCGGCGGTGGCGATTATGATAACAGTGGTGATGACGGCAGTTATGATAATGGCGGCGATGACACCGGCAGTGACACTGGTGGTGGAGACTACGACGGCGGCGATGACACCGGTGGCGATGAGACCGGCGGCGACGATGGATTCAGCGATGATTCAGCAGCAGATTCCGGAGCAAGTTCTGAAGAACAGTAACAGGGAACTGCTATAAAAATATAAATAATAGAAAAGAGGACCATCTGTTGGAAAGGATGGTCCTCTTTTCAGATAAGGAGTGTTGAGGATGACGCATAAGGAAAAATATAATGACACTGCGACAGTTGATGTAATCATTCCTGCCTATCGTCCCGGCAGAGAATTTGGAGAACTGCTGCACAGTCTGGAAGAACAGGAATACCGTCCCCGCAGGATTCTGGTTATGAATACGGGAGAGCAGTACTGGAACAGAGAATGGGAGAAATGTCCGATCCTTGAGGTTCATCACCTGGAACAGAAGGATTTTGATCATGGCGGAACCAGAAGAAGGGCAGCAGAACTTTCGAATGCAGATATTATGATCTTTATGACACAGGATGCTCTCCCTGCTGATAGAAAAGTAATTGGAAATCTTGTCTGTGCTGTCAGTGAAAATCCGGGTGCAGGAGCAGCCTATGCAAGACAATTACCCAGGGCAGACTGTCGCTTTCTGGAACGTTATACCCGTTCTTTTAATTATCCGGAGCAGTCCTCGGTAAAGTCGCTGGCTGATATTGATAAGTACGGGATCAAGACCTATTTCTGTTCTAATGTGTGTGCGGCCTATGATAAAGGGATTTATCTGAAAACAGGCGGTTTTACAGAGCGGGCGATTTTCAATGAAGATATGATCTGTGCCGGAACAATGATTCAGAAAGGCTATTCAGTTGTCTATGCAGCAGATGCGAGAGTGTATCATTCCCATAATTATTCCGGAAGGCAGCAGTTTCACAGAAACTTCGATCTGGGAGTATCCCAGGCAGAGCATCCGGAAATTTTTGAAGGAGTACCTTCTGAGGGAGAGGGAATCCGTCTGGTAAAAAGAAGCCTGGGCTATCTGATAAGAACGGGACACTTCTGGCTGATTCCTCAGCTGATCTGGCAGAGCGGAATGAAATATGCAGGATATTTTCTGGGGAAAAGATACAGAAAACTTCCCCGGAAAGTTGTTCTTGCATGTACCATGAGTCCATATTACTGGAACAGAAAATAAAGGTAAGAGGATGACCTTAAGACACGCCAATTTACGATAATTGTCACATTTTGAACACAATTAATTGATATACTGATTCCAGAGTTCAGGAGAAGAATTGCTGTAACTGTGCAGAAATAAAACAGTTACAGATCATTGTTTATTTCGGGGAGTGTTCCGATAAACAGTAATACAGGAACAGAAGGGAGCAGATTACATGAATGATGAAAGAAACCTGGGTGAAAAAACAGATGATTCCGGTCAGCAGCCCAGATATGAACATTATCAGTTCCATGAAGAACAGAGAACTGTTTTGAAACCATCCGGTCCCTCTGGACACAGAAGAAATCAGAATTCTTTTCAGAAAAAAGCAGGGGCGACAATCGCATTGGCTGTGATCTTTGGCCTGGTGGCGGCAGTTGTATTTCAGGCGGCAAATTTTGCAGCAGACAGATTCCTGAATACCAGGTAAGTCTTCGGTGCAGATTAAAACTACAGACAGTGTGGATCTTCAGGAAACGGCATCAGATGACAGCACTGCCGATAAGGTGCTGTCTGACTCTGAGAATGGAACAGTAGCAGCAGTGCTCAGGCTTCCATGCCTTCTGTAGTTGCGATCACTACTGTCAGTGTTCAGGAAATACCAAGCTTTTTCGGATATAGTTCCCGCCAATATAAGAGTGCGTCAACAGGTTCAGGGATTATCGTTGGAGATAATGATGATGAGCTTCTGATCGCAACGAATAATCACGTGGTGGATGGAGCTACAACTCTGAGTGTCTGCTTTATCGGGGATGATGTGGCAAATGCAGAGACAGAGACTGTGAATGCGGGAGATAATGGAGATCTGAATGTAGAGGATGCGGTCAGTGCCAAGATTAAGGGTACAGATGCTGATAATGATCTGGCAGTAGTTGCGGTGAAGAAATCGGATATCCCTGAGGACACTTTAAATCAGATCAAGATTGCTCAGATAGGAAGTTCGGATGATCTGGCAGTAGGGCAGCAGGTAGTTGCGATCGGTAATGCGCTTGGATATGGTCAGTCTGTAACATCAGGCTGGATAAGTGCATTGAACCGGACGATTTCTACAGATGATGGAACGAACAGTACAGGACTGATCCAGACGGATGCGGCAATCAATCCGGGTAACAGTGGTGGTGCACTTTTGAATATGAAAGGCGAGCTGATCGGCATCAATTCTGCAAAATACGCAGACAGTGCTGTAGAAGGTATGGGATATGCCATTCCTATTTCCAAGGCAAAGCCTATTCTGGAAGAACTGATGAATCGTGAGACCAGGGAGAAAGTAGACAGCAGCAAAAAAGGATATCTGGGAGTAAGTCTTGCCAATCTGACCACAGAGGCAATTGAGATGTATAATATGCCCACAGGCGCCTTTGTAAGAAGTGTGGAGGATGATTCTCCGGCACAGGAGGCAGGTATCTGTAAAGGCGACATCATCGTAAAATTCGACGGACAGAAAGTCAGTGATGGTGATGATCTACTGGATAAACTGCAGTATTATAAATCGGGAGAGAAGATTGAGGCAGTTATTGCAAGAGCCACTAATGGGGAATATGAAGAAAATACTATAGAACTGACTCTCGGCACCAGACCGGACAATGAATAAAACAAAAGACATCGCCCATGCGGCGGTGTCTTTTATATATTATCAGTGAACAGTAACCCGGGCAAGATTCTTTTTTGTGTTTATAAAACTTTCATTTTGTTATAAGGGAATTGTATGATATAATTCAGTTAAATAAGCGTAATGATCCAGCGGCCTGCTATCCTGCAAGAGCACTGTACTGTTACGAATAAGAGGATATAGAAAGGAGTCATTATGAGCGAGAACTATAATGATGATGAAATAATAGACAGCAGCGAAGATACAGAGAAAAAGAGAAACAAATCCGAAAAATTCTGTTTTCTCTGCCGCAGACCTGAGAGCAAGGCCGGTCCGATGATCGAACTTCCAAATAACATACATGTCTGCACAGATTGTATGCAGAAGAGCTTTAATTCTATGAATCAGCAGTTTAATGAGGGTAAGTTCAATTATTCTGACCTGTTGAATATGCCGAATGTGAGTATGATCGATCTGGGCAGCTTCCAGAATCCGGTGCAGCAGCCAAAGAAAG
>ENA-OQAY01000072-OQAY01000072.1-human-gut-metagenome-genome-assembly--contig:-NODE-72-length-23811-cov-0.782343_pt1 | contig 23811 bp, 18 predicted proteins | sample MGYA00242740_ERZ504537 | MGnify/ENA primary metagenome ERZ504537 (study PRJEB26092, sample SAMD00036272) | human gut metagenome | host: Homo sapiens | study: EMG produced TPA metagenomics assembly of... | reverse complement strand
CCGAGATGGCGCACAGTGAAACGGGAATCGATATCCATCCAGGAGCGGAAATAGGTGGTTATTTTACCATCGACCACGGTACGGGTGTGGTAATCGGCGAGACCTGCATCATCGGCAACGACGTGAAGCTGTACCAGGGTGTGACCCTCGGTGCCAAGAGCTTCCCGCTGGACGAAGACGGCAAGCCCATCAAGGGTATTCCCCGCCATCCCATTCTGGAAGACAATGTGATAGTCTATTCCAACGCCACCATATTGGGACGCATCACCATCGGACAAGGAGCCACTGTGGGCGGCAATATCTGGGTGACGGAGGATGTTCCGGCAGGAGCGAGAATTGTACAGACAAAGGCGAAGAAATGAGAAGCCTCAAACCTCGTTTAAAAGGCAATATTGCTGCATTTGTCAGGCACTTGTGTCTGTCACGTCAGACACAAGTGTCCAACACAACAAACACCGGTGTCTGAGCCAACAGACGCCAGTGCCTAACAAACGGGAGGCAAATTACTGATAAACAATAGAATAAAAACAGTAAAATAGTAAATAAATAGATGAGCGAACAATCTTTTGAAATGATTGCCAAAACCTTCCAAGGACTGGAAGAGGTACTGGCACAAGAGCTGACTGCACTGGGCGCCAACGAAATAGAAATAGGCCGCCGCATGGTATCTTTCAGTGGTGATAAGGAAATGATGTACAAGGCAAACTTCTGCCTGCGTACTGCCATCCGCATCCTGAAACCCATTAAACATTTTGAGGCGAAGAATGCCGACGAAGTTTACGAAGCTATCAAAACCATTGCATGGGAAAACTTCTTGGATAAAGATAAAAGTTTTGCCGTAGACGCTGTGGTTTTCTCGAACGAATTCCGTCACTCCAAGTTCGTGGCCTATAAAGTAAAAGATGCCATTGTGGACTATTTCCGTGAAAAGACAGGAGAGCGCCCCTCGGTACGCATCAACCATCCCGATGTGGCACTGAACATCCATATAGCCGAAGATAAATGTACTCTGTCACTAGATAGCTCGGGTGAGTCACTCCACCGCCGGGGTTATCGCCAGGAAGCCGTAGAAGCTCCTTTGAATGAGGTACTGGCAGCCGGTATGATCCTGATGACCGGATGGAAAGGCGAATGTGATTTGATAGACCCGATGTGCGGTTCAGGAACAATCCCTATCGAAGCCGCCCTGATAGCACGTAACATCGCTCCCGGCGTATTCCGCAAGGAGTTCGCTTTTGAAAAGTGGAACGATTTTGATCAGGAACTATTTGACCGCATCTACAATGACGACTCACAGGAACGTGAGTTCACACATAAAATTTTTGGATATGACAACAATCCGAAAGCAAATGAAATCGCCACTCACAATGTGAAAGCAGCCGGACTGAGCAAGGAAATTATCTTAAAAATCCAACCGTTCCAGCAATTTGAGCAACCCAAAGAAAAAAGCATCATCATCACCAACCCTCCTTATGGAGAACGTATCTCAACCAATGACTTGCTGGGCCTGTATCAAATGATAGGCGAACGTCTGAAACACTCTTTCACCGGCAATGATGCATGGGTACTAAGTTACCGTGAAGAATGTTTTGACCAGATTGGTTTAAAGCCTTCTATAAAAATTCCCCTGTTCAACGGTTCGTTGGAATGCGAATTCCGCAAATACCAATTATTCGACGGCAAATTCAAAGAATTCCGTAGTGAAAATGCCGATCGGGAGTTCAAGCCCCGCCGAGAAGAAATCCGTCCGCGCCGTAACACGGAAAAGGTAGAATATGGAGAACGCAGAGAACGTCGTAGTTTTGACAACAGACGTGAAGGACACGGAGAGTACAAAGGAGGAGAGCGCAGAGAAAGACGCTCTTTTGATGACAAACGTGAGAGACGTGGCGATTTCAAAAGAGGAGAACACCGCAACTTTGGTGACAAACGTGAAGGCCGCGACAATTTCAAAAGCAGCCCCCGTAAATTTGACGACAATAAGGAAAAGACAGAAGAATAAACAGTTATGAGAAAATTAATCAATCTGATCGCCTTATTAATCATGGCTTCATCTGTAACATGGGCACAAGACAAGAAAAGTTTCACACTGGAAGACTTGATGCCGGGAGGAAACAATTACTATAACCTGCTTCCACAGAATCTGTATGGTTTGCAATGGTGGGGGGATGTATGCATCAACGCCGACATAGAAGAGGTAAAAACCATCCATCCGGCAAATGGAAAGGAAAACGTACTTATCACTTTGCAGGAAGTGAATGAACTGTTGGCAAACAAGGAATTAGGGAAAATCAACCACTTCAGGAATGCATCTTTCCCATACGCTGAAAAGATGATGCTGGTAAATACCACATCCAATAAAGTGCTGATCGATTTAACTAAAAAGGAAATAATATGGAGTCAGCCTCTCTCTCCTAAAGCCGCCAACCAGGACTGGAACAAGGAAAGCCGTTCATTGGCTTATACCCTTGACAACAATCTGTTTGTAACGACTGCCGACGGGAAAACACAACAAGTCACCGATGAACCGAAAGGCATCGTATGCGGACAAAGCGTACACCGTCAGGAATTTGGTATCTCAAAAGGTACTTTCTGGAGTCCGAAAGGAAATCTGCTTGCTTTCTACCGTATGGACGAGAGCATGGTAACCGATTATCCACAAGTAAATACCTCCACCCGCATAGCGACACTGGAGCCGGACAAGTACCCGATGGCAGGAATGACCAGCCACAAAGTGACTGTCGGCATCTACAATCCGGCTACCCAAAAAACAGTTTATCTGAAAGCCGGAGACCCCACCGACCGTTATTTCACCAATATCAGCTGGAGTCCTGACGAAAAAAGCATTTATGTCATTGAACTGAACCGTGACCAGAACCATGCCCTGCTATGCTGCTATGATGCGGAAACAGGAGAGCCACTGAAAAATAACCCCCTTTACGAAGAGGAGCATACTAAATATGTAGAACCTCAACATCCCATTGTCTTTCTGCCTTGGGACCACACGAAGTTTATCTATCAGAGCCAGCGCGACGGCTACAACCATCTTTACCTGATGGACACCAAGACTTCCATATATCCGGAATCACATGGAGCCGCGGCCGGAGGTTCTTACCGGGAAAGCTACAAAACCAGACAGCTTACCCAAGGCAACTGGGTAGTACAAAACATCCTCGGATTCAATGAAAAGACCAAGGAAGTCATCATCATGAGCACAGAGGTTTCCCCTTTGCAGAGCAACGCATACGCTGTGAATGTAAAGACAGGCAAACGCCGCCTCATCGGCAATAAAGACGGTATGCATCATGTACAACTGTCCGGTAACGGCAACTATGTGATAGACAATTATACTTCTTTCACCATTCCCCGGAATATCGAGATCGTTCCCACTTCCGGAAAGGGAAAGACTATCAGCCTGTTGACCGCCACCAATCCGTTGGAAGCATACAATATGCCCGAAATCACCGTCGGTACCCTCAAGGCTGCCGACGGCAAGACCGACTTATACTACCGCCTGATAAAACCGGTAAATTTTGACCCAAACAAAAAATACCCGGCCGTAGTCTACGTGTATGGCGGTCCACATGCCCAGCTAATCCACAACAACCGCAACTATGACGCCCGCGGATGGGATATTTACATGGCACAACTGGGTTACGTCATGCTGACCGTTGACAACCGGGGCAGTGACAACCGGGGACTGGAATTTGAGAACTGTACGTTCCGCCAATTAGGAACCGAAGAGATGAAAGACCAAGTGAAAGGAGTGGATTTCTTAAAATCGTTGGGTTATGTGGACAATAACCGCATTGGCGTACACGGTTGGAGTTTCGGTGGTTTCATGACCACCAACTTGATGCTGACTTACCCCGAGTTATTCAAAGTAGGAGTAGCCGGCGGCCCTGTCATCGACTGGGCTTACTACGAAGTAATGTACGGCGAACGCTACATGGATACTCCACAAACCAACCCCGAGGCTACAAGAACGCCAACCTGAAGCTGAGAGCCGGAAATCTGAAAGGACGCCTGGAAGTGATCATTGGTGCCAATGACCCCACTTGTGTCCCTCAGCACAGCATCAGTTTCCTCCGTGCCTGCATTGATGCCGGGACCCAACCCGATTTCTTTATGTATCCGGGCGACGGCCATAATATGTTCGGACGCGATCGTGTCCACTTGTATGAACGCATTACACGCTATTTTGAAGACCATTTAAAATAAACAAAAGATAAGATTATGAAACTGTTGCTATTAGGCTCAGGCGGACGTGAACACGCCCTGGCATGGAAGATTGCTCAAAGTCCCAAAATCGAGAAACTCTATATCGCCCCGGGAAATGCCGGCACAAGTAATGTAGGCGAGAATGTAGCGATTAAAGCAGATGACTTTACAGCAATCAGAGAGTTTGTAGTAAAGAATAATATAGATATGGTAGTGGTAGGTCCCGAAGACCCGTTAGTCAAAGGAATCTATGATTATTTCAAAAAAGATGAAGCGCTGAAAAACATTCCTGTTATCGGGCCTTCAAAAGCAGGTGCGGTACTGGAAGGCAGCAAGGAGTTCGCCAAAGGCTTCATGCAACGCCATAACATCCCGACAGCCGGTTACAAAAGTATCACTGCCGCAAATCTGGAAGAAGGATTAGCCTTTCTGGAAACATTGAAAGCTCCATACGTACTGAAAGCCGACGGTCTTTGCGCCGGAAAAGGCGTACTGATTCTTCCCACCTTGGAAGAAGCCAAGGAAGAATTGAAAAAAAATGCTGAGCGGAATGTTCGGTAACGCTTCCGCCACCGTAGTGATTGAAGAATTCCTGAGCGGTATAGAATGTTCCGTATTCGTTCTGACCGATGGAAAAAACTACAAGATTCTGCCCGAAGCAAAAGACTACAAACGCATCGGCGAAGGCGACAAAGGGCTGAACACCGGTGGTATGGGTAGTGTATCTCCTGTTCCGTTTGCCGACAAAGCATGGATGAAAAAAGTGGAAGACCGTATCATCCGCCCTACAGTAGAAGGACTGGCAGCAGAAGGCATCGACTATAAAGGCTTTATTTTCTTCGGCCTAATTAATGTAAAGGGCGAACCGATGGTCATTGAATACAATGTACGCATGGGCGACCCGGAAACGGAAAGTGTCATGCTGCGCATCAAGAGTGACTTGGTGGAACTGCTTGAAGGAGTGGCAACAGGCAATCTGAATGAAAAAGTCTTGGAGATAGACCCCCGTTCGGCAGTATGCGTCATGCTGGTATCCGGCGGATATCCGGAGCATTATGACAAGGGATTTGCCATCAGCGGAATAGAAGAGATTGAAAACAGCATTGTATTCCATGCAGGAACGGCACTGAAAGACGGCCAGGTAGTCACTAGCGGCGGGCGTGTCATTGCAGTCAGCTCCTACGGCGCCAATAAAGAAGAAGCCTTGGCACAATCATTCACCAATGCGAAGAAAATCAATTTCGACAAGAAATATTTCCGTTCTGATATTGGATTCGACCTGTAATCAGCGGACTATTAACCCATGGCAGGCTATGACAAATTCCAGACAGATATGGCAAAGGGAAGATTCACCTTCCCTGTTGCCATCCTTATATGCCTGCTTCTCCGGATCATCACCGGCAATGAATGGCAGGATGTAATCAATTTGCTAGTCTGTGCTTTGACTGCTTATCTGCTGATCGAGATAAACACCGCCTTCACGCTGATACGGACACGCAGTACCTTGCATGTCAGCTTTTATATATTCCTGTCCACAACCTGTCTGTTTCTGCATTCCTTCCAGTATGCCGTTTTTGTGCCGCTCGCCTTTCTGATCGCTACTTCCCAATTATTCAGTAGCTACGAATCTCCCTATCCGGCGGGAAGTATATTCCACGCTTTCTTTTTCATCGGACTGGGAAGCCTGTTGTTTCCACAGTTACTTTATTTTGTACCTCTGTTCTATTTGGGAATGATTAGTTTCAGATCCCTGTCACTCAAAAGTTTCTTTGCCGGGCTTACAGGACTCTGTATGCCCTACTGGCTCTTTTTCGGTTACGCGTTCTATTACGACAAAATGAATCTCTTCTATCACCCTTTACAGGAGCTTATTCATTTTCAACCCATCAGTTATGGGATATTAGGGATGGACAGAATCATATCCTGTGGAATCATCACCTTGATATCACTGGTCAGCAGCGTGCATTATTTCCATGTTTCTTATTTAGATAAGGTGCGCACGCGTATATTCCTTTCTTTCCTGATCACCGTTGAAGCCTGGATTTATTTACTGGGTATCTTACAGCCACAGCATTTCGACATCCTGTTACAGATGCAAATCATTGTAGGGTCCATTTTAACAGGACATTTATTTACTTTAACCCACAACCGCTTTACCGGCATCTTTTTCATCATTACATTTGTTTTATTAATAGTTCTAACTATATACAATTTATGGATGCAATTCTTCAATTCCTGATCGACTGGGGATATTGGGGCCTTTTCCTAGGCTCTTTTATAGCCGGAAGTGTTCTCCCGTTCAGCTCGGAGGCCGTACTGGCAGCCTGTGTCGGTCCGTTGGGCTTAGACCCGGTGATCAGTATAGCTGCCGCCACCGCCGGCAATGTTGCCGGCGGCATGACCTGCTACTGGATGGGACATCTGGGCAATATGGAATGGATCGAGAAATATTTTCATGTAAAAAAAAGAGAAGATGGACCGTGCGGAGCGGTTTGTACACGGACGGGGTGCCTGGATGGCTTTCTTCGTCCTTTATCCCTATTTTGGGAAGTGCCATATCCATTGTATTGGGCATGATGCGTGCCAATATATGGATTGTCATTCTCGCTATGACCATCGGAAAGATACTCCGCTACGCCTTATTGGTATGGGGGGGTATTGGAAGCCTCCGCTTTAATGCATTAAAATTATGAAACTGGAACAAACAGCAGATGGAAGTTATACCCTCTATGTACCCGAACTGGACGAACATTATCATTCGGTGAAAGGGGCACTGACGGAGTCACAACATATCTTTATCGAAATGGGATTAAAACATTCTCCCGTTTCCGAGCCCCACATTCTGGAGATAGGACTAGGAACAGGGCTGAATGCCTTTCTGACACTGCTTTCAGCAGAAGAAACCCGACGGAAAGTACATTATACCGGTATCGAACGCTATCCGTTAGCCGAAGAAACCTTGAAACAACTGGACTACCCCCGCCTGATCGGCAAACAGCATGAGGAGGATTATTACGCCATCCACCAGGCACCCTGGGACACGGAAACAGAGGTATCCCCTTGGTTCACATTACATAAAATTGAAGATGATTTTACCCGGCTTTTCAACCCGGAGGAAGGCAGCCGTCCCGCCGTTCCCTTATACGATATCGTCTACTTTGATGCCTTCGCTCCCGACAAACAACCCGAAATGTGGGAACAATCTCTCTTCGATACTTTATACAAGGTATTGAATGACGGAGGTATCCTGACAACTTACTGTGCCAAAGGGGTGGTAAGAAGGATGCTGCAAACAGCCGGATTCACAGTAGAACGCCTTCCCGGCCTCCGGGGGGAAAACGCGAGATACTGCGGGCAACCAAGTCTGATTAAACTTCTAGGACCGAAACTGATAAATGGTCAAGTTTCACCTAAAACAGTAAAACCGTTGTAAAATCCTTCAAATCCGTCATATATGCATAACTGCATATTTATCAGCAAATTACCATGAAACATTCATCGCTGAATCCGTCATAGATTCTTCATATTCTTTTTCCACGCTGAGATGATTGCCGTTATATACATAAAAAATCTCCGGCTTATCACAAGCCAGAGATTCTGTTTTATAAATTTAAAGTTTTTATTATATAAGATTCTCCCGTCGGAGAAAGTCTTATCTTGGAATTGTTAGTGAGAGTGCCCCGAAAGTCACTCTCATTTTTTAAGACTCTACTGTTAGAAACAATTAGTTCAAAGTCTGTACATAGAATGTCAAGTCTTTAGTCATGCCAAATACATCTGTGATATGATATGTGATTTCGATAACCTTACCATTACCTACTTCCTTGGCAATATCAAACTTCATCTTGTTGGTATTGGCAGTTTGAGCAGCACCGTCTAAGATATAAGTTACCACATTTGTAGCCTGTTGATCCATCTTGCAGAAGGATACAAGCCATAGAATGAAGGATCAGCCTTATCTACAACAATGCTTTGTCTGTTATTTACCAATGAAGAGTTCAATTCGGCACGTAATGCAGCAGTTACACCTTGTGCGGCAGCACGGTCAAACAGATAGTACGGTTTGTCGAATGCATCAGCCAAAGTGAAATCAGTATTGCTTACTTCGAATGCATACTTCAAAATGGTCTGCAAACCATCTGTTGAATAAACAGCTTTTGCAATGAACGGATTCTCTTTTGTACCCTTAGATGCTACTTTTGCAACCTTAGAGTCAGCAATACGGCTGGCGAACTGTAATATAATATCATCCTTAGCTTCTGTATAAACATTGAAGTGATGATATTTAACATCGGTCAAAGTATATGCATCCATGTTACCGGCTGTGCCATAGAAGCCGATTGTATTCCATTCAGTATATAATGAGCTATTTGAGATATCGGCAAGAGTTACATAGCTTTCATTAGTCTTACCAATAATTTGGAACGAGTTAGTCGGAACCAATACTTCATACCAGTTAGCTTCAACATTTGCTTGTGCATTGTAAGCACCATTCTGGTAATTATAAACTCCCTTGAATGCATCACGCATATCAGCAGCAACAGCATCATAGCGGTCCAACAGTTTTTCACCATATACTTTCAATACATCATTTCCGTCTTTGTCTTTAGACCAAGCAGACGTACGGTTAGCTACAGATTCACGTTTGATCGGGCAGTTAGTAGGCATCTGCAATTCGAATGAGAAGTTCATTCTTGCCACTTCGTATTGATCATAACGAGTTGCGATTTCTACACGGAACGCGTTGTCCAAAGGCAATGCAATCTTCGTGTTGTCACCACTATACTGACGATCGTCTGTTGTGTAATAAGGAGCAGTTACATGTCCTCCTAATTCACTGTCAACCTTGAATGTTACCTTCAATGCGGTAATCTTATCCAAATCACGGATGTTTCCGGTCAGACAAGACTTGCCGGTTGCGTCTACATAATCAAATTCAATGTATTTGTCCAGCAATGCACCATTGTATGCAACACGGTCCCAAGTACCTTGGTTGTTGATAGGATCACCACCGGTCAGTTCTACATTGAAGTCAAGGTCATTGCTACCATATTTCTTATCGAATACACTTCTGTTGATTTCTTGTGGATCGGTTGAATTACCCATGCTGCGTGCAATCGCATCAATCCATTTCATCTTGCCTGCATCTCCCAAAGTATTGAAGAATTCTGTCAAGTCAAGTGCCTTACTCCATCCATACCATCTGGTTTGATCGGCAATAACCGTAGCATTGAATGGCGCAACGATATCTTCCAGGAACTTGTCAGGAACAGTCACAGCCTCATCATTAAAGTTGACAGAGAAGTAAGTCTTACCTTTCTGACCGTTTATCAAGATGTAGTTGTAAATGAACGGAATAGTATTGTTCACTACAGCTTCTTTCTTAGCGATGAAACGATAACCGTCTTCAGTAATCTCCACACCATATTTTCTGATGGATTCATCTGTAATCTTACTCTTGTCTATTTCCAGATAGTAGTCGTATACCAATACAGAGTCTTCTGCCCATTGATCATAGCCGTCAGAACTAAATCCTAGTATATCGAAGGAAGGAGTATATTCCTTTCCATACAAGAATGAGCTTCCTGAAGGAGCAAATGTCAAGCCATTAATGTAAATGTTTTCAGTTGCGTTTACATTGCTGGCTTTGAATGTATATACAAACGGGGATTTTACTACTTCTCCATTATTTTTTGATGTAGCTTTCAGTGCAAACAGGTACTTGTCACCATCATTAGCCTTGAACTGGCCTGCATAGTCAGGACGTCCCTGGCTTCCGGCTGCATCCAAATCCCATTTCTGTACGTCACGAGGCAGTAACCACATACCGTTGGCCGATGTAGCACGGGTAGCTGTAGTAGCTTTGCCGGTCCATGCTTGGGGAGCACCAAAATTCAATCCCCAAGGAGTGGTGTTGTCTGTAGATACAAACGCCCAGTCATAAGCGTCAGCATCAGCACCTGCGGGATTCACTTGCATCTTGATGTCGCGGTCGGCAGTAGGATACATACCTTTCAACATTTTGCCGTTTACAGCTTTATGTCCTGCCCAATCCACGTCATTATTCAATATACCATAATAGATATCGAAATCTTGAGCATAGTTTTGTCCGTTCAGTTCAGGAATAATGCTTAACAATGCAGCTCCACCCGGAATAAAGATAGTTTTCGGCTCACCGTTTGCTTCTGTTACAGTAAAGTTGTAACCACCGGCAACTTCAACCACTCTCAGACCACCGGCAATATATTCGGTATCCACGTATGCACCTTTTTCAGCATCCCATACCTGCCAATAACCAGTTTCCTCGTTCACTTTGGCATCGTGTCCGGCAGCGGCAGCATCACCCGGTTCGCCTTGGTCACCTTTGTCACCCTTATCACCTTTGGCAGGATATTCAGATTTCACACCGTCAAATGCCCAGTAACCGTCGATAATGGTCACAACTGTACCATTCTTACCGTCTTCACCCTTGTCACCTTTAATAGTTTCAATGGTACTCGTAGAGTTGTCACTCCAGGTTACAGTGATACCGTCACCGTTCTTCACTACGTTGGTAACATACTTACCAGCATCAACTTTTGCCTGTAAAGCTGAAAGAGCCGACTTGATATCGACCAGTTCCTTGTCGATGCGGTCAATGTCCTCATCATAGTCTTTACAAGACACAAATGTTCCTGTTGACGAAACCATTAAGGCTCCGAACAGAACTGCACTTAAAAACTTTTTGTTCATAAATAAAGATTTAAATTTATAAATTTAAAAAACTAAAAATTGGTTATACATATACTGTTATAAAAGGACTTCATTCTCTATTTCCAAGTTCACCAGGTTCCTCTCGCGCGCCGCATACCGTTTCGGAGTCATACCCGTCTGACGGACGAAAGCCAGATAGAAAGGACTCTTCGAGCCGAAGCCACTCCGTGACGGAACCTCACCCAGCGGACAACCGCCGTTGCGAAGCAACTCCTTAGCGTATTCCACCCGGTAGCGGTTAAGCAACTCCTTCAGGTGACAACCGAAGTAGCGGTTCACCGCATTGCTCAGGTAAGTCTGGTTTGTTTCGAGCATCACACTCAGTTTCTTTAACGAAAGAGAGGAATCAAGGAATGCCCGACGTATCTCCAACTGATACAATATACCTTTATATATAAGGCTGTCTGCCGGACGGACATCCGACAGTGACGAGAACCGCGCTGTCCATTCGCGACCGGCGGCACGATAGAGCAATGTCTTCTGCCTTACAGAAGTGCTGCTCGTCTTTTTACGTCTCAGAAACAGGTATTCCATCTAAACTCGTTATTCGTTCTTATTGGCCTTTTATGCAGATCTCTTAGTAAGAGATCTACAAACAGACGATAACAGGCTTTAAATCAAAATATTAACTATACAAATACAAGATTAAATCAGAGCCGGTAGAACCAGAAGAAATACTTTTTTTCACAATATTCCATATTTTTTCCGCGAAAAGTGTACTAGTTATCAAAACTTTCCTTATTTTTGCACGTGAAATGTCGATCTCTTACTAAGAGATTTATATTTTTTCATCTTCCAGACATATAATAACTTATTGATTTTCAACCATCCACAACTAATCCCTACTTCCTCCATTAACATATAGTAAGATAAATACATGAAACAAAGATTGAAAGGATTTTTTTACAATTCTTAGTCTTCATGAATACGAGAGCCTTATATGGCCTCTTAAAAAGATTGACAAACGATAAGACACTTCCCACAAAATATAAAGCGCATATTTATAGAGAACTATAAAGACTACATAGAATGCCATATAGAATCTCTTACCTGAAACCAAGGCTTCTCATACAGCCACAGAGCAACCGTATGAAAAGCCTTAACCAAACTGAAATTGCTTATCAATTGAGCAATTTGGGAAGTATTTGTACCTGATTAATGAGCAATTTGCGTATATTTGTTGTTGTTAAACAGAAAAGATAACATTCATGAGAACCAGACATCACATATTTTCCCCATTGCATCCCGGCAAAAGTATCCTTTGTTCGTGCTGCATGGTACTGATAGTGTGCCTGTTTACCGCCTGTGACAGTAAACAGTCCACTTCCACAAAACCGACCCTGACTGTCACCCTGGAGCCCTTGCGCTATTTCACAGAAACCATTGCAGGCGATAAATTCAAGGTAGTCAGCATGGTTCCGAAAGGAAGCAGCCCCGAAACCTACGACCCTACCCCCCAGCAGCTGGTCAATCTGGATAAGAGTATCGCCTACCTGCGCATAGGCTATATCGGTTTTGAACAAGCCTGGATGGATAAACTGACCACGAATGCCCCTCATCTGAAAATATTCGATACTTCAAAAGGGATAGATGTCATACAGGAAGCAGGATACAACCACGGTGACCATCATCACGAAGGGGGGATAGAGCCTCATATATGGAACTCCGCACGCAATGCCTCAGTAATCGCCCGTAATATCTACTCCGCCCTGAGTGAACTGGACAGTGCAAACGAACCTTATTTCAAGCATCGGCTGGACAGTCTGCAACAAATTATCGCACAGACAGACACGGAAGTTCGTGACCGGCTACAGAATGCCGACACCACTTTCCTCATCTATCATCCGGCACTCAGTTATTTTGCCCGGGACTATGGATTGAAGCAAATCAGCATTGAAGAAAGAGGAAAAGAACCCTCGCCCGCCCATCTGAAAGAATTGATAGAAACCTGCCGCCGGGACAATGCCCGGGTTATTTTGTCCAGCAGGAATTCGATACGCGCAATGCCAGACTGATAGCAGATGAATTGGGGATTACCGTTGTTCCCATCAATCCGCTAAGTTACGAATGGCAGGAAGAGATGATTAATGTAGCAAAAGCACTTGCCAAATAATACAGCCTTATGACGAATCCCATTATACAACTTACAGATATTTCCGCTTCTTACGATGAGAAGACAGTACTGAGTCACGTCAATCTCACGGTATATGAACGTGACTTCCTTGGTGTAATCGGCCCCAATGGTGGCGGAAAAACCACACTGATCAAGATCATACTAGGGTTACTGAAGCCCGCTTCGGGCAGTGTCCGTTTCTATAAGAACGAAAAAGAAGTACCCGAAATAGCCATGGGATACTTACCACAATACAACAGTATTGACAAGAAATTCCCCATTTCGGTGTACGAGGTGGTATTATCAGGGCTCAACAAGCAGAAATCCCTGTTCCACCGCTACACTCCCGAACAGCACGAACTAGTGAGCCGGATTATTGCCCGCATGGGATTGGAAGGTTTGGAAAGCCGTGCCATCGGCGAACTGAGCGGAGGACAACTGCAACGCGCGCTCTTGGGACGCGCCTTGGTTTCAAATCCTGAGGTTGTCATTCTGGACGAACCCAATACCTACATTGACAAACGGTTTGAAGCCAAACTCTACTCCCTGCTGGAAGAAATCAACAAGGAACGGGCCATCATCCTGGTAAGCCATGATATAGGCACTGTGCTGCAAAATGTAAAAACCATAGCGTGCGTCAACGAAACGCTGGATTATCATCCCGATACGGAAGTACCCACCGAATGGCTGGAAGAGCATTTCGGATGCCCCATCGAACTGTTAGGACATGGAAACTTCCCTCACCGCATCTTGAAATGCCATCATCACGACGAATAAATCCGATTATCGTGACCTAAGTCTTTTCATGCGACAGGTTAAGCCCTATCCACCTTATCATTAAGCATTTTCTTACGGCAGACTTCTACAGTCGCCGGCAGTGCTCCGTACAGTCCATTGCAACAGACCGTACGGACCACTATAGCAGACTGTACAGTCCACTGTAGCGGTCTATACTAGTTTACCGTATAAAAGACCTTAACCTAGCCATTAATCAAGCTTAATCATAGAGTAGAAAAAGGTTAGGAATCCAACGATTCCCTCCATCTGCACAAACTGAAATTTCAGAACACAGCATACAAACCAGCAATAAAACATAGAAATTCCGTTAAGGACTGAAAGAAACATTTTCTGCCGCATTCCCTAAGGATAACACTAAATAACAGACCATTGCCTCCCTATTCCAACTTTCTTTCGTATCTTTGCGCCCATTGAACGTTAACGAAACAATAATATATTCATGAAACAGTACAAATTAGTCAACAACCTGGTAGGTTGGTTAGCTTTTGTCATCGCAGCTTATACTTACTGCATGACTATAGAACCGACAGCCAGTTTCTGGGATTGCCCGGAATTTATCACTACCGGATATAAATTAGAGGTAGGTCACCCGCCCGGCGCACCTTTCTTTATGCTTACCGCCAACTTATTCAGCCAATTTACAAGCGACCCCAGTCAAGTAGCCAGAATGGTCAATACCATGAGCGCTCTGATGAGTGCGGCTTGTATCCTATTCCTTTTCTGGAGTATAACCCATCTGGTGAAAAAACTGATATGCCCCGATGACAAGGAGATGACCTTAGGCAAACTCATCACCATTATGGGGTCAGGACTGGTAGGAGCCTTGGCTTATACATGGAGCGACACCTTCTGGTTCAGTGCCGTAGAAGGTGAGGTATACGCTTACTCCAGCCTCTTCACCGCAGTCGTATTCTGGTTGATTTTAAAATGGGAATCCGTTGCCAACGAGCCTCACAGCGACCGCTGGCTGGTTCTGATTGCTTACCTGACCGGACTTTCCATCGGTGTGCACTTGCTGAACTTATTGTGTATTCCGGCCATTGTACTGGTGTACTATTATAAAAAGAATCCCGATGCTAACCTCAAAGGCAGTCTGTTGGCACTTACAGGCTCCATGGTGTTGGTTGCAGCAGTGCTGTACGGTATCGTGCCGGGCGTAGTAAAAGTGGGAGGATGGTTCGAACTGCTGTTCGTCAACAGTTTCGGTATGCCTTTCAACAGCGGTCTGATAGTCTACATCATTCTACTCGCCGCATCCATTATCTGGGGTGTTTACGAAAGCTATACGGAAAAGAGCCGCAAACGCATGAATATCTCCTTCATGGTAACTATCGCCATGCTGGGCATCCCCTTCTATGGCTACGGATGGAGCAGCGCCTTGATAGGCATTATCATACTAGGAATCTTGGGCGTTTATCTGTTTGCTGATTTGAACAAGAAATATCAGATTAGTGCACGTACTTTAAATACCTCTTTGCTGTGCATCATGATGATTATGGTAGGATACTCCTCGTACGCATTGATTGTGATTCGTTCTACCGCCAATACTCCGATGGACCAGAATTCTCCGGAAGACATTTTCACTTTAGGCGAATACTTGGGCCGTGAGCAATATGGAACCCGTCCTTTGTTCTACGGACAGACATACGCCTCCAAACCGGCACTGAAAGAAGTGGACGGAGGATGCGTATATGATGTGACGGAAGGCGCTCCCGTGTATCAACGGAAGGAGAAAGCGACTCCCGATGAAAAAGACAGCTACGAAATAGTGCGTCATAAGACCGATTACAAATATGCACAAAATATGCTCTTCCCACGCATGTACAGCGACGCACACGCACAGGCCTACGAAGACTGGCTGGGCGGCATCAAAGGCGTGCAGGTTCCTTACGACCAGTGCGGACAGATGGTGATGGTGAAAGTCCCGACCCAATGGGATAACATCAAGTTCTTCTTTATCTACCAGTTGAACTACATGTACTGGAGATATTTCATGTGGAACTTTGCCGGACGCCAGAATGACATACAGGGACAGGGTGAAATAGAACATGGCAACTGGATTACCGGAATACCGTTTGTGGACAAGTTCCTGGTGGGCGACCAAAGCCTGCTCCCCTCCGACCTGAAAAACAACAAAGGACACAATGTATTCTATTGCCTGCCGTTGATTCTGGGACTTATCGGTCTGTTCTGGCAGGCTTACAAGACAAGACGTATCACGACTCCCAATGGGGAAGAAATAGAAGAACCAGTAGGTATCCAGCAATTCTGGATCGTATTCTTCCTATTCTTCATGACTGGTCTGGCCATCGTACTTTATTTGAACCAGACACCGATGCAGCCCCGCGAACGTGACTATGCATACGCAGGTTCATTCTATGCATTTGCCATCTGGATAGGCATGGGTGTGGCGGGTATTGCCCAATGGCTGCAAGGCAAACTGGGTGAGAAACCAGCTTCCGTCATTGCAACTGTAGTTTGTCTGTTCGTACCCATCCAGATGGTGAGCCAGACCTGGGACGACCACGACCGCAGCAACCGTTATGTGGCACGCGACTTTGGACAAAACTACCTGAGCACCGTACAAGAAGAAGGTAACCCGATTATCTTTACCAATGGTGACAACGATACTTTCCCCTTGTGGTACAACCAGGAAACGGAAGGTTTCCGTACCGATGTACGTGTATGTAACCTGAGTTACCTGCAAACGGACTGGTACATCGACCAAATGAAGCGTCAGGCATACGACTCTCCGGCAGTACCTATCGAATGGAGCCGTCTGGAATATGTACAGGGGCATAATGAAGGAGTGGCTGTACGACCGGAAGTGATGGAAAGCATCAATAACTTCTACAAGCAGAATCCGGAAGAAGCCGCCAAGGAATTCGGAGACAACCCGTATGAATTGAAAAATATTCTGAAATACTGGGTACGCTCACCCAAAGAAGGTTTACAGCTGATACCGACGGACAGCATCGTCATCAAGCTGGACAAGGAGGCTGTGAAACGCTCGGGCATGATGATTCCCGACTCCCTGCATGGTGAAATCCCCGATTATATGAGTATCTCCCTGAAAGGCAAACGTATGCTGTACAAGAGCGAGCTGATGATGCTTGAGATGCTGGCAAATACCAACTGGGAACGTCCGTTGTACATGGCTATTACGGTGGGTAGCGACAATCATCTGAATTTAGGCAACAACTTCATGCAGGAAGGTCTTGCCTACCGCATCACTCCGTTCAACACCACCCAGCTGAACGCACGCATCGACAGCGAGAAAATGTACGACAACCTGATGAACAAGTTCAAGTTCGGAGGAATTGACAACCCGGATATCTACATTGACGAAACTGTGATGCGTATGTGCCAGACTCACCGCCGTATGTTTATACAGCTGGCTACTCAGTTGATAAAAGAAGGCAAGAAAGATAAGGCGTTGAAAGCCCTTGACTACTGTTCGGAAGTAATCCCAAGCACTACCGTGCCCCACGATTACATCATGAGCAGTTCCAAAGAAATGGCCGATGATTATCTGGCGTTAGGTGAAAAAGAGAAAGGTGAGGCTATTCTGAATGATTTGGCAAACAAATCGGTGGAATACATCACCTGGTACCTGAGTCTGAATGACCAACGTCTGCAAGGTTCATACGAGGACTGTCTGCGCAATTTCTATATTCTGGATGAGATCAACAAGAGCCTTGCCCGCGCAAATGCTGCCGGCGGTGTACAAGGTGAAGGCGAACAACAGAATAAATCGGATATGGCAAGCCACTATGCCAAGAAGTTTGAAGAGCTCTATGAGGTGTTCAACAAACGTGTAGGCGGCGGAGCAGGCAGAAAGTAAATAAAAGGTGTGGATTCTGCGGTGAATCCACACCTTTATATTTGTATAACCAACAAAAGCACACACATTCATGTTTATAGAACAACCCCCGCTGATACTCCGCTGGCTTTATCCACGCGCCTTCTGGCGAATGGACAAGAATGAAAAAGCGGTCTATCTGACTTTCGATGACGGGCCGATTCCCGAGATCACACCGTGGGTACTCGATTTATTAGACAAGTACAATATTAAGGCTACCTTCTTTTTGGTGGGCGACAATGTGCGCAAGCATCCCAAGGAATTCCAGATGATTGTAGAACGGGGACATCGTTTGGGAAATCATACTTTTAACCATATCCGGGGATTCGAATACCGAAGCAAGAACTATCTGGCCAATACGGACAAAGCAAACGAGCTGATCCATACCAACCTGTTCCGTCCGCCACATGGCCACATGCGCTGGATGCAGTACATGGTGCTGCGGCATAAATACCAGATCGTAATGTGGGACTTGGTTACCCGTGACTATAGCAACAAGCTGAATGGAAGACAGGTACTGAGGAAGGTAAAACATTATGTGAGGAATGGCTCCATCATTACTTTCCATGACTCCATCAAGGCAGAGAAAAACATGAAATACGCCTTGCCCCGGGCCATAGAATGGCTGCTGGAACAAGGCTATGAGTTCAAGGTATTTGACTGATAAAGCCAAATACCTTGAGTTATTTATTTAGTATATGTAAACCCCAGTTTATTCAACCCATTCTGTACATCGGGATGGCTCATAAACAGTTTCCATAACAATCCCGAACGATAATTCTCTATCATCACTGCTATAGGGCCCTGGTCAATAGCCAGATAACGTTTCGGATACCAGTTATCCGTTTCACTGAAAGCATCATAAAAGCCATACGGGCCGAATACTTTCTCACCCATTCCATACAGATGACGCATTACCTGCAAAGAATATTCAGGAGTATAGACAATAGAGGATAAAGCGGCAGTCGGAGAGATCACTCCCAAATCTTCTTTCTCATTAGGAGCGTGTGCCGCATAACCGTTTACCGAATAACTGGCAGTCAATCCCCAACAATCCGGGCCAAAGCCGGTATAATGCTTGGGATTACGGATGCAGTAGGCACGGTTGACCAAGGTAAGATTACGCATTTCATTGAAATAACTGGGACAATATTTATCCTGCAAACCGTTGGGATTCATGCCCAGAAAAGAATATTGCGCCCAGAACAACGGTCCTGCTTCCGTACCCTGATAACGAAGATGTAATTTAATCCCCTCTACCGTATGAGGAGAAACAATCTGTCCATTCTGTGCCCAGCCCTCATTATAAACCGTGGCAGGTATCCCATGAGTAGGAGAAGCAGCAGCCAGAATATACATAATCATACATTCATTGTATCCATGCACCGGAAAGTTCATGGCCCAGCCATCTGTGGGGCTCCAATGCCAATAAAGCACATTTTGCCCGTTCTGACGGTAAAAGTTCCAGTCTACCTCACGCCACAATTTATCAATACGTGCCGCCAACTCTTTTTCATCCGAAGTGCCATTTACATAATATTGATGCACAGCCAGCAAGCCTTGCATCAAAAAAGCAGTTTCCACCAAGTCACCGCCATTATCTTTGGAACCGAAAGGCAATACTTTGCCTGTCTCACCATTCCACCAGTGAGGATAAGCCCCATGAAAACGGTCGGCTTTCTCAAGGAAAGTCACAATCTTGTCCATTCTTTCGAGCCCTTCCTGCCGGCTCACATAGCCCCGGTCTATACCGGACAGAATAGCCATGATGCCAAAACCACTTCCTCCCGAGGTTACCACCTCGGGCCCTCCTGCGGGATATACATTATCTATATGATAACGCTCACGAGCCATACCGCTATAAGGTTCGCCCCCCTCCCAGAAATATTGGAAAGTACGACGCTGGACAGTATCCATCAAAGCATCATCGGAAAGCGTGTCGGACGCCGATGCCGGACGCTTGTCAGAAGAAGCTGCCGGCTTGTTTTTACAAGCCAGCAATGAGAAAAGCAGCAACACCGCTGCACATAAGGGAATTCTTTTCATTTTTTCACAGGTTTAGGTTAGTGCAGCACAAATGTTGCTGTTTTCACATGCTGGCTGTCCATACCAATCATCAAATCGAAAGCTCCGGGTTCGGCCACGTATTGTAACTCGTAATTATAATATTTCAATAAATCGGGAGTAATCTTGAAGGTTATCTCACGGGATTCACCTGCTTTCAGGAATACTTTTTGGAAACCTTTCAGTTCTTTTACAGGACGGGTACTTTCAGCTACCTTGTCACGGATATACAACTGCACTACTTCCGCACCATCCCTGTTTCCTGTATTTGTCAGTATCACTTTAGCTGTCAGACTCCCGTCCATAGGCATTGAAGTACGGTCCAACGTAATATCTCCATAGTTGAAAGTAGTGTATGAAAGCCCATAACCGAATGGATAAAGCGGTTCGTTGTCCACGTCCAGATAGTTGCTACGGAATTTCTCAAACCATTTCCCTTCGTGCAGCGGACGTCCGGTATTCTTGTGGGCGTAGTACAAAGGAATCTGCCCCACATTCTTCGGGAAAGTCATAGTCAGTTTTCCACTTGGATTAATAGCGCCAAAAAGTACGTCACCAATAGCATAAGCAGCTTCGCTACCTCCAAACCATACGTTCAGAATCGCAGGAACATGAGCCTGTTCCCACTCCAACGTCAGCGGACGTCCGGTGAAAAGTACCAAAACTACAGGTTTTCCAGTTTTTAGCAGTTCCTTCAACAAAGTACGTTGTACATCGGGGATATTCAGTGAAGTACGGCTACTGCTTTCACCGCTCATTTCTGAAGATTCGCCCAAAGCAGCTACTATGACATCGGCTTTCTGAGCTACCGTCAATGCTTCTTGCAACAGTTGGGCATCGGTACGGGCATCCCGATGAAGGCTGCGCCCGAAGAGAGTCGCCCGTTCTTCATAGGCGGCATCACTGGTCAGATTGCTGCCTTTAGCGTATGAGATGGTAGCTTTTCCGACAGTCATCTCTTTCAAACCTTCTATCAGTGAAGGGGATTTATCCAGTATGGCAGCCACGCTCCAAGTTCCGGGCATATTGGTACGAGTATCTGCCAACGGGCCTATTACGGCAATATTACCCTGCATCTTCAAAGGAAGTACAGGTTGCACTGTGCTTCCGGACGGATTCGATCCCACCCTATCGGTAGAAGGTTCGTTTTTCAGCAAGACAAAGCTTTCTCCGGCAATGCGGCGGGCTACGGCACGGTGTTCCAGAGTGAAGATATCACGTGCGGGACGTTTCAGATCACAATATTTATAAGGATTGGCAAATAACCCTAATTTATACTTTGCCTCCAGAATAAGACGACAGGCAGTATCAATGGTCTGCATGGATACCTTTCCTTCCTGCACCGACTGTTTCAATGTTCCTACAAAAGCATCGCTCACCATGTCCATATCTACTCCGGCATTGACAGCACGGGCAGCTACGGTTTGCAAATCACCGATTCCATGGTCTATCATTTCATAGATTCCGGTATAGTCCGTCACCACAAAGCCCTGAAAGCCCCACTGGTTACGCAGCACATCAGTCATCAACCATTTACTGGCTGTAGCCGGAATGCCATCCACTTCATTAAAGGAAGCCATCACACTACCCACTCCGGCATCAACAGCTGCCTGATAGGGGAGCATGTACTCATTGAACATGCGTTGACGGCTCATATCCACCGTGTTATAATCGCGTCCGGCCTCGGAAGCTCCATACAAGGCGAAATGCTTGACACAAGCCATTATCTCATCATTGCGTTTCATCTGGCCGCCTTGATAGCCACGCACCATGGCTTTAGCTATCTCAGCACCCAGGAACGGGTCTTCCCCACTCCCTTCCGAAACACGTCCCCAACGGGGATCCCGGCTGACATCTACCATCGGACTGAAAGTCCAGGAGATACCATCCGCACTGGCCTCAATGGCCGCAATACGGGCCGATTCCTCAATGGCTTTCATATCCCAGGTACATGACAAGCCTAAAGGGATGGGGAAAATCGTTTCATAACCATGAATCACATCCATACCAAACAGTAGAGGTATCCCCAGACGGCTCTCTTTCACAGCCAGTTCCTGCACATCCTTGATACGGGCAACTCCTTTCAAGTTAAACAGTCCTCCTACTTCACCCCGTTTTATACGGGCTGAGATATCGCTGCTCTTTGCCTGTCCCGTAGTGATTTCACCGGTAACGGGCAAGTTCAACTGGCCTATCTTTTCTTCCAAGGTCATCTTTTTCATCAAATTATCAATGAAACGATTCATATCCTGAGGTGATTTCTGCGCATGCACACTCAGGGTGGCAAATAGCAGCATGGGAGCCACTTGCTTCATTCTTTGAAATATTCTATTCATCATCTTAAATAATGTGCTAATGTGTCAATGTACTCATAAGCCTATTGACATATTGAATAATTATAAATAATCAGGATTCTGTTTCAGCACTCCTTTCGACTTGTCTATTTCATCCTGCGGTATAGGCAAAAGTGCATTCTTCGGTTGATAATTCAACTTACCTGCCGCATGAAGAACTTGCTCGGCGATTCCCCAACGTACCAAATCATAGAAACGGTCGAATTCCAGTCCTAATTCCACCCTACGCTCGTGTCGGATTGCTTCACGCAATACCGATTGGTCCAAAGAAGTAATTTCAGGTAGTATATCCGGATTACCGCCACGCGCACGGGCACGCACCATCTCCAAATCCTTTTGCGCTTCCGAAGTATTACCTAACTCGTTTGCTGACTCCGCTGCCATTAAAACGACATCCGAGTAGCGGATCAGCCGGATATTCACCCAAAAGCCTTTATTGGTAAACTCCTGGCGCAATGCCGGATTGGTATAGGCTTTCTTGTTGAAGTAAGCACCTTCTGCCTGCGACACCGGGGACTCTCCGTATGGCGTATTGGTATTCTCCGGAGTAACAGGGTCGGAATCACTCTTACGGAAATAAAGCAAGGTGGCATCCTTACGGGGGTCACCAGGCTCAAAAGCTTCCGCCATCAGTTCGGTAGCCATGTGCCATCCCCAACCCAAATCCCATTTTCCGGAACCACGAATCCCCTGTACTTCACAGAATTGGCTTCCTATCTTATCACTTTGCGGCAAGGCGGCCGTAGACAAGCACTGCAACTCAAACACCGAACCACCGCTGTTCTCTCCCTCGTCAGTAAAAATCTTATCGTAAGGGGTATCCAGATATAAATTCCTTTTCCCATTACATCCGAGGCTGCTTTGTACATATTCTGCCAATCATTGCGCATCATATAGGTACGGGCATGCAGGGAACGGGCAGCTCCCCACGTCAGACGTCCCAAATAGGCAGCCGGCCACTGTTCGGGAAGCAAATCTTCCGCATCTTTCAAGTCCTTGTCTATCTGTTCATAAATTTTGTCTACCGTTGTTTTGGGTACATTAGCCTCCGAAGCTTCATTTACCTTAAAGGTAACCAATGGAACCTCCCCGAAGGCTCGCACTAAATTAAAGTAACAGTAGGCACGGAAAAATAACGCTTCTCCTTTATTATAGAGGTCATTCTCTTCTGTCAGATGACCGGTTTCAATGGCATCCACCACCTCATTGCATTGATAAATAATCGCATAATTCTGACTCCAATAGGCCTTTATCAACCCATTGCTGGCATTGTACAGGAAATCATCATACATTGCCGCCTGTTCCGACCCGTCGCTGGAAATACTTCCTTTCTCCGAATCTTCGGAACGGAAACAATGAATAGCGAATGCGGGAGTTCCTGCAGTAATATTGAAATTACGCATCATGGTATAGATGTTGAATATCTTTCCTTCTGCCAATGCACCGGGATTATCATCCTCCGTGAACTGACCTTGAGGACTGCGGTCAAGAAAATCATTACAACCGGTAAAGGCCAGGATTCCTCCAATCGCCCAAATGTATAGTATATATTTACTTCGTTTCATAATCAATCAAAATGTAATATTGAGTCCAAATGTATAAATCGCAGGTACCGGATAACTTCCATTATCCACACCAAAAGCAAT
>ENA-OQAY01000070-OQAY01000070.1-human-gut-metagenome-genome-assembly--contig:-NODE-70-length-24033-cov-1.098469_pt1 | contig 24033 bp, 26 predicted proteins | sample MGYA00242740_ERZ504537 | MGnify/ENA primary metagenome ERZ504537 (study PRJEB26092, sample SAMD00036272) | human gut metagenome | host: Homo sapiens | study: EMG produced TPA metagenomics assembly of... | reverse complement strand
CGGCGGTCGTCGCCGTTGCTCCTACCGAGGGGAGGCTTTGGCATTCCGTAAAGCTTTATCTCTTCGCCAGAGGCTCCCCTACTAGGGGAGCTGTCTGCGAAGCAGACTGAGAGGTTGTACAAAGAAAAAGCCTGCCGGTGCGGAAGATACCTTGAAAATTAGACTTCGTAATCCAGGCAGACGCGGCTCTTATAGTAGGGCCGCACCTTGCTGTCGGCGACGGCCACATGAGCCGGGTGCTTGGAGTAGCCCTTGAGTGCTCGGCAGACTCAAAGGTGGTGTCCAGCATCAGATCGGCGTTGGAAGAGGGCAGGCCGTTGATGTTGACGTGGACCTCCACGAGGCCCGGGATCTGACCGGCCAGACCCTCGAGACCCGCTTTGATGCCGGCCTTGATGTCTGCCTTTTCGGCGTCGGAATATTCGTCCTTGAGCTGCCAGAGAATGATGTGCTTTACCATGATAAATTCCTCCTGTTATTGACCGAAATACTTGCTGCCCTTATTGTAACATCTGCACAAAAACTGTGCAAGAGCTTTTATTTGCCTACGCAGCGGCGGGATGATATAATAAAAGGTAAGAACGGGAACGAGCTGCGGCGCGCTGTCCCGGAACGCAAGAGATTTTTGATGAACTGCGGGCCGCGCCGACCAGCGCCCCGCAAGACTGTGAGGAACATCGGATGAAAAAACATTTAGCTCATCTTGCTGCCGCCCTGGCAGTGACGCTGCTCTTCGGCGCTGCGGTCGGCCCTCTGAGTGCGGCTGCGGCGGCACCCACGGCGGCGATACTGAACGAAGAAAATACTGCGGCGGAAGAGAGCCGCCTGTGCCAGAGCGGGCTGGATCTGGAGATCGAGTACAACGCCTGCACCCGGTGTACCAGCTCTACCTCTCCAGCGCCGCCCCCGACGACTGGGTGTACCAGTGGTACAGCACCAACCCCGCCGTGGCGACGGTAGACCGCAACGGCCTCGTAACGGCCCAGCAGCCCGGCAAGGCCACCATCGTGGCCAACACCTACACCACCACCCTGCGGTGTGACGTAACGGTGGTGTCCAACGTGGGCCGGGTGACCCTGAACAAGGAGCGGCTGTATCTGGAGGGCATCGGAGGCACAGCGGCCCTGAAAGCCACCGTAGCGGCAGAAAACGGCAGCGCCGTACCCATCACCTGGACCAGCAGCAACCCTGCCGCCGCCACGGTAGACTCCTTTGGGCTGGTAACGGCGGTGGGGGGACGGAGAGGCCCTGATCACCGCCACCACCCCGGACGGCCACAGCGCCTGCTGCAGCGTCTATGCTGGGGCACAGGTGGCGATTCAGGAACAGATCGAGGCCGATGAGGCAAAGATCGCCCTCGGCGTCCTTGGAGGCTTTGCAGTGCTGGTCACCGTGCTGGCGCTGGCAGTCTCCGGCAGCTGAAAAACAGAGCAGAAGAAAAGCAGGCACGTACCCGGAAAAACCGGAAATGCGTGCCTGCTTTGTTATGCTCTTACAGCTGCGCTACTGTGGTAAAACATCTTGCGATGTTCCAAATATTTGATGTAATATCGTCTTAAATTGGAACTCCGCAAGGTTTGCGGTGTTCGGGTCATTTGCGGTGTTCCAACTCCGCACGAAAGTCGAACTCCGCAAAGCGTGCGATGTTCGATTCTAGACGTAATATCGAGCAAAAAGTGGAACTCCGCAAGATAACCTGCGGGTCTCAGAGGATCACACGCCCGAAGCGCCGTAGTTTGCCAGCACACGGGCGGAGGGGTCGTTGACGTTGCAGCCCGGCCATGCCTTGTTGGGCATCCAGAAGTCCACGATGGTGCGGCTCTGGTCGTGGTAGTATTTCTCGAAAATTTCGCGGTAGAACAGGCTCTCCTTGGTAAACGGCATACAGTGGGCAGAGTAGTTGGCCCGGCGGAGCTGGAATTCCTCGTCGGTGTAGAGGCTCTCGGCGTACTCCTTGATGTCGTCCACCATGCTGTGGCCCACAGCGTCGGAGAAGGCGGCCTTTTCGCGCCACAGGATCTCCGGCGGCAGCCAGTCGCCCTCGAAAGCCTTGCGCAGCAGGTATTTGCCCTTGCCGTAGCTGTTCAGCTTCTTTTCGGGGTCGATGGCCATGACGTACCGCACAAAGTCCAGATCACCGAACGGCACGCGGGCCTCGATGCTGTTGGCGGAGATGCAGCGGTCGGCGCGCAGGACGTCGTACATATACAGCTCGCGGATGCGCTTCTGGCTTTCCTGCTGGAATGCATCTGCGGTGGGGGCGTAGTCGGTGTACTTGTAGCCAAACAGCTCGTCGGAGATCTCACCGGTCAGCAGCACGCGGACGTCGGTCTGCTCGTGGATGGCCTTGCACAGCAGGTACATTCCCATGCTGGCCCGGATGGTGGTGATGTCCCAGGTGCCCAGCAGACGGATGACCTCTTCGAGGCTGCTGATGACCATATCCCGGTCAATGATGATCTCGTGATGCTCGCTGCCCAGATACTCGGCGGTCTGGCGGGCATATTTCAGGTCGATGGCGTCGGTGTCCATGCCGATGGCAAAGGTGCGGATGGGCTTGCCCAGCTTCTTGGCGGCGATGGAGCAGACCAGCGAGGAGTCGAGGCCGCCCGACAGCAGGAAGCCCACGGGTGCGTCAGCGTCCAGACGCTTCTCCACGCCTGCAATGAGCTTTTCGCGGATGTTGGTCAGGATGGTGTCCATGTCGTCCTGCATGGGGGCGGGAACGTCGGCGATGTCCTCGTAGCGGACAAAGCGGCCGTCGCAGTAGTAGCTGCCGATGGGGAAGGGGCGGATGTCATCGCACCAGCCAATGAGGTTCTGCATCTCAGAGGCAAATGCGATCTTGTGGCTGGACTTGGAGTAGCCGTAGAACAGCGGACGGATGCCGATGGGGTCGCGGGCTGCGATGAGGCGGTCTTTGCGGGAATCGTACAGGATGAGCGCAAATTCGGCGTCCATGTGGCGGAACATATCGAGGCCATATTCATAGTAGAGCGGCAGCAAAATCTCGCAGTCGCAGTCGGAGGTGAACTTGTAGCCCCGGCGCTTCAAAATCTCTTTCTCGAAGCGGAAGCCGTAGAGTTCGCCGTTGCAGACCACGCAGTCGGCCCCGCGGTAGAAGGGCTGCATCCCCTCCGGCGTCAGGCCCATGATGGCGAGGCGTCCGAAGCCCATCAGGCCGAAAGGCCCTTCCACCACACGCTGGTCGTCCGGCCCGCGCGAGACGGTGCGCATCAGATATTCTTTGAACTTGTCGGCACTCATATCATGCCCGGTATAGCCTATCACACAGCACATATTTCTTACCCCTCTTGTGTTGGACCGCTCCGGTGTATCCGCGAGGCTTTCCCTTCCTCGCTTTTGGGGGAGCGGCAAATAAAAAATACGGCAGCAAACGTCCTTTTTGCTAGGACGAATGCTGCCGTATCCGTGGTGCCACCTAAATTACCGGCACAGCGTGCCAGTCACTTTGTGCGCTCTCCCCGTTGAAAGCACTGCCGCGATAACGAGCGGCGCACGTCTGCCCCTACTGCCCGCAATGCCACAGCATCCGGGGGTTCAGGGGGAAGCTCACGGGGGTTCGTTCAGGCCCGGCCATCTGCGCGGCTCACACCTGCCCGCACTCTCTGGAAGAGGGCGCTCAGGGCCTTACTTTTCCCGTTCATCGCTTTTTATGCAGAAATTGTATCACTGCTTTTTGTCCGTGTCAACATCTGCGCAGCAATTTTTACAGGTTTGTGCAGCCTGCCCGTCTTCGGCCTCATTTGCAGCGCAGCTGCGGCACAAACCGTACAAAACGCTGCCCTCGCACTGCAGCGTGAAGCCGTGCTCTGCCATCAGGTGGGCGCGCACCTCGTCCATGAAGTGGCAGTCCAGATGATAGATGCGCCCGCACCGCACGCACTTGAGGTGCAGGTGCTCCCGGCAGTGACGGCCCTCGTCCACATACTGGAACACGGCCTTTTCGCCTTTGTCGGCGACGTATTTCATCACCCGCTGCTCTCCGGCCAGCTTGTCCAGATAGCGGTAGACGGTGGTGGGGTTGGGGCTGGCGCCCTCGGCTTCGAGGTGCTCGAGGATATTGGACGCGCTGACCGCGTGCTGGCGGTTGCGGATGAGATAATCCAGAATGAGCTGGCGGGTCTTGGTGTTGTAGCCGTCGCTTCGTGCCATGATGCTGATACCTTCTTTCTGTCTGTAGTGTACCACATTTTATCTTTCGATGCAAAACAACAGCCAAACGCTGGCAATAAGCACAAAAACCGTTGTGGAATATGTGCAAAAATAAGTTAAGATATTTGGTCAAAACGGAAATCAAGCCAAACTTCAGCAGAAACTCTTGTAAAAAATATCCTATTGTGTGATAATAAAATCGAGAATGATAGTTGGATGGTTTCAGGGATACAAGCAGAAGACGAAACATCCGACCGGAGAGAGACTGGAGAAGAGGAAGAAGAAGATGAAAGAGACGGAAGCACAGGCAAAGCTGAGCCTGAAATTACAGGCGTATCAGTACCTGAAAACCAAGATCCTGAACTGTGAGTACCGCCCCAACGAGTTTCTGAACGAGCAGAAGCTCTGCGCCGAGATGGGCAACATCAGCCGTACCCCCATGCGGGATGCGCTGGGCCGTCTGGAACAGGAAGGGCTCATCACCATCCTGCCCAAGAAGGGCCTGATGGTGTCGGGCATCACCGAGGAGGACGTACACAGCATGTTCGAGATGCGCCTGCTGGTGGAGCCTTATGCGCTGCGCACCTACGGCGCGGACATCCCCCGGGAGGAGCTGGAACACTTTGTGCGGATGATGCACGAGCCGGACGTCATCGACGACTTCTGCAAGGCGGACGATGACTTCCACGAGCTGCTCATGAGCACCCTGCCCAACAAGTATCTCCGCTCGGCCTACGACCGCATCACCGGCCTCAACACCCGTTTCCGCATCATGACCGGCAAGGTGAGCATGATCAACCGGGAGCAGACATGCGAAGAGCATCTGGAAATCCTCGAGCCTGCCCTGAAGGGCGACTGGAACACCGCCGCCGATGCTCTGCAGAAGCATCTGGAGATCGCCCGCGACAAGGCTGAGGGCGTCATCAAGGTCATCCGGCTGTGGTAACGCCTGCCCACAATATCGCCCAATACCCCTCTGCCCGGCTCCGGCCTGGGGCAGGGGGGTATTTTTGCGCCTGCATTCTTATATGTATAAAGAGAGGAGACCGCCCATGAACCCTGCCCTTGCTGCCCCCCGGGGCCCCGGCCTCAGCGGCACTGCCCTGAAAAGGCTGGCCTGCCTGTCCATGCTGCTGGACCACATCGGTGCGTCCCTGCTGGAGAACGGCCTGTTCCGCTGCAGAGCCATCGACCCCCGGCTGGTGGGGCTGGACCAGCTTTTGCGGCTGGTGGGTCGGCTGGCCTTTCCCATCTACTGTTTCCTGCTGGTGGAGGGCTTCCTCCACACCCACGATTTCAAAAAATACGCCCTGCGGATGCTGGGCTTCGCACTCATCAGCGAGTGGCCCTTCGACTGGGCGTTCTTCTCGGGCGTCTACTGGGGGCATCAGAATGTCTATTTTACCCTCCTGCTGGGGCTGCTGGCCATGAAGCTCTGGATACATACCAGACGCCGGAGGGGATGCCGGCGCTGAAAGGCATCCTCGGGGCGGCAGCCTGCTTCCTCGCGGCGGCGCTGCTCCATTGTGACTACGACGTGCTGGGGCTGGCCCTCATCCTTGCCCTCTACATGACCCGGAAGGACAAAAGAGCGCAGTGCATCGCGGGCGCAGTGTTCTCCCTCTTCGAGCCGGTGGCACCGCTGGCGTTCGGGCTGGTCTGGTTCTACAGCGGCGAGCGGGGCGGCAGCTCCAAACTCGAGCAGTGGGCGTTCTACTGGTTCTACCCGGCCCATATTTTCGTCCTCGGTGTTTTAGCAAACCTTGTACTTTTCCGATAAACAAGAAGCCGTTTTCATAAGCATTGCACACCGCTTGAACGGTCTTTTTGCTTACATACTGCGTTGCTTTCCCTTGCGATCCGTCAGGATTGCTGCGGAAAATCGCCTTGTCTGTGGGCAAAAATTCTCGTCATTCGGCGCACCCTGCTTACGAAAACAGCTTCTAACCGAAAATTATAAAAATATGACACAAAATTGCAACATGATATGAGGAAAACTGGCAAAAAGTGTGATATAATAAACGATAGGATAGCAAAAATGCATCAGGAGGTTCTACCAATGAAGATCATTCGTGCAAAAGACTACAAGGATATGTCCCGCAAGGCGGCAAACATCATCTCCGCGCAGGTCATCATGAAACCGAACTGTGTGCTGGGTCTGGCGACCGGAGGCACCCCTGTGGGCGCTTACGCACAGCTGGTGGAGTGGTATAACAAGGGCGACCTCGACTTCTCCGAAGTGACCACCGTCAACCTCGACGAGTACCGCGGCCTGCCCAAAGAGCATCCCGAAAGCTATTGGAGCTTCATGCACAAGAACCTGTTCGACCATGTGAACATCCGCCCCGAGGCCATCCATCTGCCCGACGGCACCAACCCCGACGCGGCCGACGCCTGCGCCAAGTACAACGACATCATCCACAGCGTGGGCGGCATCGACCTGCAGCTGCTGGGCCTCGGCCCCAACGGCCACATCGGCTTCAACGAGCCGGGTGAGGCATTCGAGCTGGAGACCCACTGTGTGGACCTGACCTCCGCCACCATCGAGGCCAACAAGCGCTTCTTCGACGGCAACGAGGACCTTGTGCCGAAGCAGGCCTACACCATGGGCATCAAGACCATCATGCAGGCCCGCAAGGTGCTGGTGGTCGCCAACGGTCTGGCAAAGGCCAAGGCCGTCAAGGCTGTCGTTTCCGGCCCCGTCACCCCCGAATGCCCGGGCTCCATCCTGCAGATGCACCCCGACTGCATCCTCGTGGCCGATGAAGAGGCCCTGAGCCTGCTGTAAGGCCCGGAGGAACGCATGGACGAAAACGAAAAGAAAGAGCCGGAGACGGCACAGGAACCGCCTAAACCCGAGGACTACAGCCGTTACATGGGGACCCTGAACCGCATCTACCGCCGGAACAATAACCCCAAGCGCAAGAAGCTTGGCGACGGCATCACTTCGCTGAAAAAGGGGCAGCAGCCTGCCGCCCCTGCGCCGGAGCCGGGCAAAAAAGACCGCAGCTTCCTTGTTGTGGCGGGCGGAGCCATCGTCCTGATGGCGATCCTGTATTTTATCAAGCTCTTATAAATAAAAAAGGGCCGCTGTGCAGCTGCACAGCGGTCCTTTTGTATTGCTGTAAGACTCAGACGTTCTCGGTCAGGAACTTCTCGACAGCCTCAATGGCAGCTGCCTCGTCTTCGCCCTCGGCGGTGACGGTGATGGTCTCGCCCTGACGGATGCCCATGCCCATCACGGCCATCAGCTTGCGCATATCGCAGGTCTTGCCGTTCTTCTCGATGGTGATGGTGCTGGTATACTGCTTGGCCAGCTTGACCAGCAGGCCGGCGGGGCGTGCGTGGACGCCGAGTTCATCTTTGATGGTATACTGGAACTGTTTCATGGCTCATAGTCTCCTTGTTGGATAAAGGGGGATTCGGGTCGTTCAAAAAATCAGACAGCGCTCTCGTAGTCCAGCATGAACTGCACGATGCCGTCCATGGCCAGCTCGCGCGGGTCGAGCTTCAGCTTGCCCTCGCGGATCTTTGCGTAGCTGATGGGCATATACTGGTGGAGCATATTCATCGGGATGGGGTACTCGCGGAGATTGTCGAACAGCTTGTTCATGGCGGCCACCACCTCGGGCTGACCGATGTAGTAGCGGGCGCGGTCGGAGTAGCTGTACTTGCGGCACTGTGCCAGATGCTTCTCGTCGCCGTGATAGTGCTTCTCCCAGTTTGCAGGGGAGGCCAGCATGACGGCGTCCAGCGTCTCGATGAAGTTGGCGCGCTTTTCCTCGGGGACAAGCTCCTTCTCCATCATGCTCAGGGAGAACAGGGCCTCACGCAGGCCGTAGGTCAGGGCCGGGCCGACCTTGAGGATGGCGATGCCGTCGGTGACCATGTTGTACAGGTCGGTGGCGGTCTGGTAGTCGGTGGAGTGGCCCTCGAAGCAGATGTCCGGGAACTCCTTCAGGGCTGCGCAGAGGTCCACAGCGGCGGCAGGGTCATAGTCGAACACCTGCTCGTCGCCGAACTCGACGCCGGGCTGGACGACCACAGCGATGACGTCCTTCATGCCGTCGCCCACGCCCTCTTCGGTCCAGACGCGCTGGTAAGTAGAGACGGTGTCGCGGAAAGCATCGGGGCTGGTGACAGCCAGCGTGTCCTCAGCCTCGGTAGCACCGCCGGGGATGGGGACTTCGCTGCCGATGACGAAGACGGGACGCATTGCATCGGGCTTCTCGGCCTTCAGCTCTTCGTAGCCCTTCATAGCTGCCTTGTACAGCTGCGCGCCGCGGCGTGCGATGACCTCGGTCTTGAGCAGGCCGGGAGCGTCGTCAGCCACCTTCATGCTGGTGTCGAGGTGGATCTTGGTAAAGCCTGCGCGGGCATACTGGTAGACCAGCTCGACCGAGTTCTTCATGGCCTCGGCCTCGGGCAGCTTCTGCCAGGTCAGGGGGCCGAGGTGGTCGCCTGCCAGGATCATCATGTTCTCGGGCAGGTCGATGTCTTTGGCCATTTTCAGGACCATCTGGTAGAAGTCGGCGGGCTTCATGCCGGTGTAGCCGCCAAACTGGTTGACCTGGTTGGCGGTGGCTTCGATCAGGACGGGGATGCTGCGCTCCTTGGCGCGGCGCAGCGCGATCTCAATGACCAGCTCGTTGGCGCTGCAATAAGAGGGGATGCCGCAGCGGATGCCCTGGCGGCGCTTGTCCATCATTTCCTGAAGCGGGTGTTTCATGTTTGCTATCTCCTTCGTGTCTGCTTGGGTGTATGCATTGAATCAAAGCTTGGGCTGGCCCATGCAGTAGGTCTGCAGGACATCGTAGTTATCCTCCAGCACCACGAGGTCGGCGTCCTTGCCCACCTGAATGGAGCCCTTGCGGTCGTCCAGATGCAGGCACTTGGCCGGGTTGATGGTGCAGGAGTTCAGAGCGTAGTTGAAGGGGACCAGAGCCTCTTCCACGAGGATGCGCAGGCCCTTGTTGATGTTCAGGGTGGAGCCTGCCAGACCGCCGGTGGCCGTCAGATGGGCGCTGCCGTCGGGGTAGATGATGATCTCATTGCCGCCGAACAGGTACTTGCTGCCCACGGGCGTACCCTTGGCCATCAGGGCGTCGGAGACCATGATGGCGTAGTCCGGACCCTTGCTCATGAAGTAGTTGTTCAGGGCAGCGGGGGTGGAGTGGCAGCCGTCACAGATGATCTCGCCGTACATGGTGCGGATGCGGTAAGCTGCGCCCACCAGACCGTTTGCACGGTGGTTGAAGGGCGACATACCGTTATAAACGTGGGTCATGGAGCGCGCACCGTTGGCGTAGGCCATGACAGCCTGCTCGTAGGTCGCGCCGCTGTGGCCGATGCTGACCACCACGCCGTGGGCCGTCAGATAGCGGGTGAGGGCGAAGTCCTCATCATGCTCCGTTGCCAGCGTGACATAGCGGATGTGGCCCCGGGCCGCTTTCTGGTAGTGCTCGAACTGCTCGATGGTGGGTTTGACGATGTACTGGTCAGGCTGTGCGCCCTTGTACTTCATGTCGAGATAGGGGCCTTCGAAGTGGATGCCCAGGATCTCTGCGCCGTCGTAGCCGCTCTCCATGACATTGGCCACGTTGGTGACAGCGTTGGTCAGCACCTCCACGCTCTGGGTGATGGTGGTGGCGAGGAAGCTGGTGACGCCCTCCGAGACGATGTGCTCTGCCCAGTAGCGCAGGCCGTCCTCGTTGGCGTCGTTGGTGTCGAACTCGTAGGCGCCGTGGCAGTGGATGTCCATAAAGCCGGGGACGATGCGCTTGTCACCGTAATCGTCGTCCACATCCTTGGTGCCATAGGGCAGGATGGCGGTGATCCTGCCGTCATTCACCTCAATAGCAGCAGGGACGAACTGGTCTGCCAGCCAGACCTTTTTGCTTTGTATTACCATTTTAGATGCCCTCCTTCTGGGATCGATAACTTGATTTCATTATACCGCACGGCTTCGGAAAAATATTTATAATTTTCAATCGATTTGTTATTCGTTTCGGCAAAAAGACATAAAAATGATGGAGAAAACGGCCTGACAGGCCGCTGCGCGGCGGCTGGTTTGTCTTTTTCAACCAAAAAGTTATGGCTTTCAGTTACCCCCTTGTTTTCTGCGGTTTGGTTGTGATATAACAAACAAAAGAGAGCGGAACAGCTCTGCTATGGAATTATCAGAAAAAAGTTTTACCGTGTCCATTAGGAGGTAGATTTAGGATGAGCATTTTTAATCTGACCGATGAGAAGATGAAGGAGACGTCTTCCACCTTTACGGCCCATGAGATCTATCAGCAGCCTGCCACCTGGCGCAAGACCTGCGCACAGCTCGCTGCCTGCAAGGATGAGCTTCAGGCTTTTATCGATCAGGTCGTCAAGCAGGATGACTTCGACATCGTCCTCACCGGTGCCGGCACCAGCGAGTTCGTCGGCAACTCCCTGTTCCAGGCCCTGAACCCCAAGTACAACTTCAAGGTCAAGTCCTACGCTTCTACCGACCTCGTGCCTTCCCCCGAGAACTTCCTCTCCCGCACCAAGCCCACCCTGCTGGTGAACTTTGGCCGTTCGGGCAACTCCCCCGAGTCTCTGGGCAATGTGGAGGCCGCTGAGGTCGTCTGCCAGAACCTGTATCACCTGTTCGTGACCTGCAACCACGAGGGTACTCTGTCCAAGCTGGCAAACACCCGTCACAACTGCTTCGCCATCAACCTGACCCCCGAGACCCACGACCAGTCCTTCGCCATGACTTCCAGCTACAGCAATATGTATCTGGCTACCTATCTGGCCTTCAACCTCGACAAGCTGGACGAGATCACCGCTGAGGTGGAGAAGCTGGCCGTCGCCGGTCAGCACTTCCTCGATGACCAGTTCGGTCTGGCACAGAAGATCGTGGACGAGTTCGATTACAACCGCATCGTCTATCTGGGCAACATCGGCCTGAAGGGCGTCGCTCAGGAGTCCGCTCTGAAGACCCTTGAGCTGACCGCCGGCAAGGTGGCCACCATGTACGACTCCGAGCTGGGCTTCCGCCACGGCCCCAAGTCCATCATCGACGACAACACCCTGACCGTCGCTTACCTGAGCGATGACGAGTACCGCCGCCGCTACGAGCTGGATCTGGTCAAGGAGATGGCACACCAGCGCAAGGGCAACAAGATCGCCGTCGTCTACAACCACGACTGCGAGGGCATCGAGGAGCTGGCCGACTATCCCGTCCAGATCAAGGTCGGTGCTGACATGGAGAACGTCCTGCTGGGTCTGGACTTCATCCTGTTCGCACAGACCATCGCTCTGATGAAGTCCCTGTCTCTGGGCATCACCCCGGATAACCCCTGCCCCACCGGCGAGGTGAACCGCGTGGTCAAGGGCGTCACCCTGTACCCCTACACGCTGAAATAATCAAAACAACGTCATAAATTCAGGAGGGCAACGAGTATGATCGGTTTGGTAGTTACCGGCCACGGCCATTTTGCAGACGGTATCCACACCTCTGCGCAGATGATCGCGGGCGAAAATGATTATGTCCGCTACATCAACTTTGAAGAGGGGATGACTCCCGAGCAGCTGGCCGAGAAGTTCAACGCCGCTTTTGATGAGTTCAAGAGCTGCGACGGCGTCGTGGTGCTGTCCGACCTGCCCGGCGGCTCTCCCTTCAAGACTGCTGTGGAGTGCAAGTATGCACGCCCGGAGCAGAAAATCGAAGTCATCGCAGGCACCAACCTGCCCATGATCGTCACCGCCGTGACCATGCTGGACATGGAGGACGATCCCCGCTCGCTGGCAGATGAGCTTATCGAAACCGGCAGGGACTGCATCGCTCGGTTTGAGCTGGAGGCTGCTACTGCCGAGACCGAATCTGAAGAAAGCGACGGGATCTGATTTATGACGATCAACTGGGAAGTTATCATCTGGACCTGCATCACGCTGGCCGTGCTCATGAGTGTCATCGGCCTCATCCTCTATGCCATCTCGGCCAAGAACGTGCGCAGCAAGCGCAAGGAGCTGGGTGAGGTACACACGGAGCTGAAAGTCGGCTCCCGCATCATGTTCGCGGGCGGCGTCTACGGCAAAGTGGTCGGCATCGACGACGAGGACACCCTCCGCGTGGAGGTGGCCCCCAAGGTCGTCATCACCATCTCCCGCTACGCAGTCCAGAGCCTGCTGAAATAAGGCGGCATTCCCCCATATTTGCTACTTTTACCTTTCTTTCATAACGGCAAGGCCCCCGCAGGATGTTCGGCATTCTGCGGGGGCCTTGTCATTTGTGCAGCAAAAAGCGGGAGCGGACATCCCGAAGGACATCCGCTCCCGCTGCGATGTTATGTGAATTTCAGATTTAAGCCTTGCCGTTGCTGCCGCAGACCAGGATCTTGCTCTTGACGTATTCCTTGACGTACTCGCGGCCGACGGCGCTGTACTTCTTGGGGTCAAAGACCTCGGGGTCCTTGGCGAGGTATTCCTTCAGGCCCTTGCTGAAGGCAATACGCAGGTCGGTGGCGTAGTTGACCTTGCACATACCGCGTGCGACACACTCGCGGACAGCGTCATCCGGCACGCCGGAGGTGCCATGCAGCACCAGAGGCACAGACACGACCTTGCGGATCTCGCTCAGGCGCTCCATATCCAGCTTGGGAGTTCCCTTGTAGACGCCGTGGGCAGTGCCGATGGCGACAGCCAGAGAATCGACGCCGGTGCGCTCTGCAAACTCAGCAGCCTCGGAGGGGACGGTGTAGCCGTTGCCATTGCCGCCGTCAAGGTCGTCTTCCTTGCCGCCGACCTTGCCCAGCTCAGCCTCCACCGGGATACCGGCGGCGTGGCAGGCGCGGACAACGGACTTGGTGATCTCGATGTTCTCCTCAAACACATGGTGAGAGCCGTCGATCATGACGGAGGTGTAGCCGGCACGGAATGCCTGCATGGCCAGCTCGTAGCTGCTGCCGTGGTCGAGGTGCATCACGACGGGGACGCTGGCCTCAGAAGCGGCTGCGGCCACCATGGCGTGGAACATGGCCGGAGAAGCGTACTTCAGGGTACCCGGGGTGGTCTGGACGATGACAGGAGCGCGCAGCTCCTCAGCAGCGGCGATGATGGCCTGCACCATCTCCATGTTCTCGGCATTGAACGCGCCGATGGCGTAATGGTTCTTCTGAGCGTCGAGCATCAAATCTTTGGTCGTAACTAAGGACATAGTAAAACCTCCAAAAACTTTACCTTCTTCAAAAAGCGTTAAGAGTTTAACGATTCATCTTTATTATAGATAGTCCTGGCTAATTTGGCAAGAGCAAAAAACGCCAAAGAGTTTGTCATTTGCGGTTGAAAGCTCAGAAGCCCAGCTGTGCATCCTCCCGGGCGGCTTCCAGAACGGTGACCACCTGCCGGGTCTTTTTCAGTGCGGCGTAGCAGGCATCATAGTCCTTGAGGGCCAGGATCATGGCGATCTCCGCCACCTCGTAGAACCACGGCGACTCGCTGTACTCGCTGCAAAGATCTTCCTGTCCGGGACGGACGAGACGGAGCTTCTGGCAGTTGCTGCTGCCCGGCTCGATGAGGATGCGGCCCGCGTCGCCGATGAGCTGGACGCTGCCCGGCGCGGCGCAGTCCTTCGCGCCGGTACACTGGCAGATGAAGTCGGGGTATTCCAGCAGGAGGATGCCGCTGGTGTCGATGCCGTTCCGGTAGAGGTTCGGATGGTAGCTCACCAGCATGGGTTCGCCGAACAGCCCCACCACAAAATGTACATTGTAGAGGTTCAGGTCCATCAGCGCGCCGCCGCAGCAGGCCGGGTCAAATACCGGCGGCACCTGTCCGGAAAGCAGGGCATCGTACCGGCTGGAATACTGGCAGAAGGTGCAGGAGACGATGCGGAGAGAACCGATGTCGTCGAGGTACTGCTTTGCAAGTGCATAGTTGGGGTGGTGGGCCGTGGTGATGGCCTCGAAGAGGAAGAGGTGCTTCTCTTTCGCCAGTGCGATGAGCTCGTCAGCCTCCGCCACGGTAGGGACGAAGGGCTTCTCGCAGAGGACGTTCTTTCCGGCCAGAAGCGCCGCCTTAGTCTGCGCATAGTGCAGGCTGTTGGGGGTGGCGATATAGACCAGCTCAATGTCCGGGTCGGCCAGCATGGCGTCATAGTCGGTGTAGACCTTCGGGATGCCGAACTGCTGTGCCAGCGCCTCGCCGGTGGCCTGCTGCCGGGAGCAGACCGCCTCACAGCGGAACGCAGGGACCTTTGCAAACTCTGCCGCCATCGTGCGGGCGATGGAGCCAGTGCCGAGGATGCCGATATTCATGGGAGCGCCCCTCCTTATATATAATGGGTATCAGACGCTGCTCTGACAGTTCTGCTTGACGAATTCGCTGGGGGACATGTGGTACTTCATGTTGAAGGACTTGGAGAAATAATGGATGGAGCTGTAGCCCAGACGCAGCGAAATTTCGCTGATGGTATAGCGGTTCTCGAGGAGCATCTGACAGCTGCGCTCCAGCTTCTTGTCGTTGATATACTTTTTGGGCGACTGGTCCACCGAGTTCTTGAACAGCAGCTGCAGAGCGGACCGGGACAGCGAGAAGTGCTCGCAGATCTCCGGGATGGTGAGGGGGTCGTAGATGTTGTCGTCGATGTAGGCGATGATGCGGTCGAACAGCTCGTCCATGGCGCTCTGGTGGGCCGTGCTGCTGGCGGGGGCCATGGGGGAGGCGTAGGTGCCTTGGAGCAGCCGGATGATGGTCTCGGTCAGCAGGCAGAGCATCAGGCTGTTCATATAGGGGATGCCAGTGGTGCTCTCCCGGACGAAGGTTTTTAATAAGGTGTTTATCTTCTGGTCGTAGTGGAACACCCGGTTGATGAGGGCGTCATACCAGACCTCCCGCTCCACGGGAGTCAGGTTGCGCATATCGAAGAGGATGGTCATATAGGAGGCCCTGTGCTCTTCGTCGGTGTACTGGGTGTGGAACTGGCCCGGGCCGTATATCATCAGGTCTTTTTCTTTTAAGTGGTAGAGCGTGCCGTCCACTTCGGTCTCCAGCTCGCCGGTGTCCACGTAGGTCAGCTCAAAGAAATCATGCAGCTCGCCCTTGAAACAGTAGTTCTCAGTGCGGATGCGGTAGTAGTAGCCCAGAATTTTCTGTATCTCGATGCGGGGCAGGACGGCCAGAAATTCGTACTGGGAAGGAAAGTCTGTGATATGCAGCAAGTAGCTGCTCTCGGCGTAAAGGTCGTACTCGAGCTTCTGGGTCGTGGAGACGACGGCAAAGTAGATATTTGGCCTGATGTGGATGAGCCTATTCATCGCAAACTCCTGCACATCGGCAGCCTCCGCCGTGTGGGAGACCAGCAGAACGCCAATGCCGCTCTTTACCTGTAAATAGGTATCGCAGTTGAAGCAGTAGAACTGGGAGACATAGCGGCGGGTGATGGCAACCATCGTCTGGTGGATGAGTTCCGGGTGCTCGCGGTCGATGGGCTGGTGGTAGACCGAGCCGTAGTCCAGAAAACTGTCGTTGGAAGTTTCGCGTTGCATTCAAATCCCTCCTTATTGAAAAAGTATATCATTTTTTGGGCGTTTTGACTAGTCTTATTTATACTTTTTGGTAGATTGTAATGAGACTCACCGAATTTAACCGTTTTTTCGAAACAATTTGTTAAAAAATATAAAGACATTTGTTCAAATATAGCCTATAATGTAGTTACTCTGAATTGGAAACTCAGACAAAAAACTCAAGGAGGAATTTGAGAATGCCGAACATTGTTCTTACGCGGATCGACAACCGTCTTGTTCACGGTCAGGTCGCAACGCAGTGGTGTGGCGCCATTGGTGCAAACCTTATTCTGGTGGCCAACGACGAGGTGGCTGGCAACAGCCTGCGTCAGGGTCTGATGAATATGGCCGCTCCTGCCTACGCTGCAATGCGTTACTGGACCATCCAGAAGACGATCGACACCATCCACAAGGCCAGCGCCAAGCAGCTGATCTTCATCGTCTGCGAGACCCCGCAGGATGTCGTGAAGCTGGTGGAGGGTGGCGTTCCCATCAAGAAAGTCAACATCGGCAACATGCACATGGCAGAAGGCAAGCGCCAGGTGGCAGGTTCCGTCGCAGTTGACGACGCCGATGTGGCTGCGTTCAAGCGGCTGCAGGAGCTTGGTGTGGAACTGGAGATCCGCCGCGTTCCTACCGAACACGCTGAAAACATCGAAAAGCTGTTCAAGTAAGCTTTCCGGGTGCTTTCGAAAATACTTGAAAAGGAGTATTTATTATGGGCTTTAGTGCACTTCAGATCATTCTGGTCTTTGTGTGGGTGTTCATCGTCGCCATCGACCAGTTTGATTTCCTGGAATCCCTGTACCAGCCTATCGTTTCCGGTGCTGTCATCGGTGCGATCCTGGGCGACCTTCCCACCGGTCTGATCGTCGGCGGTACTTACCAGCTGATGACCATCGGTAACATGCCTGTCGGCGGCGCTCAGCCGCCAAACGCAGTCATCGGCGGCGTCATGGCTACCGTGTTTGCGATCTCTTCTCATCTGGATACCACCGCTGCTGTCGGTCTGGCAGTTCCCTTTGCTCTGATCGGCCAGTACATGGTCACCTTCCTGTTCACCCTCATGTCCCCCATGATGTCCAAGGCTGACCAGCTGGCAGCAAAGGGCGACACTAAGGGCATTGTCCGTCTGAACTACATGGCAATGGCTCTGCTGGGTCTGCTGTTCGCCATCGTCTGCACCCTCGGTATGCTGGGCGGCTCTGCAATGGGTACTACCCTGAGCAACCTGGCTGCCAAGTACGCATGGATCATGGCTGGTCTGGGCGCTGCCGGTGGTATGATGCGCTTCGTCGGTTTCGCTACCCTGCTGCGCATCATGCTTTCCAACGAGTTCTGGGGCATCTACTTTGCTGGTTTCGCTCTGGCAACCATCATCGGCTACATCCCCGAGCTGTCCGGTTCTGCTCTGCTGCTGATCGCATTCGTTGGTATTGCGATCGCTCTGTATGACTACCAGACTCGCGTTGCTATCAAGCAGGCTGCTGGTTCTGGTTTTGCTGCGAATGGAGGCGACGACGAAGATGGCATCTAATGCAACTCATTACAACAATCTGACTCCCGCGCAGCCTTTGGATAAGGCTACGCTGAACAAGATGGTGCTTCGTTCCCTGAACCTGCAGGCATCTTTCAACTACGAGCGTATGCAGGCTGCCGGCTGGCTGTACTGCATCCTGCCCGGTCTGGAGAAGATCCACAGCGATAACAAGGAAGACCTGGAGCTCTCCATGGAGCACAACCTGGAGTTCTTCAACACTCACCCGTTCCTGGTCACCTTCGTCATGGGCATCATCCTCTCTCTGGAGCAGCAGAAGGCTGACATCGAAACCATTCGTGCCGTGCGTGTTGCCGCTATGGGTCCTCTGGGCGGTATCGGCGACGCAATCTTCTGGTTCACTCTGGTTCCTATCACCGCAGGTATCACCTCGAACATGGCCATCAACGGTTCGCTGGCTGGCCCCATCCTGTTCCTGCTGATCTTTAACATCGTGCAGTTCGCATGCCGCTTCTTCCTGATGTACTGGTCTTACAACCTGGGCACCAAGGCTATCGACATCCTGACTGCCAACGCTAAGGAGTTCACCCGTGCAGCTTCCATGCTGGGCGTCTTCATCGTCGGTGCTCTGACTTCCAACTACGGCGGCACCACCGTTGCTACCGTCATCGAGAACGGCGACAGCCCCATCGTTATCCAGAGCATTCTGGATGGCGTCCTGCCCAAGCTGATCCCTCTGGCTCTGACCCTCGGCCTGTTCTTCCTGATGAAGAAGAAGAACTGGAAGCCCGTTACCTGCATCGCTCTGCTGCTGGTCATCGGTCTGGTCGGCGCATTCTTCGGCATCTTTGCTTAAGACATAAGCCGGAATCACAATGCACGCGGTACTTCTTGATTTTAATGGGACGATGTTCTTTGATACCCGCTTCCACATGGAGGCGTGGTCAAAGATCTATCATGAACTGCATCCCGAAGATAAAAGCCCTCTTGCATCGACGAAGATTTGCGGTCCCTGCAATGATGTCATTCTGAAGAACATGGCCCCGTGGCTCACCCCTGCGGAGCGCCAGCAGTATTCAGAAAAGAAAGAGGCGCTGTACCGGGAGGCATGCAGGAACGATCCTGCCAGTTTACACCTCGTAGCAGGTGCTGAAGAGCTGCTGCAAGGCTTACAGAAGCGCGGCATCCCGTTCGCGCTGGCGAGTGCTTCCATAAAAGCAAATGTTGATTTCTACTTTGACTCGTTTCCGATCGGTCACTGGCTGAAACAACAGGACGTCGTGTACGACGACGGAAGCTATGCCGACAAAGGCGAGATGCATCTGGAAGCTGCGCGGAGGCTGGGTGTTCCGTTCTCTGAGTGCTTGGTCATCGAGGACAGCGTCACCGCCATCGCTCTGGCAAAACGAAACGGCGCAGGCCGGATCGTGGGCGTCGGAGAGACGGCAGACGGGTCCGAGCTGCTGGCACTGGGAGCAGACCACTACATCCACGACTTTACAGAATTTGATTACGGTTGGTTGGAAAACTGAGTTCACCCAATGAGTTTCCACTTCCACAGTTGATAAGGCGGCTTCGAGAGATCGAAGCGCCTTTGTCGTGTCCGATTGTAAAATGCCCACCTTTCATTAGCTGGGAAGTGTACGTTTCCCTACGGATATTTGCTTGTTTATCATTCGTGAACCAGTCCATACAGCCGTAACTGGTGTGATGGACAAATGTTTTCAATAGAAAAAGCCAGAGCTTTCTGAGAGAAAACTCTGGCCTATGTAACAGTATGGTTGGAAATGTGCATTTACGGACGGACTACTTCAGGCACAGGAACGCGGAGAAGTACAGCTGCTTACCCTTGCCGATATTTTTGAATAACACAAGAAACGCTCTTGCCGGTGTAAAACTGGCAGGAGCGTTTCTTGTTGAAGTGATTATAAAAGACCTTTTTTGCCGGATCCCCGGCCCAGCGCAAAATCCCAGGTGGATACCCCTGCGCCGGGTGTCTGCCGCTCACTTTTTCCGCGTGGCAATGTCCTGAAAGCAGAAATAGTCCGGTTGGTGGCGGGACTGGGTGTACTCGAACAGCATCCCGTCCGAGTTGAAGGTCTGGTTTACCACCACTGCCACGCAATCATAGCCGTCCATATCCAGCAGTTTTTCGTCCCGGACGGTGGCATGCTCCACCGTGATGCGCCGTTTGCTGGTGATAATCTGCATACCCAGTGTGTTCTCAATATAATCGTAGATAGAGTTTGCGGCAATCTCCGGTGTCAGGCCGGGGACAAACTCCTTTAAAAAGTAGTTGATGTCCAGAATCAGTGCTTTTCCGTCCAGATAGCGCACGCGTTGCACCGCCCACAGTTCGTCGCCCTCAGAAAATCCGCTTTCCGCAGCAAACTGCTCGGTTGCAGTGATCGTCTCAAACCGAATGACACGGGTAACGGCTTGCAGATGGTTGCGGCGGGCTGTCTCTTGAAAGGTCTCGATACCGCCTATGGTAAAGGTGGTTTTGCCCACCGGTTGATAGATGACCCGGACACCACGTCCTTGCATGGCCTGCACATAGCCGTCGGCGATCAGCTCCGCAATGGCGCGGCGCACCGTATTGCGGGAACAATCATATTCTTCAATCAGGGTATTCTCGCTGGGCAGCAGGGACTGATATGGATAATCCTGCGCTTCGATGCGCTTTTTGATGCTGCGGTAGATGCCCTCATACTTTGCTTTCGGCATGGTGATACTCCTAAACTTGTTCAAACATTTACTTCAGTATACCGTGATTGCGCCCGAATTTCAAGGCTTTTGTTTGCCCGAAACGCCGAAAATTATCAAGATGTGGGCGATTTTTTGGAAATATACTTGACTTGTATGAACAAGTTGACTATACTGAAGCTACAAGATAAGCTTGTTTGAACAAGTTGAACAACCTATCGAAAAATCAAGGTAAAGGAGAAGAACATCATGGGTAAATACGAACAGGACGCGCGGCTGCTGCTTGAGTACGTTGGCGGCAAGGAGAACATTGCTGCAGTATCCCACTGCGTATCGCGTATGCGATTTGTCCTCAACGATCCCGCCAAGGCGGACGTTGCCAAGATCGAGGCACTGAAATCCGCCAAGGGCACTTTCACCCAGGCAGGTCAGTTCCAGGTCATCATCGGCAATACGGTCAGCGATTTCTACAATGACTTTATTGCCGTCTCCGGCATCGATGGTGTCTCGAAGGAAGCTGTCAAGAGCGCAGCCAAGCAGAACCAGAACGCATTGCAGAAGGTCATGAGCGTGCTTGCGGAGATTTTTGCCCCGTTGATTCCCGCCATCATCACCGGCGGTTTGATTCTCGGCTTCCGCAACTGCATTGACAGCATCTACTTTTTTAATAACGGCACCCAGACGCTGTGCGACATCAGCCAGTTCTGGTCCGGCGTTGACAGCTTCCTGTGGCTGATTGGCGAAGCCATCTTCCATATGCTGCCGGTCTGCATCTGCTGGTCTGTCACAAAGAAAATGGGCACGACCCAAAGCCTGGGCATCGTCCTCGGCCTGACGCTGGTTTCCGGTCAGCTGCTCAACGCTTACGCCGTGGCTTCTACTGCGGCGGCAGATATCCCCAAATGGGATTTTGGCTTCTTCACCATCAACATGATCGGCTATCAGGCGCAGGTCATTCCCGCCATGCTGGCCGCGTTCACGCTGGTGTACTTGGAACGCTTCTTCCGCAAGATCTGCCCGGCGGTCATCTCGATGATCGTTGTGCCCTTCTGCTCGCTGGTGCTGTCCGTCATCATCGCCCACACTGTCCTTGGCCCCATCGGCTGGAAGATCGGCACCTTCATTTCTGACATCGTCTACGCCGGCATTTCCGGCTCCTTCCGCGTGGTCTTTGGCGCAATCTTCGGTTTTGTTTATGCCCCGCTGGTCATCACCGGCCTGCATCACATGTCCAACGCCATCGATATGCAGCTGATCGCCGACTTCGGCGGTACGATGCTGTGGCCCATGATCGCCCTTTCCAACATTGCACAGGGCTCCGCCGTGCTGGGCATGATCTACCTGCAGCGCAGAATGCTGCCGCTCAGGAAGTCAACGTTCCCTCCTGCATCTCCTGCTATCTGGGCGTTACGGAGCCTGCCATGTTCGGCGTCAACCTGAAATTCCACTTCCCGTTTATCTGCGGCATGATTGGATCTGCCATCGCAGCGGTCGTCTGTGTGGCAACTTCCACCACGGCCAACGCCATCGGTGTCGGCGGCATCCCTGGTATTTTGTCAATCCAGCCCGCCTATATGCTCAGCTTTGCGCTGTGCATGGCTATTGCCATCGTCGTCCCCTTTGTGCTGACCGTCATCGTCGGCAAGAAAAAAGGCGTTGCCTGATTTTGTGAGGTGTGTACCATGAATGATTTTAAAGATAAAGTTGTCTACCAAATTTACCCGAAATCCTTCATGGACTCGAACGGTGACGGCTTCGGCGATTTGAAGGGCGTCACCGCGAAACTGGACTATCTCGCCGACCTGGGCGTTGACTATCTCTGGCTGACGCCGTTCTTCCCCTCGCCCCAGCGCGACAACGGCTATGATGTGGCCGACTACCGTGCCGTTGACCCGCGCTACGGCACGATGGAGGATCTGGAGGAGCTTATCCGCGAGGCGGACAGGCGCGGCATCGGCCTGATGCTGGACATGGTGTTCAACCACACCTCCACCGAGCATGAGTGGTTCAAAAAAGCACTGGCGGGCGACAAAAAAGTATCAGGACTACTACATCTTCAAGGATGGCACACCCGACTGCTACCCGACGAACTGGGTTTCAAAATTCGGCGGCCCCGCGTGGGAATACGTACCATGGCTCGGCAAATGGTATCTGCACCTGTTCGATGTGACACAGGCAGACCTGAACTGGGAGAACCCGGCGGTGCGGGAAGAAATGGCCGACATCCTCCGTTTCTGGAAGGCGAAGGGAATCAAGGGATTCCGCTTTGATGTGGTCAATCTGATTTCCAAACCGGAAGTGTATGAGGACGACTTTGCGGGCGATGGCCGTCGCTTCTACACCGATGGCCGCAATGTCCACAAATACCTGAAGGAGCTGGTCGCCGCGGGCGGCATCGACGGCATGGTGACGGTGGGCGAAATGTCCTCCACCACGCTGGAAAACTGCATCGGATACACTGCTGCGGGCAACCATGAACTGTCCATGTGCTTCAATTTCCACCACCTGAAGGTCGACTACAAGGACGGGCAAAAGTGGGAATTGAGGGAGCCTGATTACCTCGCCATGAAGAAACTGTTCCAGACCTGGCAGGAGGGGATGCAGGCCCACGGCGGCTGGAATGCGCTGTTCTGGTGCAACCACGACCAGCCCCGTGCGGTCAGCCGCTTTGGCAGCGACACGGCCTACTGGAAGGAAAGCGCCGAGATGCTGGCGGTGGCCATCCACTTTATGCGCGGCACACCGTACATTTATCAGGGTGAGGAGCTGGGCATGACGAACCCGCACTTCACGAAAATCGAGCAGTACCGCGACGTCGAGAGCCGCAACTACTACAGGATCCTGCGAGAGCAGGGCAAGACCGAGGCCGAGACGCTGGACATTATCGCCCAGCGCAGCCGCGACGACAGCCGCACCCCGATGCAGTGGGACGCGAGCGAGAACGCCGGGTTTACCACCGGTACGCCGTGGATCGGCATTGCCGACAACTACAAGGCCATCAACGCCGCTGCCCAAATGGACGCCCCGGATTCCATCCGCAGCTTTTACAAAACGCTGGTGGCCCTGCGCAAGAAAATGCCGGTCATCAGTGCGGGAAAAATCGAGTTCTTGTACCCCGACAACGCGGATTTGTTAGCCTATCGCCGGTACGACGGCGAGACGGAGCTGCTGGTTCTCTGCAACCTGCGGGAGCGGGAAATTGCCAAGCCCCTGCCTGTAGGCTGGACCGATGCCGAGAAACTGCTGGGTAACTACCCCGACACCGCCGACACGCTGCGCCCCTATGAGTGCGTAGTGCTGAAAAAGTGAAGGCTGCCGTATTATCTTTTCGCTATTGGGAGTTGACCGTATCCTTTGCGATAGGAACCTCATAGTGAGCAAGACAAAAGCACTTTCCCTTATTTGCAATGCAAATATAAGGGAAAGTGCTTTTTTGTAAGGGCAAAATTCCGCGTTTAGCCACCTTCCGGGCGTGGGCAGGCAATCAGCGGAGAAAGCACGCCGTACTGTTCTACGCTCTCTACGGTGCGCTGCATGGATTCATCGTCCAAAACCTTAAAGGGGTGGTTTTTGAAAGGGAACAGCTCTCCGATGGGAATCTGCTGAACCTGTTCCCGTTGTTGTTCCTGTCGGGATTCTTCCGTGGAGAAAATGTCATCTGCCCCTTTCAGCGACACGCTTTTTAGCAGAGAGCCGGGAAACAGAGTTCAAAGGGTGCTTTAGGGGGCTTCATTAGCTGGAGCCGAAAATTCTGCTAATGGCATTCGCTGGCTAATTTTGGTGATGGGTTCAAAATGAAAAATGCGAAGATCGTCTTTCACATGGAAAAATGACCTTCGCATTTTCTTAAAGGAATGTCCCAGACAGGAGTCGAACCTGCGGCCTTCCCCTTAGGAGGGGGACGCTCTATCCAACTGAGCTACTGAGACGCATTACAGATATGATACCGCAAACAGCGCACAAAATCAAGTTGAATCGGAGAGAAAAAAGGTGTATCCTATAAAGAGAGGCTCCTGCGCCGGGAAACTTTGCGCAGGGGCGGCAGAACGACTCGCCCCCTCTGGCTGCTGGCCGGGGGGAGCCCCCGGGAGGTTGCAATGGGAAAAAACAAACCAA
>ENA-OQAY01000069-OQAY01000069.1-human-gut-metagenome-genome-assembly--contig:-NODE-69-length-24322-cov-1.179707_pt1 | contig 24322 bp, 23 predicted proteins | sample MGYA00242740_ERZ504537 | MGnify/ENA primary metagenome ERZ504537 (study PRJEB26092, sample SAMD00036272) | human gut metagenome | host: Homo sapiens | study: EMG produced TPA metagenomics assembly of... | reverse complement strand
GAAAAATACAAAACAAAACGCACAGAGTACTCTCTGTGCGCTTGTGGCAGGGGTAGTAAGTCTCGAACTCACGGCACGCGGTTTTGGAGACCGCTGCTCTACCAACTGAGCTATACCCCTACAGATATTCCGCATTCGCTGAATGCTTGATTATTATATAAGATTCTGTGCGGAATGTCAAGCATGAATTTCGCTTTTTTTGCAAAAAGCGGGAGACAGGGAAAGCTTTTTCGCAAAACGACGCCGAAAACAGATGGAACTTCGGCTTTCCACCTTGAAGGAAAGCGGGAAATAGTGTATTATAAGGGGTATCAAAAGTGTAATTCCGGGCTTGCTATGCCCTGACAGGGGGAACGCCACTATGGCAGATAAAAACTTTTTGACCGAGATCATTGACGCCGACCTCGCCGAAGGCAAAATCCGCGAGATCCACACCCGCTTCCCGCCGGAGCCCAACGGCTACCTGCACATCGGCAGCGCCAAGGCGATCTATATCAACTGGTCCATCGCAAACCAGTACGGCGGCAAGTTCAACCTCCGCCTCGACGACACCAACCCCGCCCGCGAAGGGGAAGAGTATGTCAACAGCATCATCGAGGACCTGCACTGGCTGGGTGCCGACCCCAACGGCGGCATCTTCTACGGCAGCGACTACTTCGACAAGTGCTATGAGTACGCCGAAAAGCTCATCCTCGAGGGCAAGGCATACGTCGATGACCTGACCCGCGACGAGATGCGCGAGTACCGCGGCAGCGACGCAGGCAAGCCCTCCCGTCCCTCTCCGTGGCGCGACCGCACCCCGGAAGAGAACCTCGACCTCTTCCGCCGGATGCGTGCAGGCGAGTTCAAGGAGGGCGAAAAGACCCTCCGCGCCAAGATCGACCTTGCCAGCCCCAACATGAATCTGCGTGACCCGGCCATCTACCGCATCAAGTACGCCGAGCATCACCGTCAGGGCAATAAGTGGTGCATCTACCCGATGTACGACTTTGCCCACCCCATCCAGGACGCCATCGAGGGCATCACCCACAGCATGTGCAGCCTCGAGTTCGAGAACCACCGCCCGCTGTACAACTGGGTCATCGAGAACATCTTTGGCACCGAGTTCCCCAAGCAGCGCGAGTTCGCCCGCCTGAACATGACCAACACCGTCATGAGCAAGCGCTATCTGCGTGAGCTGGTGGAGATGGGCATCGTGGACGGCTGGGATGACCCCCGGATGCCCACCCTGTGCGGCCTGCGCCGCCGCGGCTATACCGCTTCTTCTATCTTCACCTTCGTGCGGGAGGCCGGCATCTCCAAGTCCGACAACCTCATTGATATGCGCCAGCTGGAAGCCTGCATCCGCAGCGAGCTGGACCTGACCGCACAGCGCCGCATCGCCGTGCTGGACCCCGTCAAGCTGGTGGTGGACAACTACCCCGCCGACAAGACCGAGTATTTCGACATCGCCAACAACCCCAACCGGGAAGCCAACGACACCACCACCCGCAAGGTCGCCTTCACCCGGGAGCTGTGGATCGAGAACGAGGACTTCGCCGAGGTGCCGCCTCCGAAGTTCAAGCGCCTGACCGTCGGCGGCGAAGTCCGCCTGATGGGCGGCTATCTCGTCAAGTGCGAGAGCGTCGAGAAGAACCCCGACGGCAGCATCGCTGTCATCCACTGCACTGCCGACCTCGAGACCGGCAACGGCAACCCTGCCGATGGCCGCAAGGTCAAGGGTACCATCCACTGGGTGAGCGCCGCCCACGCCGTGGATGCCGAGGTGCGCCTGTACGACAAGCTCTTCACCGAGGCGAACATGAATGCCATCCCCGAGGGCAGCGACTACAAGGATTATCTGAATCCCGACAGCGTTGTCGTCCGCAAGGGCTGCAAGCTGGAAGAGGCTCTGGCCGACGCAAAGCCCGGCGATAAGTTCCAGTTCGTGCGCACCGGTTTCTTCACGCCCGACTCGAAGAACCCCGGCGTGTACAATCGTGTCGTGACCCTGCGCGACAGCTTCAAGCCCGCAAAGTAACGAGCGGACCCCAAACATCGCAAAAGGAGCACTTCACAGACCATGAAAAGACACATGACCCGCAACATGATCCTCATGCTGGTGCTGGACGTCATCCTCGGCATCGTGCTGGCCCTCTATATCGCCAACACCGGCACCGTGCCGGCTGCCGATAATGCCGACACCTACACCGACGGCACCTACACCGCCAGTGCGCAGGGCTGTCTGAGCGAGGTGGGCGTTACCGTGACCATCACCGGCGGCAAGGTGACCAATGTTGTGATCGACGCTTCCGGCGAGACGCCGGAGCTGGGCGGCAAGGCGGCAGAGACGCTGTCGGCCTCCCTGCTGGCGGCTGGCTCGACCGTCGGGGTGGATGCTGTCTCCGGCAGCACCATGACCAGTGACGCGGTATTTGCGGCAATGAACGATTGCCTTGCACAGGCCGCACAGTGATGAAGTTTTGAACGGAGCTGCTGCACGGCGTGCCTGTGCGGCAGCTTTTTTGCAGCCCTCTCAGGCGCTGGCGCGCCAGCTCCCCCGGAGAGGTGAGCCTTTGGCAGGCCGGGAAACTCTATGCTGGCTGCTGAAAGTGCAATGCAGCGTAAAAGAGCGGGCCTTGCTTTCGAGGATAGGAGTCGTTATGATACTGGATATTCTGCCGCTGGCGGGCGGCACGGCCCGCCTTGTGCGGGTGTACGGCGGCGAGCCCTGCGTGAAGCTGCCCGGGGCGGTTCCTGCGCCGGAAGGGGAGGGCCAGTGGCCCATCACCGAACTGGGCGATTACTGTTTTTCCGAAAAGCCCCGGGGTCTGCCCGGGCCGGAAAAGATCTGCCGCTATGAGCGGGCCGAGGACGGCAAGCTCTGTCTGACCCGTGCTTTTGGCCGGGATGTGAGCGGAAAAGAGCGGTACAGCTTTGACTTCGACGCCCCCGCCGCCCCGGCGCAGGACGACGAGCTCCACCCCATCTGCGGGAACTTCCTGGAAGAAGTCACCCTGCCGGAGAGTCTGCGGGTCATCGGCAGCTGCACATTCTACAACTGCCGCAGGCTGCGCCGCCTGACTGCCGGGACAGGAGAGCTGACCATGGGCAGCGATGTCTTCCTCAACTGCTTTGCGCTGGAAGACCTCATCATCCGCGCTACGCCCGAGCAGGCCACCGGCCTGTTCGCCCCTCGTGGGCAGCATCACCGAGGCCGTGCGGGCGCTGTTCTGGCCGGTGGGGGAGGCCGCACCCCGGGCGGGGCTGTGGTATCCCGCCTACTGGGAGGACATCGAGGAGACGCCCGCCCACATCCTGCTCCACACCTTTTCGGGGCAGGGCTACCACTACCGGCAGTGCTTTCTCGAAAATAAGCTTCTCCCGGCGGAGTACGACGCCATCTTCCCGCAGGGCCACGACGCCGACGACGCTTCCGTGATGGCGATGCTCTGCTTCGACCGCCTGCGCTGGCCGTGGCAGCTGAGCGATGCCGCCCGGGATGCCTACCGGGACTTCCTCAAGACCAACACCGGGCGGGTGCTGACCCGTCTGCTCAAGGCGCAGGACACCGAGGGCGTCAAAGCCTGCTGGCGCTGGATGTGATGGATACGGATGCCTTTGCCGAGGGTGCTGCCCTTGCGGCCAAGGCCGACAATGCCGAAGCTGCCGCCCTGCTGGCCGACGCAGAGCACAAAAAGCGTGCCGCTGCGCCCCAAAAGAAGAGGTATGATTTTGATTTCTGAGAAGGAAAAGTTTTTTGACCCCCGCAAGCCCTTCCAGTCGGCCCGGCCCGAGACTCACGAAGAGTGGCAGGCCCGGATGGGCGGCGAGGTGCTGGCCGTGGTGCGCAGCGGGCTGTATCTGGACTTCCGCTTTCTGGACCAGGCCCTCTCGGCCCTGACGCCCACCGCCGACGAGCGGTGCGGTGTGCTGGCGACGGATGGGACCATCCTCTGCTACCAGCCCAGCGCCCTGCTGCGGCTCTACCAGAAGAACCCCAAATATCTCAACCGGCTCTACCTCCACACGGTGTTCCACTGCATCTTCCGCCATCTCTGGCTGCGCGGCAAGCGGGACAAACGCCTGTGGGACCTTGCGTGTGACATTGCGGTGGAGAACGTCATCGACGGTCTTGGCCGCAAGAGCGTTCAGCGCCCCCTGACGTGGGTGCGACAACACGCCTATGAGGAGATCATCGAGCAGGAAAAAGTGGCTGCTGCAGCTCCCATCTACCGCTGGCTGGTGCGGCAGACGCCCGGCGTTCTCCGCCAGCTGGAAAAAGAATTCTACACCGACGACCACCGCCTCTGGCCCAAAGATGCCCCCGAACAGCCCCAGCAGATGCCCACCCCTCTGCCCCGGAAGACCTGGCAAAAAATCGGTGAGCGGATGCAGACAGAGCTGGAACTCCGGGACAAAGAGGCCGGTGAGGGTGCGGACGCTATGCGGGAGCAGATCAAAGCTGCAAACCGCAGCCGCCGCAGCTACGGCGACTTCCTGCGCCGGTTCTGCGTCACCCGGGAGGAAGTCCACCTCGACCCGGACGAGTTCGATCTGAACTTTTACACCTACGGCCTGTCGGTCTACGGCAACCTGCCCCTCATCGAGCCGCTGGAGACCCGGGAGAGCAAGAAGATAGAAGAGCTGGCCCTCGTCATCGACACCAGCTACTCCACCTCGGGTGAGCTGGTGCGGGCCTTTCTGGCTGAGACGTACACTCTGCTGAAGGGCAGGGAGAATTTCTTCCATCGGATGAATCTCCACCTCATCCAGGCCGACAATGCGGTGCGGCAGGATATTCCCGTCAAAAACGAAGACGACCTCATCCGTGCCATGAACCATTTCGAGCTGCGGGGCGGCGGCGGCACCGATTTCCGGCCCGCTTTCGAGTACGTCAGCCAGCTCTGCGCCGAGAAGAAGTTCTCGAACCTCCGGGGCCTGCTCTATTTTACCGACGGTATGGGGACTTACCCGGCCCGCCGCCCGGCTTACGACACGGCATTTCTGTTTCTGGGCGACCGTTTCGACGACGCCAATGTGCCGCCCTGGGCGATGAAAGTAGTGCTGGACGAAGAAGAATTTACTGGTGAGGCCGCCCGCAGCGCCTCGGCCCTGTCCGAAGCGCTGGCGGAGGAAGACGACCTCTACCGTGACCTCAACAATTCGTGATAACGAGGGAAAGAATATGAACATCAAACGAGCCAAAGAAGAGATCGAACATACCGTCAAAGCGTACCTCGCCAAAGATGCTCTGGGCGAATACGCCATCCCGGCCATCCGCCAGCGCCCCATCCTGCTGATGGGGCCTCCGGGCATCGGCAAGACCCAGATCATGGAGCAGGCGGCGCGGGAGTGCGGCGTGGCGCTGGTGGCCTATACCATCACCCATCACACCCGTCAGAGCGCCGTGGGCCTGCCCTTCATCCGTCAGCGCAACTACGGCGGCCGGGACGTCTCTGTGACGGAGTACACCATGAGCGAGATCATCGCCAGCGTCTACGCCAAGATGGAGGCCACCGGCCTGAAAGAGGGCATCCTCTTCATCGACGAGATCAACTGTGTCTCCGAGACGCTGGCCCCCACCATGCTGCAGTTTTTGCAGTGCAAGACCTTCGGCAATCAGGCCGTGCCTGCGGGCTGGGTCATCGTGGCGGCGGGCAACCCGCCGGAATACAATAAATCCGTCCGCGATTTCGATATTGTCACCCTCGACCGCGTCCGCCGGATGGACATTGAGCCGGATCTGCCGGTCTGGAAGGACTACGCCCGTGCAGCCCACATCCACAGCGCGATCCTGAGCTATCTCGAACTGCACCCCCAGAACTTCTACCAGATAAACGCCGACGTGGACGGCACCCAGTTCGTCACCGCCCGCGGCTGGGAAGACCTCTCCAACCTGCTCAATACCTATGAGTCGCTGGGCCTGCAGGCCGATGAAGAGCTCATCCGCCAGTATATCCAGCACCAGAAGATCGCCGAGGACTTCTCGGCCTACCTCGACCTCTACTATAAGTACCGTGACGACTACGGCGTGGAGGACATTCTGGCCGGTCAGGCCAAGCCTGCCGCTTTTGCGCGGCTGCTGCAGGCCCCCTTCGACGAGAAGCTGAGCCTCGTGATCCTGATCCTGTCCGGCCTCGAGACGCGCTTCTCTGCCTCCCGGCGGGCAGACGCTGCGGCCGACAGCTGCTATGCCTTCCTGCGGGAGACGAAGAAAGCCTTTGCCGAGATGCCCGCAGAGCTGGCACAGGAGCCGAACTGCTGGGCGCAGCTCTTTGACCAGATGACTGCCGACTACGAGGCCGAGACCCAGAAAAAGCGCACCGCCGGTCTGCTGGATAAGCCCACGCTGGAAGCCCGCTTGCAGACCGCCAAGACCCTGCGCGGCTGGGAAAAAGAACTTCTGCGCGCCGCCGCGCCGGACGCGAACGCCGCTTTCAAGGTGCTGCGCACCCAGTTCGGCACCCTGTCGGATGCCCGGGACACCGCCCAGCAGACGGCCAGCGCCGCGCTGGAAGCGGCCTCGACTTCATGGAGCAGGCATTCGCCGAGAGTCAGGAGATGGTGGTCTTCGTCACCGAACTGACCCTCTCGCCCGCCGCCCATGCCTTCATCGCCGAAAACGGCTGTGAGCGGTATTTCCAGTACAACAAAGACCTCCTGCTCGACCACCGCAAGGCGGCCCTGAATCAGGAGCTGGAAGCCGAACAGCGTCGGCACGGGATGCTGTAAAAGATATAAACGCAAACGAGGGGCCGCACAGCTGTGCGGCCCCTCGTTTTGTATGCAAAAAAAGAAAAAGCATCTTGATAAGATCAAGATGCTTGGTGGTTGCGGGGGCCGGATTTGAACCAACGACCTTCGGGTTATGAGCCCGACGAGCTACCAGACTGCTCCACCCCGCGATATTTACTTTTCGCTGTCGGCCTCTCGCTGACTGCTCAAGTATAATACCACAAGGCGGGGGACTTGTCAAGCGTTTTTTCAAAAAGAATATGACTTTTTTGAAAAGGCCGCTGCCGGAAACAAAAAGCGCCCCATTCCGGGGCGCTTCGACAGAGCGAATATCACTTGCGGGTGCGGCGGCGCACGAAGCGGACGACGAGGGCGGCTGCGGCCAGAATGACCAGCACGGGCCAGACGCCCACGACCCAGACCGTCAGCTGCTGGATGCCGGAGACAAAGCCCGTCCAGCCATTGCGGAGGGCGCTGGACAACTGGGAGAGGTAGGATTCCTCGGTGGGGGTGTATTCCTTCACCTCGTCCAGCGAGAGGTAGACCGTGGAGCAGGACACCTGCTGGCTGTACCAGTCCAGCTGCGACTGCCAGCTCTCGATCTGGTACTGGACGTCGCTGAGGGAAGATTCGATCTCCAGCAGGTCGGCGAGGTTTTCGGCGCTGGCCTGAAGCTCCTGCAAACGTGTGCGCTGGGCCGTCAGGTTGGAGAGCCGGGCCTCGATGTCCATATACTGGGTGGTGACGTCCTGCACCTGCTCGCTCTTGTCCACGAGGTTGCCCGCCTGCGCGGCGGCTTCGAGGAAGCTCGCGTAGTTGTCCTGCGGGACGCGGATGGTGAGGGAGAGGGTGCGGCTCGAGCCGGTGTAAGAGGATTCATTGCTGGATTCCAGATAGCCCCCGGCGGCGCTCACGGCGTCGGTGAGGGCGGTGCGGGCGGCGTCAAAGTCCTTGCTCTCGATGGTGAGGTTGGCTGTGTAGATGAGCTTTGTGCTCGTCTGCGCGGCCTCGGCGCTGAGGGCGCCGGTGCCGCCTGCATCGCGGTCGCTCATGGCATCGGCGCTTCCACCGGCCGGGACGGCCATCTTGGGTGCGGCAAGGGCGCTGTTCACGTCATCCATCGAGTAGGCGGCGTAGGAGGCCGTCTCAGCGGCAGAGCTGAGGGCCGCGCCGCCCGCAGGCAGCAGGCTGATGGGGGAGTGGACTGCCGCATACAGACCAACGCCGCAGAGCAGGCCGCAGGCGGCGATGCTCAGAGTCTTGCGGGGAAAGTGGATGGCTTTTTTGGGCTTCCTGGCGGGTTTCGGAGCCTCTTCCGTCGGCCGCATGGCGAGGAGCTTTGCTTTCAGGTCGTCCGAAGCGTGAAGGTCGTCTACCTCCATCTTGTACTCATACCACCTCATCTTCGATCTCCTCCTTCAGCATCGTATGTAACTGTGCGCGGGCGCGGCGAAGCCAGCTGAGCACCGTGTTGGTGGGTGCGCCCAGCATCCGGCCCACCTCGGCGGCGGTGTACCCCTCGTAGTAGTGGAGGTAGACCGCATTGCGGTAGTTCTCGGGCAGGGCGCGCACGGCGTCCAGCACACTGCCGTCTTCCATCTGGTCCGGAGCGGGAAGATTCTCGTCCAGCTCGGTGTCCTTCTGGCGGGCGGCGCGGGTCAGGTCGTGGCAGCGGTTGATGGTCACACGCAGCAGCCAGGCTTTCAGGTGTTCCTCGCTCTCGAAGCGGCCATTGTAGCACAGCAGCTTTTCGAAAACATCCTGCACCACATCTTCCGCATCGGCGGTGCAGCTGCAGTTGTGCATGGCAGCTCGGAACACCGTGTCACTGTATCGCTGCACGGCCAGCGCAAAAATCTCGTTTTTGGTCAGCTGTCCCATAGTTCTATGCTCCTTTGATGTCCTGTGTACAGCAGGACTCGGTGGAAAAATCATCTTTGATCGGGGACATTCACCCTGTATACGGATGAGCGGCCCCGATTATTGCAGTTTATGGTGCAGAGCGGAAAAATCTTCCGCCCGGCATCGCACAAGGTACCCAAAGTATAACATGAATACGCCAAAAACAAAAGGGCCATTTGCCGCCATGTTTTGGCAAATGACCCTGAGAGCTTCTGTTGAGTTATCGGTAGAGCCGCTGGAAGAGGGCTACCCGCTCAGAGAGATAGGTCTCGGCCCGGGGGTGGTGGAGCCAGCGCTTGCCCGCCTTGTCGCAGGCGAGACGGTGGCCCAGCGCGGCGGGGCAGGCGTCGATCTCTTCCACGTCCCGCATGGTGAGGGTGAGGCTCAGCGCCGCCGGAGCGTCCGGCAGGGGCGGGAGCGGGTCTTCCCAGACGAAGGGCGGCAGCAGCTGGACAGCGTACACCGTCCGGGTGCATTCCTCGGTGAGCAGCAGCGCGGCGGGCGCACCATCCGGCATGACGTGCAGGGAGGAATAGAGCAGCTGCAGCTGCGCCGGGGCCAGCAGACGGGACGCGCCCTCTTCCTCATCGGGCAGAAGGGTGAGAAAATCCGCCGCCTCGTCGGCGTAGATGCGCCGGGCCGGAGCGCGGAACTGCGCATACAGCGCGGGCAGGGCGAACACGCCCTCCCGGTCTAAGGCCCGCTGCAGCAGGCAGTAAAACTCCGTCAGCGGGTGGGCCGGGTCGGCTGCGGCATCCCGAAATCGGGGCGCGAAACGTGTCCTCCGCCCATCAGCCGTTATAGCCCAGCGTGGCCGCCATGACGGCTTGATGGTGTGCATCCGGTTCTCGGCCTCATCGAAGACGATGCTCTGGGGGCCTTCGAAGACTTCGTCGGTGACTTCCATCGCGTCGCGGCCAAAGCGCTCGCCCATCTCCCTGCCCACAGTGGTCTTGTGGTCGTGGTAGGCGGGCAGGCAGTGCATGAACACGGCCTTGGGGCCGGCAATGTCCATCAGCTGCTGGTTGATCTGATATGCGGCCAGGTCGTTGATGCGCTCGGCCCAGACCTCGACCGGCTCGCCCATGGACACCCAGACGTCGGTGTAGAGGACGTCTGCGCCCTTTGCGGCCTTGGCAGGGTCTTCCTCGAAGGAGATGGCCGCACCCGTCTCGGCGGCGATGGTCCGGCACTGCTCCACCAGTGCAGCGTCCGGCTGGTACTTCCTGGGGGCGCAGGCGGTGAAGTTGAGGCCCATCTTGGCGCAGCCACCATCAGGCTGTTGCCCATGTTGTAGCGGGCGTCGCCGAAGTAAACGAAGTTGATGCCCTTGAGGTGGCCGAAGTGCTCCCGGATGGTGAGGAAGTCGGCGAGGATCTGGGTGGGGTGGAACTCGTTGGTCAGGCCGTTCCACACCGGCACACCGGCGCAGCGGGCCAGCTCTTCCACGATGCTCTGGCCGTAGCCGCGGTACTCGATGCCGTCGAACATCCGGCCCAGCACCCGGGCGGTGTCGGCGATGGACTCCTTCTTGCCGATCTGGCTGCCCGACGGGTCGAGGTAGGTGACTTCCATGCCCAGGTCGTGGGCGGCGACCTCAAAGCTGCAGCGGGTGCGGGTGGAGGTCTTCTCGAAGATAAGGGCGATGTTCTTGCCGCGCAGGGCGTCATGGCGGATGCCGGCCTTTTTCTTTGCCTTCAGGTCGGCGGCGAGGTCCAGCAGACCTTCGATCTCTTCGGGAGTGTAATCAAGAAGCTTCAAAAAGCTGCGGTTCGTAAGGTTCATTGTATATATTCCTCTCTATGCACTGGAATTTGAATATTTATACTTTCGCAGACCCTATTATAATACAGAGCAAAGGTGGGGTCAAGAGGAAGCACTTGACGCACCTGTCAAAAATTGCAATGCTTTGTCGAATATGCTATACTAAAGACGCTGCCCTTCTCCATTCTGGCAACAGAAGGGAGGTGAGCCTGATGGTCCAGATCCTAACCGATATTATCGTAGCTGTCATAGCGCAGGTGATTGCCGATCGCCTGTGCAAGTGGCTTGACAGCTGTCACAAGGGCCAGTAAGCACAAAGAAGCCCCCGGTATGCCGAGTACCGGGGGCTTCGCTTTTATGAGCCGATGGCAATAATCCTAACCGATATTTTGCCTACTTCTAGTATATGCAATCTGATGCAAAAGTCAAGGTGCTATGAAAAAATTTAACATCTTACAACTCCAGCTCCGCCTTCCGCCCGCTGGGCTGATAGGGGGTGAGCCGGACGCCGGCCTTTTGGAACATGAACCGGGCGGCCACGCTGGAATCGGTGTCGTGGTACTTGTCGCTGTAGTAGACGACCTCGGCGATGCCGGACTGGATGATGGCCTTGGTACACTCGTTGCAGGGGAAGAGGGTGACATACACCCGCGCGCCCTTGAGGTTGTTGTGGGCGCTGTTGAGGATGGCGTTCAGCTCGGCGTGGCAGACGTACATATATTTCGTGTTCAGCGGCTCACCCTCCCGCTCCCACGGCATGGCGTCGTCGTCGCAGCCGATGGGCATGCCGTTGTAGCCCAGAGAGAGGATCTTGTTTTCCGGGCTGACGATGCAGGCGCCCACCTGACTGCTGGGGTCTTTGGAGCGCATGGCCGTGAGCAGCGCAATGCCCATGAAGTATTCGTCCCAGTTGATATAATCCGTGCGTTTCATCGCAAAAAACCTCCGTCCGGCGTGCCTTTTGGGGCTTGGGGCAGGCCCCGGCCCCCGGCCACCTAAAGCATACCATAAAAGCAGGTTGATTGCAACAAAGCCCTCGCCCCGCCGCCCCGGGACTCTGTTGCAAAAAGATACAATTTTTGGAAACAAAAATTGTGAAATTTTAATCTTGACAGCCAGGGGGGGGGGGGGGGTAAACTAGGGGAAAAGCATTCCTGCCGGGCGAGGCCGACGCGAATGCAACGAGTTGTAACAACAAACAAGGAGGATGAACAAGATGAAACTGTTCAAGAAAGTTCTGGCTGTGGTGCTGGTGGGCGCTATGGCAGTCTCCATGCTGACGGCGTGTGGCAATAGTGCTGCATCCAAGGAAGCTTCCGTCAGAAACGCTCTGAAGAAGGTCGGCGTTACTACCAATAGTAACATGAACAAAGAAGCTGATGCTGCAGCAGATGCACTGCAGGATGTCACCAAGGCTATCAAAGCTGGTGATTCCAATGCGGTGAGTGCAGCACAGACGAAGGTTGCATCGATGACCGAGTTCAGCTTTGCATCTCAGGATGCAACGAATGCCCAGTATGATCTTTACATCTGGACGAATGGCGTAAAGGCACGTCCTACTAATCCGGTTACCGAGTATCCGTATCTGATGAAGTTTGAAAATAAGCATACCGGTGACCGTCTAGCTGCCCTGCTGACTGAGGACTTCGTGAAGATGGGCGAGTTCAAAGATACCAGTGCAAATCTGGACGTCCTGAAGAAGGTCTTGGGCGATGCTGAAGTTGCAGGTGTTTCCTGCCAGAGCGTCTACGGCTATGATGTTCTGTTTGTCGTTGTGAAGAAGGATGCTACTGTCAATCCGTACACTCCTACCACCATTAAGAGTGTTCAGTAAGTCCAACAAATTTTAGCCCTCCAAAATAAAAATCCCAAGCCCCCCGGCGGACGATAAGCCCGCCGGGGCTTTTTTTATGCCCGGAAACGCCGTAAACCGCGCCTGAACCGCCGCCCGGCGGGGCAAAATGACAATATGCACAAAACAAAGCCGGGAAGTTTGGCAGGGTAAAAGCCGGAAATTTCAAATGAAATATTCAAAAATCGTTTGAAGTGTGGTATTATCTTTGTAAAATATGCCACAAAAACGGAGAGAATGCTCCGTGCGGCGGAAATGAGGGAAAAACCGATATGAAATACGCAAGCAACAACATCCGCAATATCTTGATCGCGGGCCATGCCGGCAGCGGCAAAACGACGCTGACCGAGGCATTGGTCTATTTTTCGGGCGCTGCCGAGCGTATGGGCCGGGTCGAGGACGGCACCACGATTTCGGACTTTGACCCCGAGGAAGCAAAGCGGAAGGCCAGTCTGTCGGCATCGGTCGTGCCGGTGGAGTATGAGGGCATCAAGTACAACCTCATCGACGCTCCGGGCCTGTTCGACTTTGAGGCAGGCGAGTACGAGGGCATCCGTGCAGCCGAGAGCGTGCTGGTGTGCGTGTCGGGCCGCAGCGGCGTGACCGTCGGCGCAGAAAAGGCTTTCCAGCTGGCCCGCAAGAACGGCAAGGCCACCATGGTCTTTGTCTCCAAGTGCGATCTGGAGAACGCGAATTACTTCAAGATCCTCGAGGACATGAAGATCAAGTTCGGCGCCACCGTCTGCCCCTGCGTCGTCCCGGCCAAGCTCGACGACGGCACCCCCGTGTACATCAACCTGTTCAGCCAGAAGGCCTTCAAGTATGAGGGCGGCAAGCAGGTGCAGGTGGATCTGCCCGACATCGGCCACCGCTTCCAGGGCCTGATCGAGGCTATGAGCGAGGCCATCGCTGAGACCGACGACGAGCTGATGGAGAAGTTCTTCGGCGGCGAGGCATTCACCACCGAGGAGATCGTCGAGGGAATGCGCAAGGGCGTCAAGGACGGCCTCATCACCCCCGTGTTCTGCGGCAGTGCTGTCAACCAGCAGGCTCTGGATATGCTGCTGTACAATATGCACAAGCTGCTGCCCAGCCCGGAGCACAACAGCGTTCTGGCTGAGGATGCAAACGGCGAGCCGGTGGAGCTGACCTGCACCGAGGCTGACCCCACCGTGGCCTACGTCTTTAAGACGGTGGCCGACCCCTTCGTGGGCAAGCTGAGCTATCTGCGCGTCGTCAGCGGCAAGATCACCGCAGGCGCTTCTCTCGTCAACGCCCGCACCGGCGAGACCGAGAAGATGGGCAAGCCCCTCACGGTCCTGGGCAAGAAGCAGACGGAGGCCGAGAGCATCGGTGCCGGTGACATCGGCGCTGTGGCAAAGCTGGTCAGCGCAAAGACCGGCGACACCCTCTGCGACCCTTCCCGCGTGGTCAGGCTGCCCGCACCCGTCTTCCCGAAGCCCAGCCTGTTCATGGCTGTCACCGTCGCCAAGAAGGGCGACGAGGGCAAGATCAGCAGCGCTTTGGCCCGTCTGATGGAAGAAGACCCCACCCTGAGCTATGTCAACAACGCCGAGACCCATCAGCAGATCATCGGCGGTCTGGGCGAGCAGCACCTCGACGTGGTCAAGGCCAAGCTGAAGAATAAGTTCGGCGTGGAGATCGGCCTCGAGGCTCCGCGTATCGCCTACCGCGAGTCCATCCGCAAGGCCTGCCAGAAGCAGGGCCGTCATAAGAAGCAGACCGGCGGCCACGGCCAGTTCGGCGATGTCGTCATCAACTTCGAGCCCTGCGACAGCGAGCAGGTCGTCTTCGAAGAGAAGGTGTTCGGCGGCAGCGTGCCGAAGAACTTCTTCCCGGCTGTTGAAAAGGGCGTCCGCCTTGCCGCCGAGAAGGGCGTGCTGGCCGGTTATCCCGTGGTCGGCCTGAAAGCCACCCTGCTGGACGGCAGCTACCACCCGGTGGACAGCTCCGAGATGGCCTTTATTATGGCCGCAAAGCTGGCTTACAAGGCCGCTATGCCGGAGGCCGGCCCGGTCATTCTGGAACCCATCCACACCCTGAAGGCTCATGTGCCGAACGACAACACCGGCGATATCATGGGCGATGTGACCAAGCGCCGCGGCCGCGTGCTGGGCATGGAGCCGGACGAGGACGGCCTGCAGACCATCATCGCCGAAGTGCCTCTGGCTGAGCTGGCCAACTTCACCACCTTCATCCGTCAGACCACTCAGGGCCGCGGCTGGTTCACTACCGAGTTCGCCCGCTACGAGATCCTGCCTGAGATGCTGGTCCCCGCCGTGGTCGAGCAGGCCAGGAAGCTGGGCAACCTGGACGAGTCTGGTGAAGATTGAGCCTGCCAATGAGAACAGCGCCCGGCTGTCTCCGGACGAAGCCATCTCTGCCCGACATGCCAAGGCCTCCCCTATGTAGGAGCAACAGCGACGACCGCCGCCAGTGGCGGAAACAGGGAGGAGCTGTTGGGGCAGCGGCCAGTAGGATGCGAGCGAAAGCGAAGCAGACACTGGGAGCCGCAACCCGGGCAGTGGCGCGGCGAAGCCGTGACGGAGAGGTTGAATAAGACATTTTCCAAGCCCTGTCGGCACTTCCCTCTGTCGGCGGGGCTTTTTGCGGCCTTTTTGGCCCGCAGGGCGGCAGTTTTTATTGACAAGGCCGCGGCTTGCTATTATAATGAATAGGTCAAAATGGCATTCGTGTGCGGTTTTATGTTTTATGACACTCTGCCGTACCCCAAAAAATAGATAAGGAGATTTCCAAATGGCACAAGAGATCAAGATGTCCGCTGCTGGCCTGAAGGCAATGCAGGAGGAACTGGAATACCTGAAGACTGTCCGCCGCAAGGAGCTGGCAGAAGAGATCAAGGAAGCCCGCAGCCACGGCGACCTGTCCGAGAACAGCGAGTACGACGAGGCCAAGAACACCCAGGGTCTGGTCGAGAACCGCATCACCGAGCTGGAGCAGATGGTCAAGAACGCTGTCGTCATCGACGAGAGCGAGCTGAGCGTTGAGAACGTCTCTGTCGGTACCCACGTCACCATCCAGATGGAGGGTGAGGACGAGACCGAGGAGTACGACATCGTGGGTCGTACCGAGGCCGACCCCCTGAACGGCAAGATCAGCGACGAGAGCCCCGTGGGCCACGCCCTGCTGGAGAAGGCTGTCGGCGACACCGCCGAAGTCCTGCTGCCCACCGGCCATACCGTCAACTACAAGGTGCTGGGCATCACCCACTCTGCAAACTGAGCCAAGCGGGAGGAAATTATGGAAGAACAGAAGAAGAACCCCGCACAGGGCCTGTCTGAGAGCGAGCAGGTGCAGGTGCGCCGCCAGAAGCTGGCAGACCTGCAGGCTGCAGGCCGCGACCCCTTTACCCTGACCAAGTTCCCTCAGGATGCTTACTCTGCTGACCTGAAGGAAGAGTTCAAGGATCTGCCCAACGAGACCGACAGCGGTAAGAAGGTCGCACTGGCCGGCCGTCTGATGTCCAAGCGCGTCATGGGCAAGGCAAGCTTTGCCCATCTGCGCGACGATAAGGGCGACATCCAGCTCTACGTCCGCCGTGACGAGCTGGGCGACGACGCTTACGCTGCTTTCAAGAAGCTGGACGTGGGCGACATCATCGGCGTCAAGGGCGAGGTGTTCCGCACCAAGACCGGCGAGCTGAGCGCCCGCGCTGAGGAGATCACCCTGCTGGCCAAGAGCCTGCGCCCCCTGCCCGAGAAGTTCCACGGTCTGACCGATACCGAGATGCGTTATCGTCAGCGCTATGTTGACCTCATCGCAAACCCCGAGGTCAAGGAGACCTTTGTCAAGCGCAGCCAGATCCTGAAGGAGATCCGTGCTTATCTGGACGAGAAGGGCTTCCTGGAGGTCGATACCCCCATCCTGACCCCGTTCGAGATCGGTGCGTCCGCACGTCCCTTCTACACCCATCACAACAGCCTGAACATGGACATGGTGCTCCGCATCGAGACCGAGCTGTACCTGAAGCGCCTCATCGTGGGCGGCATGGACCGTGTGTACGAGGTGGGCCGCATCTTCCGCAACGAGGGCATGGACCCCAAGCACAATCCCGAGTTCACCAGCATCGAGCTGTATCAGGCATTCACCGATTTCCACGGCATGATGGACCTGGTGGAGGAGCTGTATAAGCGCCTCGCTCAGAAGATCTGCGGCAGCTTGGTCATCCCCTATCAGGGCAAGCAGATCGACATGGGCCACTGGGAGCGTCTGACCATGATCGAGGCCGTCAAGAAGTATTCCGGCGTTGACTTCAACGACTGGAAGACCGATGAGGACGCCATCGCCGCTGCCAAGGAGCACCATGTGGAGCTGCCCGAGGTCCCCACCAAGGGCGCCATCCTGGCCGAGTTCTTCGACGCTTTCGTCGAGGACAAGCTCATCCAGCCCACCTTCATCTACGACTACCCCGTCGAGATCAGCCCGCTGGCCAAGCGCAAGCCGGACGATCCCGCTTTCACCGAGCGTTTTGAGTACTTCATCGACTGCACCGAGTACGGCAACGCTTTCAGCGAGCTGAACGACCCCATCGACCAGAAGGGCCGCTTCGAGCGTCAGGTCGCCGAGCGCAAGGCCATCGAGCCCGACTGCAAGGCACAGGTCGATTACGACTACGTCAACGCTCTGGAGTACGGTCTGCCTCCCACGGGCGGCCTTGGCTTCGGTGTTGACCGTCTGGTCATGCTGCTGACGGACAGCGCTTCTATCCGTGACGTGCTGCTGTTCCCCACGATGAAGCCGATTGAGCAGTAAAATGTAAAATTAAAACGCAGATACGATGAAAATTTAGGTGAATTTCAAACAACATCTGCGGTACTACACTACAACTACACCAATTTTGGGACGTTTTCCCGAAAAGGAGCCTTACAAATTGGTGTGGTGTAAGAATCGAATAGACGGATTGGTGTAGTAGGTACACCGAACCCCAAACGCAAAAATGCGGCAGCTATGTTGTGAAAATACAACGTAGCTGCCGCTTTTTGTTTCGTATAGAGATTTTATGCTGACAGGCAACTTTTCCTGTGGTTAAATCAATTTGTCGTTGGCAAGTGTCAAACACTCCTGATTTGGCATACGCCAAAATTTACGCCAATTTAGCGCAGTTCCTCAAGCAATGCCGTGCAGCCTTCCAGTATATCCTGCCATGTGGTTTCAAAATCTCCCGTGAACCATGGGTCTGCCACTTCACGGGGATGATCCGTATGCGCCATCAGCAGCGAGACTTTATGCTGTGGGTCTCCGCCGACAAGCCGCAGGATGTCGCACAGATTGCTTTCATCCATGCCAATCAGATGATCATACCGTGCATAATCCAGTCGGGTCATCTGCCGGGCGGTCTTGCCGTTGCAGTCGATGCCATGTTCTGCCAGCTTCTGCCGTGCAGGAGGATAGACCGGATTTCCGATTTCCCATGCACTGGTGGCGGCTGATGCGATTTCAAATTGCTCGGATAGTCCTGCCTTGGATGTAAGGTCTTTCATCACATACTCCGCCATCGGGCTTCGGCAGATATTTCCGAGACAAATAAATAAGATCCTGGTCATGACGGGTCGTTCTCCTTTTGGCTTACAAAAGCATAGCCGCCGTGGGTAGTGCGGATAAAGCTGCCGCAGCCGGCCAGCTTCTTTCGCAGATTGGAAACGGTATTTGCCACGACCTTTAAGGTGTCGTCACAGTTTTGTCCCCACACAGCACGGAAAAGCTCTTCTTTTGAGAAGATTTGTCCTTCGTGGGAGGCAAGCATCAGCAGCAAATCGAACTCCAGTCGTGTAAGGGAGACTTTTCTGCCGTTGCACGACACTTCGTGGGTCATTCCGTCCAGTGTAAGCCCCGGAAGAACCAACTTCTCCCATGAATCAATGGATATTTGCTCTGCCTCGATGTGCTCTCGTTCCAGAAGCATCCGGATCTTCTGCTCCAATTCCGGGTCAGGCTGTCGGGTCTTTATAACGATCATGGCAAACTCCTGCGTGTATTTTACTCTGCGGCGGTATCCATTTCCCGGAGCAGGTTTACCATCTCGATGGCACTGACTGCACAGTCATAGCCTTTATTACCTGCTTTGGTGCCTGCCCGCTCGATGGCCTGTTCGATGTTTTCGGTGGTCAGAACACCAAAGAGGACGGGAACCCCACTTTCCAGCGAGACCGAGGCAATGCCTTTGGAAACCTCATTGCACACATAGTCGTAATGGCTGGTAGAACCGCGAATCACGGCACCAAGGCAGATCACAGCATCGTACTTTCCGCTTTTTGCCATTTTAGAGGCAACCAGTGGGATCTCAAAAGCACCCGGAACCCATGCAACATGAACATCAGCGTCCTGCACATCGTGCCGGAGCAGACCATCCATTGCTCCGCTCAGAAGTTTGGACGTGATAAATTCGTTGAATCGGGCAGCTACGATACCGACCTTGATATTCTGAGAAACCAGCTTACCTTCAAATGTTTTCATTTTTTAAATACCTCTTTCGTTGTTAATATTCCAGAAGATGCCCCATCCGTGCCTGCTTCGTTTTCAGGTAAAACAGGTCATACGGGGTCGCCGTCATCTGAATGGGTACGCGCTCGGAGATCTCCAGCCCAAACTCGGAGAGCTGATATACTTTGTCTGGGTTATTGGTAAGCAGGCGCAGGCTTTTTACGCCAAGTTCCCGGAGGATCTGCGCGCCGAGATAATACTCCCGTTCATCTCCATGGAACCCCAGAGCGAGATTGGCTTCCAGCGTATCCATGCCCTGCTCCTGAAGTTCATAGGCGCGCAGTTTGTTGATCAGACCGATGCCCCGGCCTTCCTGCCGCATATAGAGCAGGATACCCCGGCCTTCTTTTTCGATCTGCGTCATGGCAGCGGCCAGCTGCTGGCCGCAGTCACAACGCAAAGAGCCAAATGTATCTCCTGTCAGGCATTCCGAGTGGACGCGGCACAAAATATCCTTTCCATCGCCAATGTCACCTTTTACCAGTGCAATGTGATGCTCTCCGTTCAGGCGGCTCACAAAACCATAAGCTCTGAAGGTGCCATACTTGGTGGGCAGGTTCACCGCCGTCACCAGATCGACCAGTTTATCGTGACACTTGCGGTACTCCTGTAAATCACGGATGGTGATGAATTTGATCTGAAAACGCTCTGCCAGCTTTGCCAGTTCAGCGGTGCGCATCATCGTGCCATCCTCCCGCATGATCTCGCAGCACAGGCCGCATTCTTTCAGCCCTGCCAGACGGCACAGGTCAACGGTTGCTTCCGTGTGACCGTTGCGCTCCAACACACCGTTCTTTTTTGCCAGAAGGGGGGAACATATGGCCCGGTCTGCGGAAATCTTCTGCTTTTGAGTGGTCGTCCACACAAGCCATCGCCGTAATGGAACGCTCTGCGGCAGAAATGCCCGTAGAAGTAGAAACGTGGTCGATGGACACAGTAAATGCCGTTTCATGGTTGTCGGTATTATGCTGCACCATCTGCGGAAATTGCAGCTTCTGGACGAAAGCCTCGGACATCGGCATACAGATCAGACCTTTGCCGTGGGTCGCCATAAAGTTGATGTTTTCAGTGGTGGCAAATTCGGCAGCACAGATGAAGTCCCCCTCGTTTTCACGGTCGGGGTCATCCGTTACCAGAATGATTTTTCCTTGTTTCAGGTCTTGCAAAGCTTCGGGAATGGTATTGAAGTTCATCCTAAACTCTCCTTAAAAGCCGCAGCGCAGCAGTATTTCTTTTGTGAGCGTGTTTTGTTTCGGTGCTTCTGATGGAAGCAGCTTCTCGATATATTTTCCGATAACATCGGTTTCCAGATTGACAAAATCCCCTTTGTGCCGCTGGTTCAGGTTCGTCTGACAGACGGTGTGCGGTATCGTGGACACGGAAAAGCCCGTAGGTTCCACCGCAGCCACGGTCAGGCTGATACCGTCTATTGTGATAGAGCCTTTTTCAACGACATAGCGAAGGATCGCAGAATCTGCATGAATGGTGTACCAGATGGCCGTATCGTCTTTTCGGATATTAGCAATGCGTCCGACGCCATCCACATGGCCTGCTACGATGTGTCCGCCAAAACGTCCGTTGGCCGGCATGGCACGTTCCAGATTGACAGCACTTCCAACGGTGAGCTGTGCAAGTGCAGAGCGGTTCAAGGTCTCGTGCATGACATCCGCAGCAAAGCTATCCGGGAAGAGCTGCCTGACGGTCAGACAGATGCCGTTGACGGCGATGCTGTCGCCGATCCTGGTTTCTTCCAGAACCGTTTTTGCACGAACAGTCAGTACAGCGGAATGCTGTCCCCGATTGATGGACTTTATTGTTCCGACTTCTTCCACGATTCCGGTAAACACGGGTACTCCACCTCACTTTCAATCAGGAAATCTTCGCCAAGCTGTTCCAATCGGCTGTTCTTCAGGCGGAATGCAGCATCCGGAAACGAAACACCTGCACCCTCAATGGGTGCTTTGGCATCCCTACCTCCGAACAGCTTCGGGGCGATGTAAGCCTGTACCTGCTGCACGATGCCGCTTTCCAGTGCAGACCAGTTCAAGGTTCCGCCGCCTTCCAGCAGAATGCTGTCGATCTGCTCCTGCCCCAGCTGTTCCATCAGTTGCAGAAGATTCACATGACCGCAATGCGCTTCCAGACAAAGGACCCGGCACCCGGCCTGTTGATATGCCGCCTGCTTCTCCGGGTCGCCGCAGCAGGTCGCAAGAATGGTCGGAACCTGTTTGGCGGTCATGACCACCTGTGATTGCAGCGGTGTCCGCAAATGTGTATCACAGATGATCCGGACGGGATCACGGCCACCCTCTATCCGGCAGGTCAGCAGCGGGTCATCTGCTAGGATGGTTCCGACTCCCACCATAATGCCGCGGAATCGGTGTCGCTGCCGTTGAACATGATTCCGGGCAATTTCCCCGGTGATCCATTTGGAAGCGCCTGTGTATGTGGCGATTTTTCCGTCCATCGTCATGGCGTATTTCATGGAAACGAAGGGGCGTTTTGTGGTGATATAGTGGAAGAACACCTTGTTCAGCGCATCGCATTCCTCTTGCAGAACATTTTCGGTCACATCTATGCCGTGTGCGCGCAGGATTGCAATTCCTTTTCCAGCCACCAGCGGATTCGGGTCAGCAGAACCCACGACCACCCGGTGAATGCCCGCGTCCAGAATCGCATCCACGCAGGGCGGCTGCTTTCCGTAATGGCAGCACGGCTCCAATGTCACATACAGGGTCGCTCCCTGCGGATCTTCGGTGCAGGATGCCAGCGCATTGCGCTCCGCATGAGCCTGACCGTATCTCTGGTGCCAGCCCTGTCCGATGGTCCTGCCCTCTTTTACGACAACGGCACCCACCATCGGGTTGGGCGATGTCCATCCGCAACCCTTTTTTGCAAGCTGCAAAGCCAGACGCATATACTCTTTGTCGTTCATCGTGTAGCCTCCAAAAGAAAAAGCCCTGAACAAAAACGTTCAGGGTAAGCCGAAAAGACACAAGGGATCCTTGTGCAAAAAAGAAAGCTCCAGAATGCAAACGCATCCCAGAGCAGCCTCCACAAGCGCAGGACCGTACGGGTTCTGCGCTTGGTATCTTCTTTCATCCAGACTGTACTGTCGGCTTCGGAGTTTCACCGAATCATGCCTTACGGCTCGTGGGCTGTACCACCGGTAGGGAATCGCACCCTGCCCTGAAGATTTCTGATTCAATTACAGTGGCATTATAGCACGGCTCCTTTCGGATTGCAAGGGCATTCTGCAAACCGGGACGAAACCGGGATGAAGATGGTTTGAGGGTGGGAATGAAACTTTTTGGCTGTTGTTGCCTTGTCAAGAGGGCTGGCGTCATCCAGCCCTCTCTCTTTTTGCCAAAGTTTTCCTCGCTTTTTCTTGCAAGCTGCCGAAAGTGACGCGTTCTCAAAAGTTTTTGTTGACACGGCTCGATTTTTGTGGTAATCTATCCCAGCAATTGAATATAACATATTTTTACATATTCGTTCAGACCCTGCGGGGCTGAACATTTTGGATTTCAGCCGTTACATAACCGACTAGCATGACCTTCCAGAAAAAGCGAAGGCAGGGCTGGTCTGTTTTGTGACGGCTTTTTTGTTGCCGTTTTGCCCGTTGAACCTTGAAAACCGCATGACCGTCTGCATGGGATACCCGGCGATGACCCTGAGAAGGAGAGCCGGAAAACGCCGCCGGAAGGGGGCAGGAAATCCATGCAGGGAGAACGGCTAAACGTTGATTCCTCAGTTACCAGAAAATAATGTGGTCAAATTGACCACATCGTTTCCGTAGCGCCAACGAAAGGATGGAATGCCTATGAGTAATTTTACCCCCGCATGGTTCAAGAAGGGCTTTTTCAACGAATCCCTGTTCTGCGACGATTTCCTGAGCAGCCATCAGCTGCTTTACTCGAATGGCGCATTTTTCACCCCGGATGGCAGAATGGTGGACCCCATGCCCCTGCGCTGTGAAATTTTCGAGATGATGCGTGAATACGTCGGGGCAAACCTTGCCAAGAAGGTCACCAATGTGGTGGACGTGCTGAAACTGGCGGCACAGGTGGAGGACTTCCCACCCGTCACCGACCGTATCGCACTGGCAAACGGCACCCTGTATCTGGACGGCACCTTTCAGGAGGGCAAGCCGGAGATCGTCCGCAACCGGCTCCCGGTCAGGTATGACCCGAAAGCTCCACAGCCCACCCATTGGCTGCGGTTTCTGTCCGACTTGCTCTACCCGGAGGACATTCCCACGGTGCAAGAGTTCATCGGCTACTGCCTGATCCCCAGCAACAAGGGCCAGCGCATGATGGTCATCAAGGGCAACGGCGGCGAGGGAAAATCGCAGATCGGTGTGGTGCTGTCCCGGCTGTTCGGCTGCAACATGAAGGATGGCAGCATCGGCAAGATCTCGGAGAACCGCTTCGCCCGTGCCGATCTGGAGCACACCCTGCTCTGCGTGGACGATGATATGCGGATGGAAGCCCTGCGCCAGACCAACTATGTCAAGTCCATCGTGACCGCGCAGGGGCAGATGGACTTGGAGCGCAAGGGCAAGCAGAGCTATCAGGGCTGGATGTATGCCCGCCTGCTGGCGTTCAGCAATGGCGCTTTGCAGGCTCTGTATGACCGCTCGGATGGCTTCTACCGCCGCCAGCTCATTCTGACCACCAAGGACAAGCCCCTGTCCCGTGTGGACGACCCGGACATTGCCGAGAAGATGGCGGCAGAGGTCGAGGGCATCCTGCTGTGGGCATTTGAGGGCTTGCAGCGGCTGGTGAAGAACGGCTTTCAGTTCACCGAGAGTGACCGTGCCAAGCGGAACCGGGAACTGGTGAAGCGGGACAACAACAATGTGTTTGATTTCCTTGAATCCAATGGCTACATCCGCCTGAAGGCGGATGCCTGCACCAGCTCGAAAGAGCTGTATGAGGTCTATCGAATGTGGTGTGAGGAGAACAGCCTGAATGCGATCAAAGCACGAGGGTTCAGCGATGCGCTGATCGCCAACCAGCGCAGGTATAATCTGGAATCCACCAACAACATCGTCAACTCGTCCGGGCGGAGAGTCCGAGGCTTTGTGGGCATCGAAGCCCTTGTGCAGCCCGACCTCACCCCCAATGGCTGGCGGGCATGACCCGCTTTTGATCCCCCTATATGGTGCGTTTTCGGTCTTTCGCTGCGTACGTGCGTACAGAGAAAACCGCCTGCTGCGTACGCACGTACGCAGCAAAACGCCCAAGTTCTCCTTTATAGGGGGTGTTGGCAAAGTGTGAGGTTGACAGTTTGCCAAAATCAGAGGGTCAAAATGACCCTCTGAAAAACCGGACGAGCTGTCCTTCAGGGCAGCTTGCCCGGAGCAAGAGTGCAGAGAGCGCAGCTCTTTGCCCCAGTGATATGATGCTGTGCGTCATATCCTACTGGGTATTATCTGGCGCAAAATGGCGGCAGATCCAGCAGCTCCGCTGCTGCGTTCTCCCACGCCAAACTGATGAAACGGAGGGATGTCTATCTGAAACTGACACGACACAACGGACGAGCCGGAACCCACGGCACCTA
>ENA-OQAY01000067-OQAY01000067.1-human-gut-metagenome-genome-assembly--contig:-NODE-67-length-24361-cov-0.911736_pt1 | contig 24361 bp, 32 predicted proteins | sample MGYA00242740_ERZ504537 | MGnify/ENA primary metagenome ERZ504537 (study PRJEB26092, sample SAMD00036272) | human gut metagenome | host: Homo sapiens | study: EMG produced TPA metagenomics assembly of... | reverse complement strand
GCAAGCAGTTCGTCGAATTCCTCCATCGTTCCGAATTCTTCAGCGATTGCATAATAGTCCGAAATATCATAGCCCTGATCCACAAACGGGGACTTATAGATTGGAGAAAGCCAGATAATGTCAACTCCCAGCTCCTTTAAATAGTCCAGTTTGGAAATAATGCCCCGCAGGTCACCGATCCCATCTCCGTTTGTATCGCAAAAACTCTTTGGATAAATCTGATATGCCACCTTGTCATGCCACCATTTTTTCTGCATGTCCATGTCCTCCTTCGCCTGTATCTCCATGTCCTTTGACAATTTGTTTCTGTAACATTATACTGTCATTATAGTTTGGAATTTCAAAATTATCTTGCATAATTCTTACTTTTTATAACACAATACTGCTCTCATAAGACAAAGGAGAATTTTCCATGAAACGGTTACAGACACTTGCCCTTGAACAGAAAGAAGATGCCCGTCACGGTGACGCGACCTTCCCCATACAGAAATATATCACTTCTTTAAAGCCGGATTATCCGGTCGTGACAACGCACTGGCACGAAGAGGCTGAATTTACACTCATCACCGAAGGAGATGCCAGCTACCAGATCGACCTTACTTCCTACGCTGTGGAAAAAGACGATCTGATTTTTATCCCGCCTCTGTTGCTGCACTCGGTCTCCCGCGGACAGTCTGCGCTTTACCAGTCCGAAACCTATGTGTTTCACATGAACTTTCTCGGTGGAAATGCGACCGATATCTGCTCCACCCGTTATCTGATGCCACTGACCAATGAAGAACTGTCGGTTCCGTGTCTGATCCGTCCGACCCATCCGGCTTATGTATCTCTGCGCAAAATTTTTGCACAGATCAGTTCTCTCTTTGCAAATCCGGTTGAGGGATACGAACTGGCCATTAAGGCATTACTGCTGCAGGTTATTTTCCTGCTCCTGCAGTACCGTACCCCGGACGGGAAACGATCTGTCGACACCGCAAACGCCTCTGAAAAATTAAAAACCGTACTGGACTATATCCATCTGCACTATGCCGAGCCGCTTACGGTTGCCGGTCTCGCTGCCCAGTGCTATTTCAGCGAATATTACTTTATGCGTTTTTTCAAAAAACACATGAACATGACCGTAGTGGAATACCTCAACAATCTGCGATTAGAAAAGGCTGTAGAACTGTTTGAACAGGGAAACACCTCCATTCTGGAGGTCTCTCTCGCCACAGGATTCCACAACCTTTCCTATTTTCATAAAATTTTTAAACGGAAATTCCACATGACACCCAGAGAATTTCTGAAAAAACTATCGTCTTTTTAAAAGCCCGTCACAAAAAGCCCGATATTTAATGCTGTAACTACAATTGCAATTGCCCAGAGAACCATTTTAAGTCCGGTACTGTTTGCATACTTTCCCATCACTTTTTTGGACGAGGTAAGATAAATCTGCGTAAAAATAGTGATCGGAAGCTGTACTGCAAGAAGCATCTGGGAATAAATCAATCCCTGAAACGGAGACCGGATCAGCAGAATGATAAGCGCTGCCGGAATCATCGTAATCAAAACACCCTGTCTGGTTTCTTTCGTCGCAATATCATAAGGTTTATTAAAAATTCCGGAAAAAATCGTTCCTCCCGCCATCCCTGCGGTAATACTTGAAGAAAGCCCGGCAAGTAAAAGGGCAATGGCAAAAATCACCGTTGCTTCATTTCCAAGCAGTGGTGTCAGCATATTTCCCCGCAGTCGTCAGATCATCCACCTGGTTTTCCCCTCTCTGATAAAACGTCGCCGCCGCCATGAGAATCATGGCGCTGTTAATCGCCCATCCGATGATCATGGAAAACAGCGTATCCTTAAATTCAAATTTCAATTGTCTCTGAATCACCGCTTCTTCTTTCAGATTCCACTTCCGGCTCTGAATGATCTCCGAATGTAAAAACAGATTGTGCGGCATGACAACCGCGCCAAGCACGCTCATGATAACCGGCATCGCATGCGATGGAAATACCGGTTTTACCCATCCTGTGGCGGCAGCTCCCCAGTCAATTTTCACCATACAGATTTCAATTAAAAAGCAAAAACCAATCAGAGAGACAAAAAGCATGATCAGTTTTTCGATCCTTTTATATGCATTGGTAAATTCACAGAACAAGACCACGGCAAGGATCAGCATGCTGCCCACTTTAATCGGAATGTGGAACAGCATCTGCAGTGCAATGGCACCTCCTAAAATCTCTGCCATCGCAGTCGCAATGGCAGCGGCTACCGCAGTCGCAAGAATCACGTTTTTTAATACTCTGTTTATGTAACGACTCGCTGCCTCAGACAGACACAATCCGGTCACAATCCCCAGATGCGCTGCATTATGCTGTAAAATAATCAGCATAATCGTTGAAAGAGTTACCATCCAGAGCAGGGTATATCCATATCCCGATCCGGCTGCAATATTGGATGCCCAGTTTCCCGGATCAATAAACCCGACTGTTACCAGCAGTCCGGGACCGATAAACTTCAAAATATTTAAATTGTCTTTTTTTTCTTTCCTGTTATTTTTATTCATACATCAGAAATCCTTTCTTTTCATACTATTCACGCAGTTAGTTTTAACTAACTGCATAATACACAAACATTGAACTTGTGTCAATGAAACGGCATTTTATTCCCGTTTTTTTATGCATAATTATTATTGACATGCGCACCAATATATCATAGTATTTATTTATGTTAGATATAGTTTTCAATACTACATTAGTTAGTTTTTATTTATACATTGTAAGAAAGGAGATTTTACTATGCAATTAACAATTCGGGAACCCGGAAGCGCCATCACACATTTTATCGGCTGCCTGATGGCTTTGATCGCAGCCTCACCACTTTTAATAAAAGCTCACGGAAATGCAACCTATATGCTTGCCATGACAATTTTTGCCACAAGTATGGTTTTATTGTACGCGGCAAGCACAATCTATCACAGTATCTGTCATGTATCTACCAAAGTACTCCGGAATTTTCAGAAGCTTGATCACATGATGATCTTCGTTCTGATTGCCGGATCTTATACCCCTGTCTGCATGATCATCCTGGGCGGCAGAATTGGATATACCCTTCTGGCTCTTGTATGGGGAATTGCAGTGGCAGGAATCATTGTCAAAGGACTCTGGATCACCTGTCCGAAATGGTTTTCTTCCATCATTTACATTGCCATGGGCTGGACGTGCCTGCCGGTATTTGCCCGGCTGTGGACGGATCTCCCGCATGCCGCATTTGGCTGGCTTTTAGCGGGCGGCATCATCTACACCATCGGTGGTGTAATCTATGCTCTGAAACTTCCGGTATTTAACGCACTTCACAAATACTTCGGCAGCCATGAAATTTTCCATCTGTTCGTGATGGGTGGAAGTGTCTGTCACTTTATCTTTATGTATCATTATGTAATATGATCATTTATTTTCTGTCACTGTTCGCAGGTCTCCCTGCGAACAGTAACTATTTTTCCACTTTTGTGATCTGCTCTGTGGTGCAGTCATAAACATATTCTATTACCGGATCTTCTTCGGAACCGGACAGTTTCTCTGAACTTACTGCAAATGTTATCTTCTTTGCAGTAAATTCTTCCGGAATAATATAGCCATTTTCGTCATCAACATTCTGTGTGAATAACAGTTTATTATTCTTTCCGTTCCGGTCACAGCGATACACATTCATCTTATTCATGTGTGTTCCACCTTCCGGATAGGTCGCATAATAAACTTTATTCGTTCCGTTCGACCAGCTCATACGGTAATCTTTTGATAAGGTTCCCTGATACTCTGCTGCCGCCTGGACTGCTGTTCCTGAAAGAACAAAACAGAAAACAAAAACGGCTGATGCCTGCATAAAGCTGTTCAAATTTCATATACTGTTTCTAACAATTATAAAACCGTGAGGAATCTATGTCTTTAAAAACCAATCTGTTCCGTTTTATTTTTATTTCTATACTGGGTGTTCTTCTCCATTTCACCTATGAATGGTCCGGAGATAACGCTGTCGTCGGGTTATTCTCAGCTGTAAATGAGTCCACCTGGGAGCATTTAAAACTTTTGTTTTTCCCGTTTCTGCTTCTGACCATCCTCGAAGTGCTGCTCCGCGGCAATATGCTTCCGGAACAGTTTCTCCCGGCAAGAGTTCTCGGTATCCTCGCCGGAATGGGCGGGATTGTGGTCGGATTTTATACGCTGCGGGGTGTGCTTGGCCGAAACTACGATGCTTTAAATATCGCTTTGTATTTTGCAGGGGTTCTTCTGTCATTGTTTGTTGAAAACAAACGGTATCGCAAGTCTTCTCTTCTGTCGACGAAAGCCGCAGCCGCTGTCCTGCTGTTGCTTACGGTTGCATTTTTCGTGTTCACCTATTGCCCACCGGATATTGGATTGTTTTGGGATCCTACAGTCGGCCTTTGATGGTGTAGTGCTACCACAGTCTCAAGTGTCGAAAACTTTTCCAAGGTAACAGTATGCTCATCAGGCTGCTCTTTATCCAAAGAAATACCATCGACTCGAACTACTTCCTTGCCATCTCTAAGAATCGGTAGTGGAAACCGAAATTTGATATTTCTAATCCAATTACCATCTTCACGTCTTTCCGGAATGTCCTTCATCCGAATACTCCCCCACTATCTCCATGTCCTGAAATTCTGCATATTTTCTCAGCTTGTCCTTCTGTGCATCAAGACTATATCCGTCAACCTGAATAGCCGTAGATACACGAGTATATATGTAACATCTTGTTTTCTTCTTCAATAATCTCACACTCCTATTTCGGTAATACTAATGGCGAATTTTTCAATAATCCTGCAACAACAGAGTTGTATTTGGCTGTTCCATAATCCTCAACAATGCTTGTTATTCTAGCCCCGGCATCCTTGGAAGAAGCGCCACACAGAAAGACTCGCTCATCCGCCGTTCCATAATCCAACACGATAAAACGATCATGGAATATGCCGCCAGTCTTCTTCATTGACAGTTTTACAGTTGGATATTCCTTACAGAAATCCGTATATTCTATGTTGTGAAGTTTATTATTTCCAACATTGTCACTGAATAAAATAATATTTACTCCTGTCGGAGAATTTTTAAGATGCACCAGGTTCTTATTAATGCCTTACTCTGTTTAACAGCCAATGGTCCTTTTAAAACAGTCATCAGCATATATAGTCCTTGCTCTGTAAATACATGTGGATTATAACGATTTTTGAGCTTATATTTGCGGTCGAAAAATTCGTCCGCAAATACTCTGTCTCGTCATCTGTCAATTCATATATATTTCCAGCGGGCTGCCCTCCTTGATATGGAGCATCCTGCGCAGTTCCTTCGGTATGACTATTCTGCCGAGTGAGTCTACTCTTCTGGTCAATCCTGTAATTTTCACTTTATTGTCCTCCGTTACTTTTGCATTTGCATTCATGCTTTGGAGGTAGTATATGGAAATCTGTATGAAATATGTATAATTCAAGGGGGAAAAGACATCATTTATGCATGCTTGCATGCAATTCGATGTATGTCTTATTGACCCGCACTACACTGAGAAAGTAGCAATTTACTGCATAAAGGCAGTAAATTAGCGGATTAAATATGTATCTATATCCATCAGCTCTCTCTCATCTGCAATATCTACATATACACAGTCATGCTTCTTTGCCACACTTCTGCCACCCTTATCACCCTCCAGTGATAAAAGCTGTGGTATAAGCGATGAATTAAATACACACGGGTTGCCTACAGCATCTCCACAACGAAGTGAAAACGCCAATCGCTTACCCCCTGTATTTTTAAGCACTCTGTCTATTAATTTAATCACGCTTTGACTTTTTAAATATGGCTGGTCAGCTACTGCAAACATGTAATATTCCTCTTTTTCGGCAGTATGATGCGTCACTTCACTGCTTTTCTTAAGCTTTTTCTGCTCCTGCACCGCCATAATTCCTGCCTTTATAGTGTAGGATATGCCTTTTTCGCTGTCCGGACTTATGACTGCATGGCAATCTGGGATACATGCGCAGTAGTCCAATATTTCCCGGTAACGGGTGACAACTGTTATATCTATGGTCCGGCTGTCTAATTTTGATTTATTATATCTATTTTTAATTTCCGCCAAGCGATCAAGCAAATGCCTGTACATAGGTTTTCCATCCAGCTCATAAAACAGTTTGTTACTTCCAAAACGGCGGCTGTTTCCAGCCGCCATGTATATGATATGAATCATTTCACTCTAAGGTCCTTTTCGTGCCAGTTTGGGTCTACCATTCCCATAAGTATTTTTTCAGGGGTAAACGGAACTGTCCTGTGCCATACGCCTGTTGCGCGATAAATGGCATGTGCCAGCGCAGGAGCCGGTGTATTGATAACTATCTCACCGATTGACTTAACTCCGAATGGGCCTGACGGCTCATAGCTTGTCTCAAATTCGACATTGATATTGCCCACATCCTGTCGTGTCGGTATCTTGTACTGCATGAGGTCATTTTCTGCGATTTTTCCACCGGCATTGTAGGTGACATTCTCATAAAGCGCCATGCCTATTCCCTGACCTATGCCGCCCTCGGTCTGTACACGCGCGAGGTTTGGATTGACCGGAATTCCGCAGTCCACAACAGCCTGATAATCAAGTATTTTAACTGCTCCTGTCTCCTTATCAAGCTCTATCTCGACCATTCCTACCATGTATGGAGGAGGTGAAACAGGTGATGAATATGTCGCTGTGACATCTACAGGTATCGTGTTGTTGACCTGTGATTTTGTTGCTATATCGGAAAGACTTACGCAAACCTCCCTATTGTCTGCACCGTCCGGATTTATGATATACACCTCTTTGCCGTCAAAATCCACCTCTGATGCAGCATGGCCCAGCATCTGTGCCCCGATTTTCTTTATGTTTTCACGAAGCTCAAGTGCTGCATTCTGTGTGGCCATTCCTGTAATGTAGGTGGTTGATGAGGCATATGAACCTGAATCATAAGGAGAAGCATCCGTATCCGCTCCAAACACGGTTATATCATCCGGCTCGCAGTCGAGTACCTCAGCCGCCATCTGCGCAAGTATGGTATCACAGCCTGTTCCCATGTCTGCCGCGCCTATCATCATATTGTAGGTGCCACAGTCTGAAAGCTTTAAGGTACACGATCCGACATCTACATTTGATATGCAGGAGCCCTGCATTGCAAGTGCCATGCCTGCCGCACGAACCTTGCCATTTCCCATATCGCGGACAGGATACTTATCTGCCCAATGGAAATTATCCGCACAGTGCATTATGCATCTGTCGAGTGCACATGCATTGGCTGTCTCGCCAAAATATGCCGGCATAAACATGCCCTCACGGACGATATTTTTCAAACGAAGCTCAACCGGGTCTATATGCAGCTTTTCAGCGAGCTCATTGACAGTTGATTCAAGTGCAAAGATACCCTGTGTAGCTCCGTAGCCTCTATATGCTCCTGCCGCCTGCACGTTTGTGTACACAACATCGCACGAAAATCTGGTTGCCTCGCAGCCTCCTGTATAAAGAGGGAGCGATTTATGACCTGAGAGTCCTACTGTTGTAGTGCTATGCTCTCCGTATGCTCCACCATTTGACAGCGTATAAAGATCTATCGCCCTTATATGACCATCCCTCATTGCTCCAAGACGCACGGTGACCTCCATCTCATGACGCGGTGACGCGATAGTCTGGCACTCTTTTCTGCTGTAGATTATCTTGCTCGGACGCTTTGTCTTCCAGGTAACAAATGCCGGATATACCTCACAGACCGCTGTCTGCTTGGCACCAAAGCCTCCTCCGATACGCGGCTTTTCAGCACGCACCATGGACTTAGGAATATCGAGTGCATTGGACAGTATTCGGCGCAGGTGGAAAACAATCTGTGTCGAGCTGATGCAGTGAAGCCTGCCGTATCTGTCTATCTCACAGTATGCTCTGCAGGTCTCCATATATGCCTGCTGCGCTGCCTTTATGCGATAGGTGTGCTCAATAATCTCATCGCACTCCGACAGAATTTTCTCTACATTTCCATGCTCATCCTCCTCATGATGAATGAGATTGCGCTTTACATCGCCTGTATTTATGCTGGATGACCAGTCATCCTCAGGATGCACAAGCACCTTGTTGTCCAGCGACTTTCTGAAGTCAAGCACCGGCTCAAGAATCGTGTACTTTACTTTTATCATGTTAAGAGCCTTGTCTACAGCCTTTTCCGATTCACCTACCACAATAGCGACAGCGTCACCTACACTTCTAACATGACGGTCAAGGATTAGTCTGTCGTACGGTGACGGCTCCGGAAAGGTCTGGCCTGCGATAGAAAAACGCTTTTTCGGAACATCCTCCCAGGTGTATACTGCGACCATGCCCGGTACCTTAAGAGCAATATCTGTCTTTACATCCTCGACAATTGCATTCGCATAGGGGCTTCTAAGAAGCTTTATGACAAGCGCATCACGCGGTGTGATATCATCAGTAAATACCGGCTTTCCGAGTAAAAGCTGGCTCGAATCCTTCTTCGGTATACATTTTCCAACTGCGTGATAATCCCTTCTCGCGCGGTTGAAGCTGTTTACATTAGTTTGATTTGTGCTCATCCTGCCACTCCTTTCCGATATCCTCTCCGTAGACGCCTGCCTCGAGATTAAGAGGTGCGCCCTCCTTCTTACTGTTTAAGAAATTTCTGATTGAGCGGAGCTGACTCTGATATCCTGTACAACGACACAGATTTCCTGAAAGATACTCAAGAACTTCCTCATCAGTCGGGTCAGGATTTTCTCTTAAAAGTGCCACAATATTTACAATATAACCTGGATTACAGAAGCCGCACTGATCCGCTCCCTGTGCAGCAAAAAATCCTGTAAACTGCTTAGCTTCCTCCTCAAGTCCCTCAAGGGTATCCACGGCTCTGCCGTCTGCCCTGCCTATCGGCATGCTGCATGACAGCACAGGCTTTCCATCCAGAAGCACTGTACAAAGACCACAGTTGCCTGACTCACAGCCCCTCTTCACTGAAAAGCAGTTGTGCTTGCGGCAGAAGTCCAAAAGCACCATATCCTGGTCAACCGAGTCGATTATTAACTTTCCATTTAATTTTATTTTAACATCCATATACATGAATTCCTTCCTACTTAATGCTCGTGCATTGATGTCATCACACTAATAAAGCTTCCAAAGTTTCCTGCATAACTTCCATGCATCCGGTAGCGATTACCTTATATCATCGCAGAGGTCAAGCGACTGTGTGACAGCGCGGCGTGTAAGCACCCGGCAGATCATCTCTCTGTACTCGGCTCCTGCTCTGATATTGCTTCCAAAACGGATATGCTCTGCAACATATTCTGCAAATTTATCTATTTTTGCATTGTTCTCGGAGTTCTCCGTCAAAGCTACATTACCGTGCGTCTTTGCATCTACTATACCATCGAGTATGCCGTCCTTATCCCACACAGGCTCTGCCATATATGGTGATGCTCCGATGACCGCCACATACCTGCCGTTTCTATTTGCCACTGCACATGTGAGCACAGGAAAGTCTGTTGACTGGTTTCTCTGGCTTAAGTATACTACGCCCTTTGCATTTTTCGGCACTATTACTGATACGAGCACATCGCGCGTGGTTCTTGGAAGTGCCGCAAACTCGTCCAAATCCATAATTCCTGCCTTGTGAAGCTGCACCTTTGCTCCCAGCGCTCTGAAAATCGTCATGACATCTGAAAATCCAAATCTGCCCCAGATGCTTCCTCCGACAGTCGCCACATTTCTAAACTGCACTCCGACGATATGTCTGACCGACTCTGCGATTGCACCGTGTGTATATGCATTCAGGGCTTCATGTGTCTCTATCTGCCTGAGGGTTGCATATGCACCGATTCTAACTCGTTTTCATCCTCATCAATCCGGTCAAGTCCGAGATCGCACAAATCAATTGCCGTGCCAAGTGTCTTATTTTTCATTTTGAGCCAGAGCATGCCGCCCAGCACAAAATTCGGTTTTTTCTGATAAAGCTCATAGGCTTCATCAAGGCTTTGCGCCCTCACATACTGATTGTAATAAAACATATTTTTCTCCTATATCAATACATTTCAAGCTCATACATGGCTTCCCACCTAATGTCCTGCTCCTTCATAAAGGCTATGAGGCTCTCCCTGTCTGAGAGCTCTGCACGCCATGCCAGACCACAGCCCGCCGATATAGCAGACGGAAGAGGAATCGTGCGCCCCGGAATACCACATGCCTTGCCCTTGATATCCAGCTTTAACGGCGCTGTGGTAGTCTCGAAGGTAATGATTAGCCGCTTTTTCTTTTCTCTTACCAAATTATTATCCATCACATCACACTTAATATAACACTAAGGACTCACAATAAGAGAGGCTGCAGCCATTTTCTCGGCGATATCATACATGTTCGTCACCTCTCCGACTGCAAGCTTATCTGACAGCTCATAGTAATTCAGACATGTTCCGCAGGTAAAGATTTTCACGCCACGATTCTTAAGCTCCTTTAAATCCTCAAGGCACTCTGAGCCATCACAGGTCAGCTTTGCTCCTCCATTGTAGAAAAGCATGGTTTCAGGCGGATTGTCCTGCTGCGAAAGTGCATAGATGAAGCCCTTTATGAGTACACTGCCCAGCTCCTCGCTGCCCTCTCCCATATAGGAAGAGCGGATTACAACGACTCTGTTATCTGTAGCCGGCCTGCATGTGTACTGTGAAGCTTCGTCTGTATCCGAAAACGCTCCTGTGTTAAGAGTCTCAATTGTCAGCTTTACACTGTAGCTTCCGTCGTCGAGCTTATTGCTGTCGCAGCTATAGCCCTTCTGTGCAGCCATCTTTTTTAAATTTTCTACTGCAATTTCATTGTCCACAAGTGTCTCCACTGTGTCCGGCTGTGTGAGAGCCTCAATTGCCTTCTTTGTCTTTACTACCGGGATTGGACATGTATCCCCGATTGCATTTACTGTAATCATATTTATAATCCTCCCTATGTTATTTAACTTGTCAACCCTCAAAATGCAGAGCATGCAGCCTGTCAGCATATTTACATAAGCTATGATAGCTTAAAATCAGTTCACATATATCGGCACATCGCAGCGCTTAACAAATCGTCCCACCTTTGCAGCCGGAAGCCCTGCGGCTTTAAGCTCATGCAAAAAGGTATCTGCCTCAAAGGCTTTTACTGCAAACAGCAGTCCTCCTGAGGTCTGCGGATCGAAGAGCACCTCCTCCATTGAGAAAGGTATATTTTTTGCAAAACGCACCTTGTCACCTACATGGTTTCTGTTGCGCTGCGCCGCTGCCGTGAGGAAAAACTCATCTGCGCATCGCAGTGCTCCGGTAATGACCGGGATGGAAATCGAGTCGATAAGTGCTGTTATATCATCATTTAACATCTCGCTCAGATGTCCTAAAAAACTAAAGCCCGTGACATCTGTGCATGCATGTATTTCGAAGCTGTGACTGATCTCTGATGCCGCGCGGTTTAGTGTGGTCATGGAGCTTACCGCATCCTCAATTGCACCTAACGGAGCTTCCCCGACACGGTTTGCGTTGCACACAAGCCCAACTCCGAGCTTCTTGGTCAGTATAAGCACATCTGACGGCTGCCCTGTATTGTTGCTGTAGATGTGTTTGGGATGAACTGTGCCCATGACAGAAAGTCCGTATTCACATCGCTGTCTGCTATGGAATGACCACCTGCAAGTGTACCGCCTGCCTCTATCACCTTGTCAGCGCCTCCCTGCATTATTTTACCGAGTATATTCAAATCCATTTTCTCAGGGAAACAAACGATGTTCAACGCACTCTTAACTGTGCCGCCCATCGCATAGATATCACTGAGCGCATTTGCGGCCGCTATCTGTCCAAACGTATATGGATCATCAACCATCGGTGGAAAAAAATCAAGCGTCTGGACTATCGCCGTGTCATCTGAAATTCTGTACACTGCCGCATCATCGCTGCTATCATATCCGACGAGCAGATTGCTGTCTTTTTCGCCATTTGGCAACTTTGCTAAAACATGACTTAATAAATCCGGACCAAGCTTTGCAGTACAGCCACCGCCTTTGCAAAACACTATTTCCTGTGGCATGTTTGCTCCTTTCAATTGTTTAATACTGTTTATCTCAATGCCGCAATCTGCATAAGCGCTTCAGCGGCCTCATTTATCTCATCATTTGTATTATAATATGAAAATGAAAATCTCACCATACCCTGTTTTTGTGTTCCAAAGAATTTATGCATCAGTGGTGCGCAGTGTATGCCGCTTCTTGTTGCAATGCCATACTCATTCATAAGTATATCCGACACCTCCGAAGAATCCATATCAGCTATATTTACTGAAACAATCGCACAATGTGCTCCATTATCGGGCAGCATGTCGAAATCCCCATATATCCTGATTCCCGGGATTATCTTTATTTTCTTTAGAAAAGCCTTCATCAACATATACTCTTTAGCATATATGTTATCCACACCAATTTCTTCAATCGCCTTTATTCCTGCCAAAAGCCCTGCAATTCCCGGGCCATTTAAGGTACCGGCCTCAAGTCTTGTCGGAAGCTCCATAGGCTGGCTCTCAAGAAAGCTGAGCACGCCGGTGCCACCGCTTTTAACCGGCTTTATATCTGCTCTTTCTCCCACATAAAGTCCTCCGGTCCCCTGTGGACCCATCAGCCCCTTGTGCCCTGTGAAGCAGAGCACATCAATATTCATGTCTTTTACATTTATCGGAAGCACACCGGCTGTCTGCGATGCGTCAACTATAAATAAAAGGTCATGCTTTCGTGCGATTTGCCCTATTGACTTAATGTCCACCACATTGCCTGTGAGATTTGAAGCATGTGTGCAGACGATGGCTTTTGTTTCCGGACAAATTGCAGCCTCTATATCCCGCGGGGAAATTATCCCTCTTTTTATTCCTTCATCACTGCATGGCACAATATCCACGCACACTCCCCTCTCCCTTTGCATATAAAGAGGTCTGAGCACCGAATTGTGCTCGAGCTGTGTCGTAATCACATGCTCCCCCGGCTCAAGCAGTCCGTGGATTGCAATGTTGAGCGACTCAGTGGAATTTGCCGTAAAAACAAGTCTATCCGCATCCTCCCCGCCGAAAAATTCTGTAAGGCACATTCTGGTCTCATATATTTTCCTTGACGCATCAAGCGATGCATCCGACATTCCCCGACCTGAATTGCCGCAGTGCTTCATTGCATCAAGCACAGCATCATATACCGCATCCGGCTTTTTAATTGTTGTGGCAGCGTTGTCCAGGTAAATCATAGTATGTCCTCATTTACTTCTCATCCAAGCAGATAAAATTTCTTTATATAAAGCTCATCATTTATATTTTTGCTAAGCATATTTGCTTCTGTATGCTTTGGAAGATTTGCATAAATTGTTGCATCATTATTTAATTCACACGATACTTCCCATGTTTTTAGTTCTTCAACTATTTTATAATCTTTAATCCTGATTATATTTTTATTGTTATATGCAAGTACCGATTTTGCTTTACTTGCAGATATTATTATATCCTGAGGGAAAACACCTATGTGTGATATGTTGTCCGTATCCATCGCAAGCTGTTCCATCTGCTCATCAGTGACCTCAAATACGCTATCCCATTCCACGGCAAGAACATGATGCTTATCCTGCCATTTCACCTGTGATATATTGTTGCAGCCCACAAGCAGTGCCTGCTCCACAGACATAGGCCGCATGAAGAAATCTTTTTTGTCGCGGACTGCACTCAGCATGCCGCTCTCAATACTTCCGATACGCTCTGCCAGACGATACACCTCATCGCGATTGTGTGACACAAAGATAACAGGATTGTGAAAATCGGAAAGCATCTCCATAAGCTCTGATTCCATACTTCTTTTCACATGCTCATCCAGTGCCGAAAAAGGCTCATCGAGCAGTATACACTCCGGTTTAGCCGCAAGCATGCGAAGCATTGCCACGCGCTGCCTCTGGCCTCCCGAGAGATGATCCGGATATGTGTCTGCCATGCCATCAAGCCCATACCGCTTCAGCCAGACCTTCACCTTTTTTTCATCGCGATGTCCCATTGCTATGCATATATTTTCCATCACGGTCATTGTAGGAAAAAGTGCATAGTCCTGAAACAGATAGCCTACCCTGCGCTTACCGGGGTGCAGATTTATGCGATTTTTTGAGTCATACAGCACCCGGTCATTTAATGATATAAAGCCTGAATCAGGAGTCTCTATCCCTGCTATACACTTGAGTGTCATACTCTTTCCTGAGCCCGACATACCAATTACGGACACAATCTCGTCCGTAAGCTCCATGTCAACCGAAAGCATGAAATTATCCAACTGTTTTTTTATTTTTACTATGAGCGACATTATTTTTTCTCTTTCTCTTTATGCCCTTGCTTTTGCCGCATATCATATTTATCGATACAAGGCATGCAAACGAAATCGCTATGATTACTATGCACCAGAAGCCCGCTGTGGCATAGTCACCACTTTGGATGACCATTGCTATCTGCTGTGATATGGTCGATGTCTTTCCCGCTATATTTCCGGCAAGCATTGATGTGGCGCCGTACTCACCGATAGCTCTGGCAAAGGCCAGTGTGACACCCGATATGATGCCGGGCTTTGCCATCGGCAAACGTATTTTCCAGAAAACCTTCCACTCACTTATGCCGAGAGTGCGCGCCGCATATATGACATTTTCGTCTATCTGCTCAAATGCCGCTCTCGCATTTCTGTACATGAGAGGGAGTGCAATGATGGTCGCTGCAACCACACAGCCAAGCCACGTGTGTACTACCTGTATCCCCATGCTATTGCTTAAAAAACTTCCAAAGGGACGTCTTGTACTGAAAATCCTTAAAAGGATGTATCCAGCCACGGTAGGCGGCAATACCATCGGAAGTGTTAGCAGTCCATCCCAGAATGCCCTCACTCTGCCCTTTGTGTTTATAACAAGCTCAGCAAAGGCTATTCCAATAAAGAATGAAAAAACCGACGCTACTATTCCTGTTTTTAATGTTATCCAAAGCGGTGCGAAATCAATCGTTCCCATTATTCATTTACCGTAAAATGATATTTCTCAAATACTGACATTGCCTCATCTGTCTGAAGATATGCAATAAATTTCTTTGCGGCTTCAAGCTCGTCTGCTGTAGTGTTGTCACCCTTTAAGGCTGCTATCGGATATATAACATCACCTGTTAAGCTGTTTGGAAGCTTTTCTATAATGTCAAGCTGATTCTCGTATCCAAATGTATCTGAGTAATAAACTGTTCCTATTTCGTTTGCACCCTCAGCTACGGCAGATGCAACTGCACCTACATTTGCACAGCTGTTGATTTCCAGACCGCCAAGTGCCTTTGAGATATCAGAATCTGAAATATCCTGTGGCTTTGAAGCATCTCCTTCAACCATTTTTGAATTTACAAGTGCTACTCTGGTGTACTGTCCTACAGGAACTGTTCCGTCAGCAAGTGCCATATTTTTAGCCTTTGAGATGTCTGCAAAGCTGGTAACTGCCGTGCCACTATTCTTATATGTAACAAGGCACACCTGATTATTTAAAAGGTCAACACGAGTATCATCAACCACGCTTCCTGCTTCATAACCATTCTGAAGCTCATCCATCTGTGCCACTCCTGCTGAGAAAAAGATATTGCACTTCGCGCCCTCTTTAATCTGTGCCATCAGAGTTCCCGAACTGTCATAGTTGTTCTGGAAGTTTACATTTGGATGCTCCTTGGTGTAGGCTGCACAAATTTCATCCATAACACTGTTTAAGCTCTTTGCCGCAAAAATCGATAAATCTACATCTACATTACCGCTCTCTGCAGTATCCTTCTTTCCGCAGCCTGCAAAAAGTCCTGCTGTAAGAATAAGTCCAAGCGTAAGTCCTGCATATGCTGCAAATTTTCTCTTTAAACCCTTGCGCTCCTTTACTGATTTGTCAGTGCCTGTTGCTCTTCTTAAAATCACACTTTTAATCTCTCTTTTCTTTTTATTTATTCATCATCTGATCTGCTCCAGCAGCACTGAAATGCTACCTCCGCACACCATTCCCTCATTCTCGGCATCGTCAGTATTCATGCTGACATCAATCAGCTCACATTTGAACTCCTGATTGCGAAACAGCCTCCTGCAGCGGCTTATAACTAAAGCCTCCGCACAGCCTCCGCCTATTGTTCCAACAATACGGTTGTCTGAGCTCACAAGCATCTGTGTGCCAACTCCGCGCGGTGCACTGCCGTTCTTTTTTATGATGGTACACAGTATGTACTTCTCATCCGGGGAGTGTGTAACTGATGCACAATGCCCAGCCACCTCAGTAAGTGCGTCAAGCACTTCGTTATCTATCTGAGTGCAGCTTGTACGCTCATTTTTACACTTTACTATCTCGCTTATCACCGAAAGAGCAATTTCCTCCGGTGTCTGTCCACCTATTGCAAGACCTATCGGAGAATGTAATCCTGATATAATTTCCTGTGAAAATCCCGATTCTTCAAGGTCTTTTTTCACTATCACAGCTCTTTTCTTTGAGCCCATCATACCCACATAGGCATAGGACTTTGTGAATATCTCTGTGAGGCATTCCATATCGAAGCGATGTCCTCTTGTCATGCATACATAGTAATCATCCGCCTGCGGCTGTAGCTTGGCGAGAGTTTCTTTATAATCGCCGCAAATCACATGGTCTGCGCCTTGGCGCTTTGCATTGTCTGCAAACAAAGGTCTGTCCTCTATCACCCATATGTCAAATGCCAAAAGCGATGCCATGCGTACAAGTGCCGCCGATATATGCCCTCCACCGCAGATTATGAGACGTGGTCTGCTGCCTATCTGCTGTCTGAACATCACAATGGAATTATCATTGTCATCTATTTCATCTGCCCACACATTGCCGTATGCCACTCTTATTCTGCCATCTATATAGAGTGCCTTTGCCCCGGCATGTGCTCCTTCTATGACTGTCAAAAGCTCACAGCGGCTGTCCACAGGTCTGTCCTTTATCGAAGCATATATGTTGGCCGGAATCAACTTCACCTCGTCACCGGCATGAATCTGACCACCTCTTACGACTACCGCAAACACACCCTCCTTTGGCATAATGCACTCGCCCATCCTCTTGTATATGGCACAATGCGAATGGCACTGCTTGCCTATCTGCGTCATCTCAAGGATGGTATCTCCTATGCAAAAGCGTGTACCAAGAGGCAGATTTCCTAAATCAAATCCTGAAATAATTAAATTTTCACCGAATGCACCGTTGTCTATCTGTGCCCCTCTTGCCCTGAAGTCATCTATTTTCTCCGCGGAAAGCAGGCTGACCTGCCTGTGCCACTTTCCGGCATGTGCATCTCCCATGATGCCGTAGTCTGCAACAAGCTCCGCCTGTGGCACCTCTCTCTTTTCAGTTCCTCTCTCTTTGCTTATATTGATTGCAAGAAGCTTTCCCATTATTTTCTATCAGCCCCCTATCCGGCTCATATTTCTTGCTGCATTTACTTCCGCAGCTTCTATCTCTGTAGTCTTTGTCTCTGTAGTTTTTGTATATGTCACTGCATTATCATTAAAATTGTGACACCTTGGCTTTGCCTTTATGGCAGCCCTTAGTGCCCGGACTATTGCAAAATCTTTTTCCACATCATCTGCAAAATCCCATGAATCAGGTACTAAATCCATCGTCACGCTGCTTCCCAGGCATGGCATAAGCCTGCCGTCAGCCGTAACACGTATGCGGTTGCAGGTGGCGCAGAACTTCCCATGAATTGCCTGAATCAGACCTACTCTGATACCAAGTTCCGGAAAAATGTAATACTCTGCCGGGCCGTTATCCGGAATTTTCCGTTTGTCATTTCCCGAATTAATTTCTTTTGTTTTTTCAGTATTTATACGGCAAGGTTCTCCATACAGTTTTGAAAGTGTACCAATACCTTCTTATATGGCTCGACTCCGTTGGTGTGTCCTTCACCTACCGGCATCATCTCTATAAAGCGGATATCTGTACCTTTTTTGCAACATATCGTGTGAGCGCCACCACATCTGTCTGCGGTGTGAGCACCACATTGATTTTCACTCTTATTCCGCACTCTATAGCGGCATTGATTCCATGCTTTACTTCTTCAAGCAGCGGTTTTTTGTGATGCGTTCATATTCTGACGCATCTATAGTGTCCAGGCTCACATTTATGCTGTCTATGCCTGCTTCCTTTAACCACTTTGCATGCTGCGCAAGCAGTACTGCATTTGTAGTAAGCGATACGCTGCTGACACCCGGTATCTTTTTGATTTGTAAAACCATTTCATCAAGCTGCGGATGCAAAAGCGGCTCACCGCCTGTCAGACGAAAATGCTTAATTCCAAGCCTTGTGGCTGCGCGGACTATGCAAAGCACCTCTTTTACGCTAAGTATATTTAGTGCATGACAGTGCTCATTATTGTCACAGGGATTGCAGTAATAGCAGTTTAAATTACAGCTATCTATCACCGATATGCGCATATAGTCAATCTCTCTGCCAAATCCATCGCGCATGTTAAAAGCCCTTTCCAAAACCACAGTTAGGAAACGTGCAGACATCACAATTCAGGCAGAGGCCGCCTTCTCCAAGTCCGGCAAGCTCATCTGCATAAATCATATCACGTGCCATAAGCCTAGGCAACACAATATCAAATATCGTGCGCTTATTGTACATGGCACAGCCGGGCAGCCCACATATCGGCACCAGCCTGTCACCTGCATCATAGTACGACAGCAAAAACATGGCTCCCGGAAGCACCGGCGAGCCGTATGACACAATCCGTGCGCCTGTATTTTTGATGGCAAGTGGCGTTTTATCATCAGGATCCACGCTCATTCCACCTGTGCAGAATACAATTTCCGCTCCGGCTTCTATCGCGCGTAAGCATCCGTCTGTGATTTTTTTGTCATCATCATCAAACACCTCATGAAACATCATCTGTGCGCCAAACTCTGCTATTTTTTTTTCTATAACAGGTGTAAATGCATCCTGTATCCTGCCATGGTACACTTCGTTTCCGGTTGTAATTATTGCTGCTTTTCTGACCACAAACGGCTTAATATCAAGGATTGGACCATCCTCACATATATTAGAAGCTTCCTTTAGCTTATCTTTTTTTATGACAAGCGGTATGATTCTTGTTCCGGCGAGCTTATCACCCTTTTTCACAGTGGTATTGCCGTGCCTTGTGGCTATCATCAGCTCTCCAAAGGAGTTGACCTTTTCAAGCTTTTTGCTATCCACCTTAAGCAGTCCATCACAGTCTGCGATTACCTCTATCTTGCCCTCCTTTACGGAGGACGGATGCATTTTACTTACAGTGCCGCAAGAAACGCCTGATTGTGTGTCTGCTTCAATTTTCTTTGTGCCACATGCGCTCATACGATAAAGCACCTCCGCAGCCTCATTCTCGTGCATCATGGTCTCATCATTTTCCCATATATATATGGTATCTTTCCGACACTAAGCAGCACCGGTATGTCCTCTTTTGTTATGATATGCCCCTTGCGAAAAACTGCATCCTTTTTCACGCCGGGAATAATCTGTGTGATATCGTGGCAGAGCACCTGTCCGACTGCCTCAGTTGTCTTCATAAGCTTCATATAATCCCACACTCCAATTATTATCTCTGTAAATATTAACTATTCCAAACCACACCTAGTACACCGACCGCACTCACTGTCATACTGCAGTAAAATATCAAGCCCATGCTCTATATTTCCCATCAGAAAATCCATGCTCTCCGACACTGCCTTCACACTGCCGGGCAGATTAACTATCAGTGTGTTTTTCCTGATGACGCAAACGCCTCTGCCAAGCATGGCGCGCGGTGTAAGACTCATGCTGTACGCTCTCAGTGCCTCAGCGATACCCGGTGCATTGCGCTGTGCAACATCCATTGTAGCTTCCGGCGTGATATCCCTAGGTGAAAAACCTGTGCCGCCGGTTGTAAGCACCAGATTGCATTTCATGTCATCACTCAACCTGACAAGCTCGTCTGCAATCTGTTTTCTCTCGTCCGGTATGATTTTATATGAAACCACCTCGTACTCATCTTTGGGAAGCATCTGTCTTATTTTCGGGCCGCTTTTATCCTCGCGCCGACCCGCTGCGCCTTTATCACTTATTGTTATAATCCCTACAGTATACATTACATCACCCTGTTATCCTTGATTAAATGTGTATTTTTAACTATTCAGCTGTATAGTGTCCACTCTTTCCACCGGATTTTTCAAGCAGATGTATCTGCCCGATTTCCATTCCACGGTCTAGCGCCTTACACATATCATATATGGTAAGAAGCGCCACACTGACCCCTGTCATGGCCTCCATCTCTACACCGGTTTTGCCCACACAGGCTGTCGTGCAAATTGCCATGATACTGCTGTTTTTTTCATCCAGCTCAAACTCAACATCACACTTTGTCATAGCAATAGGGTGACAGAGCGGAATAAGCATGGAATTGTTCTTTGCTCCCATGATTCCTGCAATCCTTGCCACTCCCAGCACATCACCCTTTTTAGCCGTGCCCGTAGATACAGCCCTGTATACAGCGTCATTTACCTTTATCGTGCCGCAGGCTTTCGCCACGCGGTATGTGTCATCCTTTGCGTGCACATCCACCATGTGGGCTTCCCCTGCCTCATTAAAATGTGTGAGCTTTTCTTTATTTTGTTCCTGATTATTGATATCTAATCCGTTTTGCTGCGTCAATTAATTAATCCTCATTGTAACTGTTCAGTTACCATAATTTATTATCTATTAGTAACTGCACATTTAATAAACCCTTATGCCGTGCTCAAATGCCGATACCGCCTCAAGCACACTGCCTGCTATACTCCTTGCCTTGTCAGAGATCGTAAAACAATTTGAAAGCTCCCCTTCGCGTGGATCGATATCCGCTATCTTGAAGCCTTCCTTGAAATAATAACCCTCACGGATAAGACCTCGTATGATGCCTGTAATTGTAGCATTTACCGGAACATATTCAGACAATTTATTGTCATAGCTTCCTTTATCCGGATATATCCGCGCTATCTCATCGCCCTTTTGCACAATATCTCCGATTTTTCTGACATCATAAATATATCCTGCTGCCGGAGCGTGTATCACACGCTCACTTGTGAAGCCTGCGATATTTCCCGGAACCCCTGTGTTGGGCTGTGCCATGCCATCGGTAATGATGCGCGCCAGATTGTGCCCACGCATGGACTCAATCACCAGATGCACGTCCTTGCCTGCCGTAAAGCCCGGACCTACTCCTATCACAAGCGGTGCCATATTTATTGTGGTGCCCAGATTTTTCTTTGCTATTATGGCATCTACCACAACATCCGGTCTAAAAAGTGCAATTGATTCACCGGTTGGGTCTATGAGAAGCGGAACCTCTCCGGCCTCAAGCACAGCTTCGATAGCTGAGCTCTTCCACTTTTGCGATGCAATATGAGCTTGCGGTGTGTCATTTATCCCGGAAATTGTCTCTGCATCATTCAAGGCAGGAAGCAGTCTGGCTGTCAGACCCTCTACAGTTGCGCTCCCATCATACACTGCCTCGCAAAAGGACACCTGACGCCGTATGGCTGCCGGATAGTCTGTCTCAAGCGCTATCACCCGATGTCCTGCACGGTGCAGTCTGTGGATGATGCCTGTCGCAAGATCGCCTGCACCACGGCATATGATTAACAAATTTTTCTTTTTTATTTGATTATTGCTCATATAATTAGTTACCCTGTTAACTTATTATTTCCATGTTTATCTGTAATATGTCGAAATCCGTCCTTTAAACCCGCTGTCGCGAAGCTTTTTGACATAGACCTGACGCAGCGTGTCTATAACCGAGTCATCAACCACTACATCCTCTGCCATTCCTAGCTCGTTTTGCATAAGCTCATATCTGAACACAACGTCTTTACACAGCTTGCCCTTTTCCCACGTGCCAAGCACTATGATAACATCTGTGGTGAGCGGATATATGACAGGCTCATCCGCTGCCGGATATTTGAGAGAATGGTGCTTTGCTCCATCTGCTTCGATTATAACATAATCTAACGCCTGTGGCATGTCTTTAATCAGTTTATCGAGCAAATCATACGGCAGTCCGCACATCTTTGGCTTTGACTGTTCTGATATTTTCTGTTCAGATATTTTCTGCCCCGCCATACAATATCCATCTTTTATTATTTTATCCCTTAACGCAAAAAAATCGCAGGATAGGTCAGTGTCAGCTTCGACATACATGTGCGTTGTTGTTGTGACAAGCACACCTTTTCCACTCCTGTGATATTCCCTTGCAAGCTTATGAACGAGTGTGGTCTTTCCACCTGCGCCCACTATTGAAATCAATTTTTCCATATATTTCCATACTTTCCCACAAATAATAAAGCCGCCGGTGTACTTAATGCACCGGACGACTTTAAAATCCTAAGCGTTAATCATCCACACGCTTCACATCATCTTTTTCTTCCATATCCCACATATATGGTGCGTTCTTAGATTTCTTCGGCAAAATAATATTGAGAAGAATAGCGCAAAGTGAGCAAGGCACGATACCTGAACCGCCAAATATAAGCTGTACATAGTATGGCAGGTGTGATGTAGCACCTGTTGTAGCGCCAAGTCCGTAGCCTAAACCGATTGCAACTGAGATAATTGTAATCTCACGGCTGCCGATTGGCTCCTTTGTGATGAGCTCAATTCCGGAAATCAGGATAGAGGCAAACATCATAACCGCAGCTCCGCCGAGCACCGACTGAGGCATGATTGACATGAGAGCTCCAATTTTTGGGCAGAAGCCGCAAATGATGAGGAATATAGCTCCCATTGAAATAGCAAATCTATTGACAACCTTTGTCATTGAAACAAGACCTACATTCTGTGAGAATGAGGTATTTGGCAGTACTCCGAAAAGCGCTGCAAATGATGAACCAAGACCGTCACAGATAACACCGCCGGAAAGCTCTGAATCTGTAGCCTCTCTGTCCATTCCACCCTCCACACAGGCTGAGATATCGCCAACTGTCTCTATTGCAGTAACGATAAACATGATGCCGATTGGGATGATTGCATTGGCATGGAAGGAAATTCCCACATCTGAAAGCTTTCCAAAGCCTATAAAGCTTGGAACTGCTATCCATGCTGCATTTTTAACCTCGTCAAAGTTTACTACCCATGAATATGTGTATTTGACACCGTCAGCAGTCACACCTGTATGTGACATGGTAAGTGTCATAATGATTGCTACAACATATCCTGCCAGAATACCAAAAAGGATGGCAGAATGATGAAAAAATACTGCGCGACGGTGCAAAATGCTTAAGAAGCACGATTACTATAAGTACAACCATTCCAAGAAAAAGGTTTGGCAGTGAGCCGTAATCATTTTTGCCTGTGCCACCGCAGAAGTAGTTGATTCCCACTCCAAGGAGTGAAAGTCCTATTGCTATAACAACTGAGCCTGTAACGATTGCAGGGAAAAACTTGCGTAAAGGCTTTAAGAAGGCTCCGAGTATGCCTTCGAAAATACCTCCTACAAGGCAGGCTCCCATAATAGCTCCATATGCTATAACTCCGCCGCCACACGCTGCAACTGTATTATTTAATACTCCAAGAAAGCCCGAAGAAGTTCCCATAACGATAGGTACCTTTCCGCCGATCGGTCCGATGGAAAACATCTGTACTAATGTGACAATACCTGCGATAATCATGGCATTCTGTAAGAGAGCTGTTCTAAGCTCCGCAAAGCCTGCGTCCGCTGTGAGTCCACATGCTCCCATAACTATGATAAGAGGTGTAAGGTTTCCGATGAACATAGCCATAACATGCTGCAGTCCAAGCGGAATAGCCTGAGACAGAGGTATTCTGCCCTCAAACTGGTAAGGTGAAGAGTTTGTTGTCTTTTTCATTGGTTCCTCCAAATATTTATACTCTTATTTAATAAAAAAATCACAAAATTATTTTACGATCATAAGGCTATGCGGTCAATTTAGTATTACTTATAATATAATATCCATCTACTTATAAATACATGCTATTGAAATCCAGACATATCCATATCTTCGAGAGACATCTCAACCTTTACTTTCTGCGAGTCGATTATACCCTTGGAAAGTAAAACAACAGTTTCATCTGTACTCTCGTTGTCCCAATCCACGCCTAATACATTTCTGCCATTCATATATATAGGAAATTTAAACCGGAGACCTTTTAATATTCTGCCATCCTTTTGCTCTTCCTCATAGATAAACACATCCGACAGGAGCTCTTCAAAAATGTCTTCTTTTCCGAGATCTGTAAATTTATCATACAGCTTATCAAAGAATAAAAGGAACTGGTAA
>ENA-OQAY01000065-OQAY01000065.1-human-gut-metagenome-genome-assembly--contig:-NODE-65-length-24849-cov-0.745166_pt1 | contig 24849 bp, 28 predicted proteins | sample MGYA00242740_ERZ504537 | MGnify/ENA primary metagenome ERZ504537 (study PRJEB26092, sample SAMD00036272) | human gut metagenome | host: Homo sapiens | study: EMG produced TPA metagenomics assembly of... | reverse complement strand
TTTACGCATATCCTCTTTAGTCAGTCCTGCCAGCATATCATTGATGATTTCCTGCGGCTCTTCAAAACGGGGATTGTCAGAGGTGATAATGACCTTATCGCTTTGCTTTACCGCTTCTTGTGCCATCAAGGGGCGTTTGCCTTTATCGCGGTTGCCGCCGGCGCCTACTACCGTAATTACATTACCTTTGCCATTCAGAACCTCGTGAATGGCATTCAGCACATTTTCCAAGGCATCCGGAGTATGGGCATAGTCCACAATGGCGGTGTATCCCTTGGGTGAGCGCAGTGAGTCAAAACGCCCGGCAACGGGGCGAAGAGTACTCAATGCCAGCAGTACCTCTTCTGTTTTTTTCCCAAGCAGGCAGGCTGTTCCATAGACTGCCAGCAGATTGGAAGCATTGAAGCGTCCGATGAACTGTACATTGACTTCCACATTATTTATATCAAGCAGCATTCCTTCGAATCCATCTTCCAGCACTTTTCCTTTAAAATCACTCAAACTGCGCAGCGAATAGGCGTGTACCTTTGCTTTGGTATTTTGAGTCATGACCAATCCGTTTTTGTCATCCAGATTGGTTAAGGCAAAGGCTGTTTTAGGCAGACTGTCAAAGAATGCTTTTTTGGCTTTCAGATAGTTCTCTACAGTTTTATGGTAGTCCAGATGGTCACGGGTAAGGTTGGTAAATATACCGCCTGCAAATTTTAAACCACCAATTCGTTTTTGTGCGACTGAATGTGAGCTTACTTCCATAAAGGCATATTTGCATCCTTCATCTGCCATGCGTCCCAGCAGTTTGTTTAGTGTAATAGGGTCAGGGGTGGTATGGTCAGTTGGAATGGCTTCCTCATCTATATAATTGCATACAGTGGAAATGAGTCCTGTTTTATATCCGAATTTACGGAACATATTATATAATAAGGTAGCAATAGTAGTTTTTCCGTTCGGTGCTGTAACACCGACCAGTTCCAATTTCGAGGTGGGGTCACCGTAAAACGTAGTTGCTAGTTTCCCGACAACGTCTTCCGTGTCGTTCACTTTTATGTAGGTAACATTTTCAATTAATGTCTCAGGAAGGTTTTCACATACCACTGTACGGGCTCCTTTTTCTATTGCTTTTTGAATATAAGTATGTCCGTCAGTCTGCGTCCCTTTTACAGCAATGAAAATATGACCAGGCTCTATCAGGCGTGAGTCCATGTTTATTCCCGAAATCTCTTGGGCCATATCACCTATGATTTCATTGACTGTTATTCCTTTAATAATCTTTTCCAGTTTCATATTCTTCCTGTTACACTGTTAATTTAATCGTAATTGTATGGTTTGTCCTTTGCGCAAAGTGTTGCCGGCCGGGATACTTTGTGACTTCACTTTACCGATGCCGGTAATGCGGGCTTTCAATCCCATGCTTTCAAGTAGATAGACAGCATCCTTTGCGCCCATACCAATAACACTTGGTACAAGTTTATTGTTAATGTCTTTTTTGTTGAATAATACATTGTCCGGATTACTAGTCACATTTCCCCATACCGGTTTGCCTTCGGTTGATTGTTCCGAAACTCCGGATGAATTTACATTTATCCGGTTCAGTACATAATGCGCCGCACTTATATCCCCGTTTTTCACATCCGGAATAAGGATAGAAGTTGAGTCTTTTGCTTCTTTCAAATCTTGTGCCAGATGTTTGGCAAATACGCGTTCGGCAATTTTACTGAACACGCTGCCGGCCATCAGACCACCCGAGGCGGGGAGTCCAGGTTTCTGGATGGCTACAATGCAACTGTATTTAGGCGCTTCTGAAGGAAAATATCCACAGAAACTTACCAAATAACGGCGTGTGCCATTCGTGTACCCGGCTTTCCCTTGTGAAACCTGTGCAGTACCGGTTTTCCCGGATACATGGAATTGCTTGGATCCTGCTTTCTTTCCCAGCCCTTCGCTGACAACTTTTTCCAAAATTGTTTGTATCTCGCTGATAGCCTTGGGGGAAGCGATGGCCGGGTTGAGTATTTCAGGAGCAATATCTTCCACCACCTGCCCGTCTTTGACTATTGATTTCACAAAACGAGGCTTGACCATTACTCCGTTATTGGCTATAGCATTATAAAATGCCAGTGTATTGATGGGGGGAATTTGGGTTTCATAGCCAATAGACATCCATGCCAGTGCAGTACGTGACCAATTGCTCAAGTCTTTGTTGGGGATGCGGATGTTCGGCTTGCCGGCACCGGGAATATCGAGATCTAACGGAGTGGCAATGCCTACTCGATGCAGTCCGCGTACAAACTTTTCCGGATTATCATGATAATGATCATCGATCAACCGTGATACACCGATGTTTGAGGACACCATCAATGATTTTGTTGTGTTGATAGTGCCGTAGCCTCCACGATGCCAGTTATGATCTTTCATATAGCGGCCGTGCATCATATAGACCCCGTTACCGGTTTCCACCACCGTTTCCGGAGTGATGACTCCGTCGTCCAGCGCTACCAGTATGGATGCGGTTTTGAAAGTAGAGCCTGGCTCCATCATGTCTGAGATGGCGTTATTGCGTATTTCTCTGTAAATGCCGTCATTACATTTGGTCATGTTGACGATAGCTTTGATGTCTCCCGTCTGCACTTCCATCAGAATAGCGACGCCTACAGTGGCGTTGATTTCTTTCAATTCATCTACCAATGCTTTTTCTGCGATGTCTTGCATACCTACATCAATGGTTGTAATGATATCATAGCCATCTACAGGAGGGATGTCTACAATGTTCAGGTATTTGTTCATTACCTTTTGACGATGAGTGATACCGTTTCTGCCTTTTAATATGGAATCGTATGAAAGTTCCAGCCCGTTCTTTGCACCTTGTTCTATATCAGGAAACATATCTCCCAATGTACGCATAGCCAGTGAGCCGAAAGGCTTTTTCCGCTGATTGAATGCCTGTTCATGGAATCCGCCTTTGTATTTGTTCAGATTAAATACGGGCAGACGTTTTGCTTCTTTATATTGTATATAAGAAATGCGTTTGGGGTAGAGCAACCAACTGCGGCTCTCTTTTTTTCTTCCGTTTTTGATGTGCTGTTTGAAAAAGGCGGCACTTTTATCAGGGAATATTTCATGTAATCCTTTGCAGATTGTGTCAAGATTTGCATAAAGAACTGAGTCTTTGATATGTTGTAGCTTCAGCCGTGTCTTTTCCTCTTCTTCGGTTTCGCCCTTCCTCTTATTTATCATGAAGTCCATGTAAATCTTATATTCGGGAAGGCTGCTTGCCATCAGCTGGCCGTCGGATGAGATGATGTTGCCACGGGTAGGACGTACGGTGACGTTTTCTTTTACAAAACGGTCGGCTACGTCTTTCCAGTATTGACGCTCGGCAAACATGATGACGCCGGCTTTGCAGATAATGGCAATGCCTATCAACACCATGACCAGGATGATGAAGGAGAAGCGGAGCATTATGTTTTTTTGGTTGGGCATCATGGGCTTAGTCTTTCTTTATTAAATAAGGACGGTTGGTAGCCGTTTGCAAGGGGCTGTCTTCCGTCGAAATATATTCTTCAATACGTGACTGGCGGCTCTTTTCCATCAGTTCGGAAGAACGTGTCAATGCATCGTATTTGATATCGATCAAATCTTTTTTCAACTTATCAATTTCAATGAGTTCCTGTTGACTGCTATAACGGTTGTCTATGTATAGTACAGTCAGGATCATGATGAGAATCAGCAAACGGGTTTGTCTTTTGAAGAAGTCGTTTGCAAGGATATCTCCTCCCAATATGCTGCGGATAGACATGTGCTTGGGCGAAGCAGATTGTCCGTCTTTAGGTTGTTGTACATTTTGTTTCAGTTCTTCTTCCATCTCGTTATCTCTTTTCTGCAATTCTCAACTTGGCGCTTCGGGAGCGCGGATTGCATGTCACTTCTTCGTTGCCGGCAACAATAACTTTGCTGTTGACTAATTTGAAAGGTGTCTGTACATTACCAAAGAAATCCTGTTCGGCCTTGCCTTCTATGTTCCCGGTTTTCATGATATTTTTTACCATGCGGTCCTCTAAGGATGATAGGTGATTACTACCAGTCTGCCTCCCGGTTTCAGTGCTTTGGTTGCTGCATAAAGCATTTCTTTCAATGCTTCCATTTCCTGATTTACCTCTATACGTAAAGCTTGGAACACCTTTGCGAGTTCTTTTTTTTCACGTTCCCGCCCAAAAAGCGGTTTGATGACTTCAAGAAAATCACCGATGGTGACAATTTGTTTTACCCCTCGTGCTTTAACGATGGTTGATGCCAGTTTGCGGCTGTTCTTTAATTCACCATATAAATAGAAAATATTAGCCAAACGTTCTTCGTCATAGGTATTCACCACATCTGCTGCTGTCATGCCTGCACGTTTGTTCATCCGCATGTCCAATTTGCCCTCGAAACGGAATGAGAATCCGCGTTCGGAGTCGTCAAAGTGATGTGAGGAAACTCCTAGATCGGCCAAAATGGCATCTACCTCTTCCACGTCATAATAACGCAGAAAGTTGGAAAGGTAGCGGAAGTTACTACGCACAAAAGTGAAGCGGCTGTCGCTTACAATATTTTTCTCGGCATCTTCATCTTGGTCAAAACTATATAGATGCGCGGTGCTATCCAGTCGGCTTAGAATTTCCTTGGAATGTCCTCCGCCACCGAAAGTGGCGTCTACATAAATACCTCCGGGTTGAATGTTCATTCCGTCTACGCTCTCGTTTAATAATACCGGTACATGATATATCTGTTTTGCTTCACTCATTCTATTTCTACGTTGTTATTAGTTCCCATAATTTCTTCCAATTCTTTTCCAAAGTCCTCCGGCGTGATGAAGGGTTTGTCTGCTAGTTCTTTAGACCAGATTTCTATAGTGTCGTCCAATCCGATAAAGCGTACATCTTGCTGTATTTTAGCTAATTTCAAATATCGTTTTGGAATCAGAAAGCGCCCGTTTCCATCCAATGTGATAACTTCTACATCCGAAACGAACTGACGGAAAATCATTTGGTGTTTGGAATTCCAACGATTGAGCTTACAACGTAGTTCATTCATTTGTTCGTTCCACACATTTTCGGGGTAAAGAACCAGACAGTCTTGGTAGGTGTCTTTGCGTAAAATCAAGCATTCTTGGGAGGCAGCTTGTAACTGCTTCCTAAATACGGCAGGCAGGAACACTCTGCCTTTTGCGTCCGTCTTTGCTTCAGAATTCCCAAGAAATCGCATATCTACACCTTATTATATTGTTCAAGGTGTAAAATTACACAATTCCCCACAATTCCCCACAATATTTTAAGAAAATATTTCGAGAAGTTTTCAACAGGCTGTTAATGTAGCTAGTAGCTTGGTAAACAGTACGTTTAAATTTAATGATTTTATGATAAAAAATAATGGAAAGAGTTGGCTGTCGGAGGTTGAAAAACGAAACCAAACTATTGCACATTCGTTTTTATTTTGCGCAAAAATAAAAGAATTTGTATAGTTTCATATACAAAAACTCTTAATTTCTTTAGAGATTAAGAGTTTTTTCTGTCATAAATTGCCAATATAAAAAAAGATAAGTTACTTTTGCATGGAAAAGAACGTTTGCAAAATGACTGACGACTCTATATTTTTAATCGACATAGAAAAGATATTGAAAACGAAAGCCGGGAAAAATATAAATATATTCCCCGTTTTGTCGTTTCGTACCTGAAGCATATCGTGCATCAGGATGAACTGAATGTCTTTTTAAAAGACTCCAAAATAAAGTCGGAGTTGACTTTCTGGAAGCTTGTATGGAGTTCCTAGATGCAAAAGTGGAGATAAAAGGTTTGGAAAACTTGCCTGAAAACGGTAAATGTACTTTTGTTAGCAATCACCCGCTGGGAGGACAGGATGGAGTTGCTTTGGGGTATATATTGGGAAAACATTACAATGGTAATGTACGCTATTTGGTCAATGATTTGTTGATGAATTTGCATGGTTTGGCTCCTTTGTGTATTCCTATCAATAAAACAGGTTCGCAATCCAGGGATTTCCCGAAGATGGTAGAGGCAGGGTTTGCCTCGGATAATCATATCATTATGTTTCCTGCGGGGTTATGTTCCCGTAGACAGGGTGGGGAAATCAAGGATTTGGAATGGAAAAAGACATTTGTCACTAAAAGTATTGAAACGCATCGTGATGTGGTACCTTTGCACTTTGAGGGCCGGAACTCAGACTTTTTTATAATTTGGCAAATATATGTAAGGCACTTGGCATTAAGTTTAATATTGCTATGCTTTACTTGGCAGATGAAATGTTGAAAAATCGTCATAAAACCTTTACCTTGACCATTGGAAAACCCATTCCTTGGCAAACTTTCGACAAGACAAAGACCCCGGCTCAGTGGGCGCAGTTTGTAAAAGATGTAGTCTACAAGCTATAATGGACAAAAGAGAGAATAAAAGATATGGAAGAAATTATTGCACCGATTAGCAAAGAGATTCTCAAGGCGGAACTTTCCGAGGATAAACGCCTGAGGTTTACGAATAAAAGTCATAATGAAATTTATGTCATTACGCATCAGGATTCGCCAAATGTGATGAAGGAGATTGGCCGGTTAAGGGAAATAGCCTTTCGTGCTGCAGGTGGCGGAACAGGAAAGGCGATGGATATCGATGAATATGACGTGATGGAAAATCCCTATAAGCAATTAGTTGTATGGAATCCTGAAGCGGAGGAGATTTTGGGAGGCTATCGTTATCTCTTGGGGGATGAGGTGCAATTTGATGAACATGGAAAGCCTTTGCTGGCTACTGCTCACATGTTTAATTTCTCGGAAGTTTTTTTGAAAAAATATTTGCCTTATACGGTGGAGTTGGGGCGTTCGTTCGTTACATTAGAGTACCAGTCAACCCGTGCCGGTTCCAAGGGATTGTTTGCTTTGGATAATTTGTGGGATGGTTTGGGTGCATTAACCGTGATTAAGCCTAATGTGAAATATTTTTTTGGTAAGATGACTATGTATCCTAGTTATCATCGTCAGGGGCGTGATATGATATTATACTTCCTGAATAAACATTTTGGTGATAAAGATAAGTTGATAACTCCGATGAAACCGCTGGAAATAGAAACAGATAAGAAAATGTTGGAAAATCTTTTCTGTTATGATTCTTTTAAAGAAGACTACAAGATTTTGAATACGGAAGTGCGTAAGCTGGGATATAATATTCCTCCTTTGGTCAACGCATACATGAGTCTGTCTCCTACGATGCGTATGTTTGGAACAGCGATTAATTATGGATTCGGAGATGTGGAGGAAACCGGAATTCTGATTGCGGTAAATGAAATCCTGGAAGACAAACGGGTGCGCCATATCGAATCGTTTGTAAAGCAACATCCTGAAGCTTTGAAAATAACTTCAGGCGCTCATCCCATACTGACCAAATAATCGGACTAATAGTAATATTGGGGGAAACATTGTCAGGTGCAGATAAAATTTACAGGATTCATCTTGCTCGCATCTGACAATGTTTTTATTATACTGCTGGCAGACTGTTGCCTTTGATCTTCCGGTAGAGGTCGAGCGCATATACGTCTGTCATGCCCGATATGTAATCCAGCACAGCTTGAATTTTTCCATATAAAGTAGGTGCGTTGACATTGTACTGTCCGGATACGCGATTGATCAGTAGTTGTGAATACGCTTTTTCCGGAGAGCGCACTGCATTGATCATCAGGTCAATCAAGGTACTGATAACTCTGAACCCTGCCAATTCTATGTCCAGTACATCACTGGAACGATAGATTCTTTGCAAGGCAATTGCAGAACAATTCTCATAGGCCTCTTCAATGGACTGCAAATGTGCTTTATCAGTGCGCCTTCAAACTCCCCGGCTAATATCTTTTTTTCATTTTCAGTAAATACTCTTGTGCATTCCTTTATTAGTGCACCGATGACCGAAGAACGTAAATAAGCTATCTGTTCATTGACGTCTGTTACAATCCGGCAAACTTCTTCAATGCGTTTTTTTCTTTTCTCATCAAAGAACAGCATATACAGTCCTTTGGTTTCATCATGTGTCAGAAGTTTTAATTTATGCGCGTCTTCTATGTCCATCATCTGATAACAAATATCATCCGCGGCTTCTACCAGGTAGACTAACGGATGGCGTGCGTAGCGTAAAGGCTCATCCGGCTTGCTGAGCTGGATGATGCCTAATTCTCTGGCTATTTTCTGATAATCAGCCTCTTCGCTTAAGAAGAAGCCGAATTTTGATTTCTTTCCTGCCAATTGTGAGGAAAAAGGGTATTTTACGATGGATGCCAGTGTGGAGTAGGTCATCACGAACCCTCCTTTCCGTCTTCCTTCAAACTGGTGGGTGAGGATGCGGAATGCATTGGCATTTCCTTCGAAGTGGGTTAAATCATCCCATTCCATCGGTGAAAGTTCTTTTTTCAATGCCATTCCTTGTCCTTCCGAGAAGTAAGTTGAAATGGCTTTTTCTCCCGAATGGCCGAAAGGTGGGTTTCCCAGATCGTGTGCCAGACATGCGGCTGAAACGATAGAACCTATTTCCGATATATGGGAGTCGACCAAGTCTGGGTGCTTTTTCAGAAGCTGGTTGGCGACATCGTTTCCTAAAGAACGTCCTACACAAGACACCTCAAGGCTGTGAGTCAACCGGTTGTGTACGAATACGCTACCCGGTAAAGGAAATACTTGAGTTTTGTTTTGCAAACGACGGAAAGGTGCTGAGAAGATGAGACGGTCATAATCGCGTTGGAATTCGGTACGGTCATCTTTACGGGCCTCGTGTAGTTCTTCCATGCCGAAGCGTTTATTTGATATTAATTGTTTCCAGTTCATAATTCAGGCTTTATCTGTTTGCAAAAGTAAGAAACTTCCGTTTAAAAAACTGTAAACGCTTAGATAAATCCATCTAAATGTGTAAATTCGCACCTTATTAATCATGTGGCAATGTGTTGATTCGTCAATATGCCAATGGGCTGTATCATGTCTGGACTGTGTTTGTTGTCTGCAAATTATTAGCATTGCCACATAAGCATATTGATAAATTGTTAAAATTATGAAAATACAGGTAATCAATAAATCAAAACATGCTTTACCCGAGTATGCTACCGGGCAATCGGCAGGGATGGATATCCGTGCTAATCTTGACGAACCGATTGTGCTGAAACCCTTGCAACGTTGTTTGGTTCCTACGGGACTTTATATCGCATTGCCTGAAGGTTTTGAAGCGCAAATCCGTCCACGTAGCGGGCTGGCTATTAAGAAAGGCATCGGAGTCCTGAATTCTCCGGGCACAATTGATGCCGATTATCGTGGTGAAATTTGTATTATCCTGGTCAATTTGTCATCTGAGGATTTTATGATAGAAGATGGGGAGCGCATTGCGCAAATGGTTGTAGCCCGTCACGAACATGCCGAATGGCAGGAAGTGGAGGTGTTGGACGAAACGGAACGTGGTGCAGGTGGCTTTGGACATACCGGAAAAAAGTAAAAGGAAACAATGAATAGAAGATTGAAATATGTGCCCATGCTATGTGTATGTCTGATAGGCATGCTTGTTTCATGCGGTACGGTGAAGAGAACTTCCGGAGTGTCCGGAAATAAAGCTGTTGTGGAGGAAAAGGATCCGCTTACTCCGGAGCAACGTCGTAAATACGACTATTTCTTTTTGGAAGCGCTCCGGATGAAAGAAAAAGGTGACTTGGATGCGGCTTTCGAAATGTATAGTCACTGTTTGGACATTTATCCGCAAGGAGCCGCTACTTTGTTCGAAATTTCCCGCTTCCATATGTTTCTCAATCAGCCGGAAAAAGGGGAGGAAGCTTTGAAGAAGGCAGTGGATGCCGATCCTAAGAGTTTTTGGTATAAGCAAACTTTGGCAGCCTATTATCAAGGTAAGGGAAATTACCCGAAAGCCATTTATGTTTATGAGGATATGGCGAGTCAGTTCCCCTCACGTCTGGAACCGTTGATGGCTTTGATTGATCTCTATACCCGTACCAAGGATTATCAGCAGGTAGTTAATACATTGAACCGCCTTGAAGCCTTGGATGGGAAGTCTGAACAAATCAGCATGGAGAAATTCCGTATGTATCTGGCCATGAACAATGACCAGCAGGCATTTACGGAGATTGAGAATTTGGCGAAAGAATATCCATATGACATGCGTTATCTTACCATTTTGGGAGATGTCTATCTGAACAACGGTAAGGAAGAAGAAGCATACGAAACTTATCAGAAAGTATTGAAGGAAGAACCGGGCTATGCGCCGGCGTTGCTTTCTATGGCTTCTTATTACGAGAAAAAAGGGCAGGATAGTTTGTATCAGGTACAGTTGGATACTATTTTGCTGAATGATAATGTGGATAGCGATACAAAGATGAACATTATGCGCCAGCTTATTCTGCGTTCTGAGCAAACAAACAAGGACAGTACGAAAATAGCAGGCCTGTTTACTTCTATATTGAAGGAAAAACAAGAGAATGCAGATATCGCTATGTTGGCGGCCCAATATCTTCTGACGAAAAAGATGGATAAAGAGGCAACCCCTGTTTTGCACCAAGTGCTTGAAATTGATCCGGAAAATACGCCGGCACGCTTGCAGCTGTTGAGCTTTGCCATTCGTGAGCAGAATATGGATGAAGTAATCAAATTATGTGCTCCTGCTTTGGAATATACTCCGGATGTATTGGAATTCTACTATTATATGGGATTGGCCTATCATCAGAAGGAGAAAACAGACGAGGCATTGGAGGTTTTTAAAAAAGGAGTGAATCAAGTAACAGATAAAAGCAATAAGGATATCGTTTCTGATTTCTATGCCATTATGGGGGATCTTTATCATATAAAGAAGATGAATGTGGAGGCATATGCCGCATACGATTCCGCTTTGGTTTATAAGGAAAACAATATAGGGGCCTTGAATAATTATGCCTATTACCTGTCTGTAGAGCGTAAAAACCTGGATAAAGCGGAAGAAATGAGTTACCGTACCGTAAAGGCCGAACCTACCAATGGTACGTATCTGGATACCTATGCCTGGATACTTTTTGAGAAAGGTAAATATGTAGAAGCAAAAATTTACATTGACCAGGCTATGCAGAATGATGGAAGTAAAAGTTCCGTTGTTGTAGAGCATTGTGGAGATATTTACTACATGAATGGAGATCGTGAAAAGGCTTTGGAATATTGGCAACAAGCGGAAAAATTATCCAAGGAGCCTCCTCAAGAAGGTAGTGAAGAACGTAGTGAAAAGGAATTGAACTTATTGAGAAAGAAGATTGTACAAAAGAAATACTTTGCAGAATGATGAAACGTGTCTGTTTTTATTTGTTTAGTGCTTTGCTGATTATATTTATTTCTTCATGTTCATCTACCCGGAGTATGAAGAAAGGGGTATCTATTGGCAATTTATCCGAGTCGGAATATATGGAAGAGCTGATTAGCCGTTCTCCAGGATGGGATGCAATTACTGCGAAAATGTCATTGGCCGTTGACTTGAACGGTAAAGGACCGACTAAAGTAAATGGTACGTTGCGCATGAAACGTGATGAAGTAATCCAGCTTTCTATCGCTCCATTTTTGGGTATTGAAGTGGCACGTGCTGAAATATCTCCGGACGGAGTTTTAGTGATGGATCGTATGAACAAACGTTATGTACAAGTCCCTTTTGATGAATTGAAAAATCTGGCAAAGGCTGATTTGGATTTTCATACTTTGCAGGCCTTGTTTATGAATGAAATTTTTCTTCCGGGAAAAAAGGTGCTGACTGTCTGTGATATTTCGTCCTTTGCTGTGCGTCCTGAAAACGAAAATGCATTAATAGAAGTTAAGAACGGCAAACATTTCGCCTACCGTTTTCGTACCAATACAAATGATGGGCTGCTGAAAGAAAGTCATATCGGCTTGTCCGGTACCCGGTACGGGATAAATTGGCGTTATGATAAGTTTCGTCCGTTGGAGCAGAAACAATTTCCGGCGTCTATGACAGTGTCTTTTGAAGGAGCGAAGCAACCGGTTACGGCAGTGTTCGAACTTTCCCGACTTTCTACAAACAAAGATTGGGAAAGTCACACTGAAGTGCCTCAAAAATACGAAAAGATAGAATTGCAAGATTTGCTAAAACAGCTTATTAAATAATGAAACGTATCTTCTTATTACTCATAGCCTGCTGCTTTTTAAGTACTCTTTTAGCGCAAAGTACTCGGAAAATAAGGGAGCTTGAAGCCAAACGGAAGGAACTTCATCAGCAGATTGCCGAGTCTGAAACTCTGTTGCAATCTACCAAAAAGGATGTGAAAAGCCAGTTGGATAACCTTGCTTTACTGACAGGTCAGATTGAGGAGAGAAGAAAATATATCAATACCATAGAGAGTGATGTTCATATATTAACAAGTGAGATCGCCTCTTTGCAGAAGCAACTGAATAAACTTCAGCGTGATTTGAAAGACAAGAAGCAGAAGTATGAGATTTCGGTGCAATATATGTATCGTAACAAGTCTGTTCAAGAGAAATTAATGTTTATTTTTTCTGCCGAGAACTTGAGCCAGACTTACCGTCGTATGCGTTATGTGCAGGAATATGCAAACTTCCAGCGTCTTCAGGGAATGGAGATAGAACGTAAGCAGAAGCAAATTGCCGCTAAAAAAAGAGAAGTGGAACAAACTAAGAATGCCAAACAGAATCTTTTAAAACAAGGTGAGGCCGAAAAGATCAAACTGGAAATTCAGGAAAAGGAACGGCAGACTCTTTTAGCGAATCTGCAAAAGAAGCAGAAAGGTATACAAAACGAAATAAGGAAGAAAAAACGTTCAGCAGAGCAATTGAATGCCCAAATTGATCGTTTGATTGAGATTGAAATAGAGAAAGCTAGAAAACGTGCGGAGGAAGAAGCCCGTAGGAAAGCCGCTGCTGAGGCTGCCGCAAAGGCTGCTGCAGCTAAGAAAGCGGAAAATAAAACTACGGGAGGGGTAACCCGCTCTAAATCTACGGAAAAAAATGAGGACACAAGGAAGGCCGCTCCGGTGGAGAAGTTCAGTCTGAACAATGAGGACCGTCAACTGTCGGGTAGTTTTGAACGTAATCGAGGTATTTTGCCGGTTCCCATTACCGGCCCATACGTGATTGTCAGCCATTACGGACAGTATGCCGTAGATGGTTTGCGTAATGTGAAGCTGGATAATAAAGGGATTGATATCAAAGGTAAACCGGGAGCACAGGCACGCGCCGTTTTTGATGGAGAAGTTTCGGCTATTTTCCAATATAATGGCTTGAACAATATATTGGTGCGTCATGGTAATTATATCTCCGTCTATTGCAACCTTTCTTCCGTATCGGTTTCTAAAGGCAGCAAAGTCAATACACGTACTGTTCTTGGAACTATCCATACAGATAGTTCGGGTAATACGGTCTTGCATTTTCAACTTCGTAAGGAAACGGCTAAACTTAATCCGGAATTATGGTTGGGAAGATGAAAAAGATAAGTTTTCTTTTTGTATTTCTGTACTTTATTACTTTGTTGTTTGTCGTAGCTTGTTCAGAAACTGGAGAGCTTCCTGTAGCTCCTGTTCCTGAAATTCCTTCCATTACTATCCCTTCCACGGAAAATACCCGGCTTGTTTTCACTTCGGACGGAGGGGAGGATACCCTTGCTTTTATTGCAACAACAGGATGGTCTGTTGCTATAAAGACTGCTGATTTGGCTGGAGATTGGTTAGCTGTGTCACCGTTAACCGGTAATAAGGGGGATAATGAACTTATTATTACATTGGCTTCCAATCCCTCTGCCGAGGATAGAGAAGGTGAAGTGATAATTCAGTGTGGAGAAGTTGCGGATACTGTTATCGTTCGTCAAAATTTCAATTATCTGGCAACTCTTTCTAAAGATGGTGATGTAAGAACTTGGCAAGAACATACGAAAGGGTGGGGAATTAATCTTGTAATGATGGGAGACGGGTTTGTGGAAATGGATATGGGGAGAGGTGGAAAATACGAGGTAATGATGCAAAAGGCGATGGATTCCTATTTTTCTGTGGAGCCGATGCATTCTTTACGGGAGTATTTTGATGTTTATAGTGTCACTGTTGTTTCAGTATCCGACAGCATTGACGGTGGAACAGCTCTAGGAACTACTTTTACAGGAGGCACTTCCATAAAAGGCGATAATGAAAAATGTAAGCAATATGCTACTAAAGTGCCTCTGTTGGGTAATTCTGTTAGAAATACACCGATGATTGTAGTCATGAATAGTCCTCGCTATGCCGGTACCACCTATATGCATTCTTTGGGCTATTCCATAGCATTCTGTCCTTATGTGGATAATGATGATGAACGTTTTGCACAGATTATTCATCATGAAGCAGTGGGGCATGGCTTCGGATATTTGGGAGATGAATATGATGATGTGTATGACGGTGAAATCCCGCCAAATGTTATGGCGGAACTAAAAGAAATTGCAGACCGGTATGGATGGTATTCTAACATTGATTTCACTCCGGATATAACGAAAGTGAAATGGAATTATTTTATCTCTGACAAACGTTATGTTAATGAAAGACTGGGAGCATGGGAAGGAGCATACGGATACCGGTCAGGTGTCTGGCGTCCGACGAATATCAGTATCATGCTCTATAATGTCGGCGGTTTTAATGCTCCTTGCCGGGAGGCTATTTATCGTCGTGTCATGAAACTGGCTGGTGAAAGCTATAGTCGTGATAAGTTCCTTGAATATGATGCAGTAAACCGGAAGTCTGCATTAAAGCGTATGAATGCTGGAAGTGTAGATCGGAATCACTTTATTCCTTTAGCATCTCCTGTTATTATAGATTGATTCTCTTTCTCTGTATCTTTTTGATATGTAGTACTGGGTAACTTTCTGTATAATAGCTATTAAAGTATAAATATGTATTTGAGGAACGGTTATTTTCCGTTTTAAAACTTGTCTGCCCTTTCGAAGAGAATGAAAAAACATTTATTATTAAAAATAAATCTCCAATTAGTTTTGAGTTCAAGTCTAATTGCGTACATTTGTCCCCTGCATTAAGTATCCTCATAGAAGTACATTAATACTTTTCCAACTTATTCTTTAGTGATGATGGTAGAATCGTTTGTCTCTCTGTAAGATTCCTAATAGCAAAACGTACTTATTTTTTTATTAAAACATTTATTTTAAAATGAACATTTTTATTGCAGGGCTTAACTATAATATGAGTGAAGCCGAACTTGGAGAATTATTTGCAGAGTATGGTGAAGTTGTTTCTGTTAAGATTATAATGGACAGAGAGACCGGTCGTTCTAAGGGATATGGTTTTGTTGAAATGGCTGATGATGAAGCTGGAGATAAAGCGATTGCAGCTCTTAATGAAGTTGACATGGATGGAAAAACTCTTTCTGTGTCAATAGCGCGTCCTAGAGAAGAACGTCCGCGTCGTAGCTATGGCAACAATGGCGGTGGTGGTTATCGTGGCGGTAACAACAGTCGTGGTGGTGGCTACGGTGGTGGTCGCGGAGACAATGGCTATGGAGGTGGCAGAAACAGATATTAATCTGTATCTCTATAAAATATAAAGAAACCTGCCTTGGACATTTGAAATGCTGAGGCAGGTTTTTATAGTGCCTTTTCAGGATATAAAATTAATTTTCTCAATTTTTCTTCAGATTTTTATGGTTGTCTAAAAATCTTGTTTCCAATTGTTTGTTATGAAATCTTTCCATTTTAATATCTTCGTTCGGATATAAATCCTTTAGTTTCCAAGGTAGAGACTATATCCGACTGTTTGTTTTTGTTCTGGTATTTCATTTCGGTGGTATTCGGATTTCCCTATCCGGATTATCTTGTTCATTTATTTCCACATACATTCCAGGGACTTCTTTTTATCTTTATAAAAAGGCTATAAGTATTATGCGTGTTATATTCAACTTTATTCTGGATTATTTCAACAGGAAAGAAAATTATTTAGTATAGAGAGATTGTTAGCTTTTCTAGAAAATAGACTCCTGTGTTTGTGTTGTCAATAGTTCTAGTGCCTTGATTCCCATAACGGAATTTCCTTTTTGATTCAATCTCGGGCTCCACACTGCAACTGAATATCGTAGTGGGTAAACTGCGGCTATACCGCCTCCCACACCACTTTTCCCCGGAAGGCCTACCAGATAAGAAAATTCTCCTGCTTCGTCATAGAACCCACATGTTTGCATGATGGCATTGATACGTTTCACTTGAGAGGCGGTCAGTGTGATTCCTTCGAATGTAAAAGCTTGTTTATGGTTGGCAAACGGCAAAAAAGGCTTTGGATAAATCATAACAACTCATTTCTATGGAGCATTGAAGGAAATAGAAATGAAGTACACGTTCTATGTCATTGTCGATGTTATGATGATATTTCAACAGGTTGGTGATTGCCGCATTCAGATAACCGTTTTCACGTTCGGACAGGGCTACTTCTTCATTATAATGGATCTGGTTATTCCCGCTGATTGAGTGGACGAAACGAAGATATTCTTCTTCGGGGTATTTCAAATGGTTCAGCAGGATATCAGTCATTACAATGGCTCCGGCGTTAATAAAGGGATTCCGAGGAATTCCTTTTTCTACCTCCAGTTGTACTAATGAGTTGAAAGCTGTTCCCGAAGGTTCTTTACCTACTCTTTTCCATAGATTATCTCCTTCAAGACTCAAACACATGGCAAGTGAAAAGACTTTCGAAATACTTTGGATGGAAAAGCCGGTGGTGGCTTCTCCATGCATGAAAGTTTTGTTTTGTATCGTATGGATACACATTCCGAATTGATCTGGGTTGATTTTGGCAAGTGCCGGAATGTAATCAGCCTGTTTGCCAATAGAGGCGTAGGGCTGGATTTCTTGATAGATGTCTTTTAGAATCTGTTGATAATCCATGATTTGGACGTTTTTATTTTTCTGTATAGTCACCATTGGCTTTGATGAGTTCGATCAACTTCTCAACAGCCTGGTCTTCGGGAATGTTTTTTTCTATACATTCTTTCTTTTTATAGAGGCTGATTTTTCCACGACCGGCACCTACATAGCCATAGTCGGCATCCGCCATTTCGCCGGGACCATTGACAATACAGCCCATAATGCCGATTTTCAGACCTTTCAAATGCGAGGTGGCTGCTTTGATGCGGGCAATCGTAGACTCTAAATCATATAAGGTACGACCACAGCCCGGACATGAAATGTATTCCGTTTTGCTGGTTCGGATTCTGCCGGCTTGCAGGATACTAAATGCAGTGGTGTCTACCGCTATATGACTCAAAGAACCTTGGTTGTACAAGAAGATGCCGTCACAGAGTCCGTCAAAAATTAGTGCACCCATATCAGCTGCCGCTTTGATTTGCAGGTCTTCAGCTTTCGTTTCCTGATAGTATTGGAAGAATACGACCGGATTCTCTAACCCTTCATTCATCAGTTCGTGTGTCATGGCACGATATTCGCCGAGGCGGTTGGGATGATTGCTTTGGGCGATGATTACCACCTCGGGATGCAGTTTGAGGGCTGCGATTACTTCGTCATTCATAGCCATATAGGGCAGGAACAGGAATTTTAGATCGGAAACCGTGTGATGTAATTCTATCATCTGCTGGTAGTTGAATGCCGGATAGACATTTTTGTCTTCTGGATTCCATGCATTGGCATCCACTAGATAGGCTATATTGTTATCTCGTGAATTGGGTACACTTCCACCGCAATAAATATAGTCAGGTTTGAATTGAGGATTGGTTTCGAAAGACCCTTCCAGACGTTCGGCTATTACTACGGGAAGATTATCTCCTCCAATGTTTCGGACAGCCTTAGTCTTCCGGCGCCCGGAGATAGGTAGTTGAATTGCGGAGCTTTTTTTCCAGGAATAAAAGGATGTCCTTCCCGAGTTAGTATATAATCAACCAGTTTGCGGGCTACCGGAATTTCATTTTCAGGAGCCTCGCTCAATGAGACACGAATGGTATCTCCCAAGCCATCGGCAAGGAGTGCACCTATTCCTAATGAGGATTTTATTCTTCCGTCCTCGCCATCCCCTGCTTCGGTAACACCCAGATGAAGCGGGAAAGCCATATTTTCCTTTTCCATTTCCTCTACCAGTAGACGGACCGTCCTGACCATTACTACGGTATTGGATGCCTTGATGGAAATAACCACATCGTTGAAATGTTCCGCAACACAGATACGCAGGAATTCCATGCACGATTCCACCATACCTTCAGGGGTGTCACCATAATGAGACATGATGCGGTCTGACAGAGAACCGTGGTTTACCCCGATGCGGATGGCGGTGTGGTTTTCCTTGCAGATATTTAGAAAAGGAATGAAGCGGGCACGTATCTTTTCTATTTCTTGCGCATATTCTTCGTCAGTGTATTCCAGTTTCCGGAAAGTACGTCCCGGGTCTACATAGTTTCCCGGATTGATGCGCACCTTCTCCGCATATTGTGCCGCTACATCAGCACTTTGGGATTGAAATGCACATCGGCTACCAGCGGGGTGTCATATCCTTGAGAGCGTAATCCGATATTGATATTTTCAGGTTTTCGGCTTCACGTACACCTTGTGTGGTAAGACGTACATATTCACCGCCCACATCTATAATGCGTTTGGCTTGTTCCACACATGCTTCAGTATCCATAGTAATGGTGTTGGTCATACTTTGGATGCGGATGGGGTTGTTTCCACCCAAAGGAGTGCCTCCGATATGGACTTCGGAAGATTTGCGGCGGGAGTAATTAAATAAATCCATGTTTAGTGATTAGTGGTGAGTGGTGAGTGATTAGTGAGCTGCGCTGGAATGCTGCATGGGTATTAATCACTCACCACTAGTTAATTCGTTTTATATTCAAACTTGATTTCTTTCAATTCTTCATTGGCTTTTACAATTTTCTTTTTTAAACCGGTTTTGTAGTCTGCAAATTTAGCAGCCAGTTCTGTATCAACTCAATGCTAGCATTTGTACGGCCAGAATGGCAGCATTCATGGCTCCATTGATTGCTACGGTAGCTACAGGAATTCCGGGAGGCATTTGGATAATAGAATAAAGTGCGTCTACGCCATCAAGAACTGAACCTTTTACGGGTACACCGATAACAGGTAGTGTGGTATTTGCAGCAATGACACCGGGAAGTGCGGCAGCCATGCCGGCAGCGGCAATGATGACTTTAATTCCACGGCCTGCAGCATTTTTCGCAAATTCCTCCACAGCTTCGGGAGTGCGGTGTGCCGAAAGGGCGTTCATTTCGAAAGGTACGTGCATCTCGTCCAGTAATTTGGCAGCTTTTTCCATTACGGGAAGGTCGGAAGTGCTACCCATGATAATACTTACGATAGGTTTCATTGTTTTTTTGTTATTGTTTGGTTTATATATTTACTTCAAGCACGGGTTATACGGATGAACGCGGATAGAAAAATCCGTGAGATCCGCGTAATCCGCGCCTGAACAATTCCCTAACGGGAATTTATATTATTCGTTGACTAATGCTTTATATCCTTCAGCATCCAGCAAATCGTTAACGTCATTAGTGTCATTGGGCTTAATCTTAATCAGCCACCCTTTACCATACGGGTCTTGGTTTACTAATTCGGGATTGTCGGCCAATGCTTCATTCTGTTCCAAAACTTCTCCTGAAACGGGAAGGAACAAGTCCGAAATAGTCTTTACTACTTCAATAGTACCGAAAACTTCGTCTTTTTCTAAAGTTTCTCCTTCAGTAGTGATATCTACGAATACGATGTCACCTAGTTGCTCTTGTGCATAATCAGTGATGCCTACATAAGCTATATCACCTTCTACTCGTATCCATTCGTGTTCTTTGGTATACTTTACATTGCTTGGAAATTCCATAATGCTTTCAATTTATAAGGTTAATACTAATTTTTTTCAAATAAACAAAATTCCAATGACACCACAAAACAATCCGACAATAAATCCGGCTAAAACTTCTAATAAGGTATGCTGTTTTACAATGATACGGGCTGTGCCAAGCATCCCGGATAGCAAAATGAAAAAACAGAGCCACCATACAGGATTGAAATTGAATATAAAGCTGTAGGATAATAATCCGCCTACCATCATGCCGCTGCTTGCCACGTGTGTGCTGATTTTCCACTTGAAATTGATCAGTGTGCAAAGGATCATGCAGATGAGGGCGGCTACGATAATACCCGACATATAGCGGGGCAGATGTATCTTGTACATAGTGATGAGACAGGTGACATAGCTGATGATAGTCAGCGCGTATGGTACGAAACGTTTTTCGCGGTGTCCCAATTCATGAATACCCCAACCGTTTATTTTTTGGAACAGGTAGATGGCGAGCATCGGCATCAGAATGGTGAAACAGTAGACTATGCCCAATACTATCAGTTTGTACTGGATGGGCATGATACGAAGATAAGTGAAGAAAAAAAGCAGGAAAATGCCACAAAAGGAATCATAAAAGGCGTGAATATGCCTGATATGATACGTGAGCTGACTTCAAGCGGACTATTTTTCTTGGCTACTCTTATTGCTTCGGTTGTTTCGTTAGCTTTCATAATATTACCTTCTTAATCGTGCGACGGGTATGTTAAGCTGTTGGCGGTATTTGGCTACAGTACGGCGGGCTATGGGATAGCCTTTCGTCTTTAGTGTTTCGGCCAGTTCATCATCAGTGTAAGGTTTTTCTTTGTCTTCGGTATCTACACATTCTTTCAGAATGCGCTTGATTTCGCGGACAGAGAGTTCTTCACCGTCTTCGGTGGTGTAACCGTCGCTGAAAAAGAATTTCAACGAATAGATACCATAGTTTGTTTGTACATATTTGCTGTTGCTTACCCGTGATATGGTGGAAATATCCAATCCCGCGCGTTCGGCTACATCTTTCAAGATCATGGGCTTCAGCAAGGATTCGTCTCCTTCTAAAAAGAAGAGGCGTTGAATATCTATAATGGCTTGCATGGTGGTGAGTAACGTGTGTTGTCGCTGTTTTACGGCATTGATAAAACCTTGTGCGGCATCTACTTTTTGTTTTAGGAACATCAGTGCGTCCTTTGAGGCTTTGCTCTGATTATCTTTGTTGCGGGTGTGTTCATCCAGTAGTTCGGTGAACTGGCGGCTCAGACGCAACTCAGGAACATTACGATTGTTTAAACTTAGAGTAATGGTGCCGTCTTCATACGTTTCTACGATGAAATCGGGAATAATCTGCTGCATATTTTTACCCATTGCTTCACCCAGTGAACTGCCCGGACGAGGATTCAGCTTGGTGAGATCGCTCACCGCCTCATTATATTGTTCTTCGGTAATACCTAGTTTTTGGATAATCCTTTCTTTATTTTTGCGGGTAAATTCATCACAACATTTACCGATGATGTCCAGTTCTATTTGTTTCAACGGCGAATCGGCTTTTCTTTGTATTTGTAACAGAAGACATTCCTGTAAACTGCGGGCACCGATACCTGCCGGATCAAAGTCTTGGATTATTTCCAAGATTTTATTTAATTCCTCCTCAGTGGTATAGATGCCTCGATAGATGGCAAGTTCATCCATGATAGACTCCATATTTTTGCGTAACAGGCCGTCATCGTCCAATGAACCGATCAAGTATTCTGCTATATCTCGTTGTTCTGGGGTAAGTTCCTGCATCTGCAACTGGTCTTTCAATATTTCATAAAAAGATACGGCATCCGAGAAAGGGATTTCTTCGGCTACTCCTTCTTTGGAACGATTATGTTCCTGTAGTTTATAATCGGGAATATCATCTTCGTTACTGTAATCGCCTAATGAAAAATCCTCGTTCGACTCCGTATTTTCGTCTTCGTTTTCTTCGTATTCTGTGTTGTCATCTTCATTATCGGGCATTTCTTTCCCTTCCTCCAGGGCCGGATTATCCAGTATTTCGGAATGGATACGTTCTTCCAACTCCACAGTGGGCAGTTCCAGCAATTTCACTACCAGTATTTGTTGTGGAGATAAAGTCTGTATTTGTTGCTGGGCTTGTGTTTGTACTTGACGTGAGCCTTGTGCCATAATATTTTTATTTCCTTGTTTATTGCGACAAAAATAGGAAATTGTATTGTAATAATCTTCCTTTTTGGGGGGATTATTTTAAGGGGATGGCTATCTTTACCTGTCATCTATATAAAAAACATAAGATTATGTTTGCAAAAGAAACTTATACAACCCGTCGTAACAGTTTGAAAAAACGTGGGGATAGGTTTCTTGCTATTTTAGATAACGGGGAGAGTGGCGACTATGCGGATAATACTTATCATTTCCGCCAAGGTTCTACTTCTCTTTATTTTTGGGACTTGCCCTATGCCGGATTGGCGATATGGATATCATATTGTATGGATGGGATCCAGCCTGCCTTGTGTGAGAAAGCGTAGAGGGTGGGAGTGACAGAAACTGGTTCTGCCGCGGATTTGAAGAAGTGTTTGGAAAAAGCAGTTGCTAAAAGACAGGTGATTCATTAGAAAAGTACTTAGGTCAGCCGTAAATTATTAAGGCTGGCCGGATCTTTGGAACCGGAATTTGAACTTACTATAGAACCGGGTATCTATATTAATAGATTGTTGGAAAGCGGAGAAATGCTTTAAGGATTTTATCGATTATGATAAGTTGGAGAGTTATCGTGAGTTTACAGAGTTGCGTAATGAGGAAGATTATTTGATAACGGAGGACGGGACACGTTTTTGGGGTACGAAGGTCCTTTTACTACAGAACGATGATATATAATTATCCACCTATGGTTGCTTTTAAACCGTAATCAGTCAAGATTTGTATGCACTGCTGTTGTACTTCTTCGGATGGCGTTTGCATTTTATATCCTTTAGGATTATAGATACTGCCTAGCTTTGTATGCTTTCCCTTTCCTATATCATGGTAAGGTAATAGGTTAATTATCTCAGGATGCCGTGGAAGACTGGCCAAAAATTCGGCAGACTGCTTTATGTTCTTTTCATCTGCATTCACTCCTTCAATCAATGGAATGCGGATATAATAAGGGAAACCGGCTTCTGCTACTCTGCGGATGTTTTCCAAAATTAATTCATTGGGAACATCACAAAATGTTTGGTGTACGGTACTGTCCATTGATTTTAAGTCGATAAGTAATAATTCACAATTCCGCATCACTTCATCCACCGTTTCTTTGCGGGCAAGTAGGGTGGTATCTACCGCCCGATGAATTCCCTGTTGTCCGCAACGTTTCAGCATATCAATCAAGAATTTGGGATGAAGCAACGGTTCTCCACCACAAAAAGTGACCCCACCGCCCGATTGATCCATAAATGGGATTTCCTTTTCTATTTCATGTATCAGGTATTCGGCGGTATATTCCGTTCCTGATATCTCGATAGCCATTGCCGGACATTCTTCGGCACAGCGTCCGCATAACACGCATTTTTGTTTGTCGGTGACAATACCCTCGGGAGTCAGTGTCAGTGCACCGTTGGGGCATACTTTCAGACAAGTTCCACAGCCAAGGCATTTCTTGGCTGTGTATAGTTTGTCTTTTCCGTTACGAATGCCTTCGGGATTATGGCACCATACGCACGAGAGCGGGCATCCTTTCATGAAAAGTGTGATACGGATGCCCGGTCCGTCATTGATAGCATAGCGTTTGATGTCGAAAATCAGATTCATTTTGTCAGAAGGTTTCTTGTGCCGTGCGGGCTATTACGTCATATTGTAAATCTGCGTTCATATCATTGAAATAATCGCTATACCCAGCTACGCGTACCAACAGGTCCCGATATTCTTCAGGATGCTTTTGGGCGGCATGTAAGGTGGCGGTATCTACTATATTGAACTGAATGTGATGTCCTCCTAAGGCGAAATAGCTGCGGATGAGGCTTGCTAGTTTGGCCAGGTCTTCATCACGTTTCAGCAGTGAGGGCAGGAAACGTTGATTCAACAGAGTACCTCCGCTTTTCACCTGGTCTAGTTTGCCTAATGATTTTACGACGGCGGATGGCCCGTGGGTATCTGCTCCGTGTGAGGGTGAGGTACCGTCACTGATGGCACGTCCGGCCAGACGGCCGTTGGGGGTGGCATTCATCATTTTGCCGAAGTAAACGTGACAGGTAGTAGACAGCATGTTCAAATGGAAGCATTCGCCTTTGGTGTTCGGCTTTCCTTCGATGGCGTCGTAAAGGTCGTTAAAGACCTGGATGGCGATACGGTCTGCATATTCGTCATCGTTACCGAAGAAAGGTGTGCGGTTCAGAATGAATTGTCGCATGGCTTCCTGTCCTCGAAGTTGGTGTCGGTAGCATGGATGATTTGCTCCATATTGAATTTACGTTCTTCGAATACATGTTTTTTCAGAACGGAGAGACTGTCGGTAATAGTACCTAAACCGGTGCATTGAATATAGGTTGTGTTATAACGCGGTCCGCAGTTATAATAATCTTTTCCTTTGGCAATACAGTCATCAATGAACAAAGACAGGAAAGTGGCGGGAGCGTATTTGGCGAACATACGGTCAATGTAGTTGCTGACACGTACTTTCATATCTACAAAATAATGGATTTGTTTAAGGAATGCGTCATAAAGTTCTTCATAACTCCGGAAGGTGCAGGGATCTCCTGTTACCAAGCCTACTTTCTTGCCTGATACAGGATCTGTTCCGTTGTGCAAGGTGACTTCCAATATCTTGGGTACGTTAAGGTAACCGGTCAGTATGTAAGCTTCTTTTCCGAAAGCGCCTACTTCTATGCATCCGCTACATCCGCCTTCACGAGCGTCCTCCGGTGTTTTTCCCTGTCGCATCAGTTCCATGACGTATGTGTCGGGATTGAATACAGATGGGTAGCCATAGCCCTTACGGATTACTTTGCAGCCTTCGCGCAG